>BNJS01000941.1_pt1 | contig 100692 bp, 70 predicted proteins | sample 8540461 | NCBI WGS metagenome assembly BNJS01 (sample SAMD00202454, study PRJDB9452) | human saliva metagenome | isolation source: human saliva | place: Japan | reverse complement strand
GGATTTCAAACTGAAGTACAAAAAAGATTATTCCCTGTTGAAAAGAGTTTGGCGATGTGCTTAGCCCCATAAATCACGCACGTTTCTTAAAAATCAACCCTGAAAATGCTCCTTAGAATATACCAACCAAAATTTATAAAACGCTTCCAATACTTAGAAGAATTAGCCCAAGAAGAAGGAAAATATTTTCAGAAATGTCTCTCTCTGAAATGGATAAATTAGAAAAAAACTAAAAACAACATAAGTAAAATCTATAAAAATATTATTTTGTATTTATTTTTTGTTATCATAATACATTTGTAATCTTGGCTCATTATTCCTAGATTTCTTTAATAGGTAAAATCTTTGAAATGTTAAATCTATCAAGTGAGATAAATTTTATTTAAAATCTCAGGAGTAAGTTTTATAATTTTGCAATCGGTTTTTTTATTTACTTTTAAATTTAAAACATTGATTTACATCGAATTATATAACTAAATAATAAATTTCAATAAAAACAACCACTCGCCAAATGAATGAAGAAAAAACATATGGTGGCTCAATGAAGAATCTGAGCACCTCATTAGAGGATATTTACTTCAAATGGGGAAACTGTAGAGGGTGCTATTGACCGCACTTACCGGCAGCGGCTAAACGATTATATAAACCTGAGTTACAGCCTGTTTTTAAGGAAATGATTACCAAAGGTTGATAGTTTTCTTCTCCCATATGGGCAAATAAGGGTACTTTCGAACGTGGGGCTTCCTCATCTCCGCTTTAATGTACATATACCCGATAGTATTGAAGGAATAACCACAAACTTGAGAGGTAATTGCAAACTAAAATAGGTGGAGAACTTCATTATTTTGGGAGTTACGCCATAGAGGCTCATTGTTACAGACAACGAAAATCTAGTGAGCTGTAAGTTTATGAAACTTTTTGATCCTGTTATGGACGTTGAAACACACAGTCCAGAGGAGTTTTGCAGCTTATTTGGATATTGATCACCATTGATGCAGAAGAATTTTTACAAATAAAAGACACTGGGTTTTATATCCAAACCTTTCTTTTGCGGCGTACCAGACTACTGATGCAAGAAATGATAGATGGAGACGTTGAAAAACGTAAGCTCTGGGCTAGAGTTTTTGAGTCTAGAACAAAAAGGACTTATTCTTTCTGAGAATGGAATTAACGCCCACAGGTGTATAAAGACAATAATATGCTTATTCGTTCTAGTAACTTATAGCGAAATTATGCTTCCTTCACCTTTGACGAATCTTTCATATGTTGTTTATCTCAATGAATTTAGAGCTTTGATGAATGAGACACCAAAAGTCATTAAACTTGCTATTTTCTTTTAGATGCAGTTTTGTCTGAATTATTGAAAAACTAAAACAATTATTATTTACAATCTGCAAGAAAATCTCTGCTATTCGCTGGGTGAGCCTTAGGGCTTAGTGTTTAGGCTATCATTCTTATTATAGAAAATATGATCTCGTTTGAAAGTTTGAAGCTACTCAATTCAATGCTCGTGCTTTTTAAACATATCAGAGAAGAAGCAGACAAAGCAACACAAGAGTTAGCTCACATTATGGAGAGCCTGGAATTACTGAGGGTAAGGAAGACGCAATACAACAACAATGGTTATTGTGCCAACAACTTCAAGCTTCTCCAAAGTTATTTTAGGCAAGTATCCCCAGGTATAGAGCCTTATTCTAGTAATTATTATAAAGTAGGATTGGCAACAGGCAATTTATGCGCAAAAACAAATATTTAACTGAATTATTGTAGCAAAAGGTGTATAAATAATGAAGATATTTTGGCGGCATCCGTTTAGTTGATGGTTCTGGTACAACACTTAGAGGAACTTTTCAACACGAGAAAAATAAGCTAAAACATTTAAAAGAAATTTCTATGGAAATAATTGATACAAGCCGCTCAACGCCAACAATTTATAGACCAAACACAAAGTTTAAACTTAAAACATCCCTCCTCCCACAATGCCTATCAAAGAAGTCAATAAAGCACTTATTGCTTGAATTGGGAGTAAAAACGCTATATTATCAAAGAAGTCAATCTGTTGCAAAGAGATGATTATGAATTTGTTAATTGTAGCAGTTGTAGAAGAAGTTTCATAATAAATATAATTTAATCTTTTTAATGAAAAGGAGAAATTTTCGTTTTTTATCTATGTATAAAATAATCTTATTTTTTGTCCTCAATCATCAAAAGATTTTTTCTTGAAATCAATTAATTAAAATGAATTCCCATAAAGTTAAAGAACATATCGTACGCCGGTTTCATGATTATGTAAAAACATCAGAGTAAAAGGAATGGTTATCGGAATTTCTGGAGGCATAGATTCTGCTGTGTTTCAACCCTTGTGCAGAAACAGGTTTGCCTACCTTTTATTGAATTACCACATCAAGCTGAAAATCAAGCACAGAGCAAAAACACATTCAATTTTTAAAAATAGTCACCCAAATGTCGCGACGGAGTATTAATCTTACCTCTGTATTTGATGAATTTGTAAACAAATACCAGAGGCTGAAAATAATGTTTTAGACAGTTAACATCAGTCGTTTTCGTATGAGTACACTTTATTATTTTTGCTGATTACAAGGACTTATAGTTGTAGGAACAGGAAATAAATAGGATTTGGCGTAGGTTTTTCACAAATACAGTGATGGCGGAGAGATATTAGCCCAATTGCAGACCTTATGAAATGAAGTTTATCAATTGGCACAATTTGAATAATCTGCTGATATACAAAAGTTAAACCAACAGATGGGCTGGAGATGTGACTGTGGAAGTGATGGAAGACCAATTTACAACTTAAGATGAATTAGAATGTTGGTGTTACAGAACAAGGGAAAAGCCTATTGATTATGAAGCGAAGAGAAAAAGGCACTGCTATATCAAAGACTTAATAAATTAATCAACATAAATGACCTTATCCCAATTTGTATTATTCCTACTGAATTAAAAAAATTAAAGAAAGTATTTTTTATTTTAAAAGCCAAAATAAAAATATAGTTGTTAAATAAGTTAAAATAAAAAAGTATTTACTAATAAGCAGTACCTTTGCATAACTAAATGTAGTTTTTGCGAAAAAAAATGTATTTTTTTTATCTTTTTTAGGATTATTTCTTTTGCTTCGCAGTTTTACCAATAAACAATTTGAAAACTCTATGACAAAGAAAAAATTTTAATGGAAAATCCAATATATGATTGGCCGTAAGCATTATGAACCACAAGAGCTTGATGATAATTACCTAAACGTGTGGTCTAAAAATTATTTAGAATATCTGACCCTCAAAAACTATTTTTACAGTCTGATATTAATGAATTTAAAAAATATGAACTTAAATTAGATGAAGCTTAAAGAAAAGATGCTTCATTCTTCCATCTTACTTATCAACGACTTTACAACGAATAAAAAGAGGCCAATGATTTAATGCAAGAACTTATAAAAAATGATGTTAATTTTAAATAAAAGAAGATATCAATTTAGATTATGAGAAATTGCTGCATGCAAAAGATAAAAGACCTTGAAGAGCGTTGGAGAAACCACCCCCCTCCTTTCTCCTCTTCATCTTATCTAATTATCTTATAAAAGAAAAGAAGAAGATACGAAAAAGAAAAAGATAATAATTATGTAAGAAAATCCAGATGACACAGAATCTATTGAAACCACTCAAAAGGCTTTTTGAAGATGCTTTAATTCTAATCAAAGACCCACAGAAGCTGATTGGTTTAGTACTTTCTCAATAGTTTCACAGAATCTACTGATCCCTCATACTATTTATATAGCCCAGAATCAAAAGTTTTGACCATGAATGTCAGGAAACCTGAAGGACAGGAGCTGCACTTCAGAAGAAAACACATTATTCGTATAATGATATTATAATGATGACCTGTTTGGAAAGGCAAACCCTAGAAGCGTGAGACCTTATATTGAAAGTAGGTGAAGGACCAAAAGAAATCTGTTGATGTAGTGGGTATGCGTCTTGAAGTAGTTTATAAACTGATTAGTTGGGTAAAAAAGGAAGTGAAGTTCGGCTGACAGTACGTTGATGGAAGCATAAGCGTTGTTCCTATTGTTCGTGATGTAGAAATTGAAGAAACTTTGCAAAATCAGCCCTTATCAAGGACGGTAATAAAACTTATGGTATTATCAATTTACCAATGTTTTATATCAATTAAAGACTTAAAAGAAAGAAATTCTGCTTCTGATATGGTCTTTCCTTGAAATTGAAAAAATTAAAAAAGAGAATATTGAGGCTTATCGTAGATTTGCGTAATAATGGTGAGGTTCTTTATCTAATAATGTTGTAGATATTGTGGATTATTTATAAAAGAAGGTCCTGTTGTACGTTGAGGCGCTAATGGAAGTGTACGAGTATTGAAGACAAACAATAAAACTCAGTGATAAACCTTTGCCCTTACACGAACTTTCTGCTTCAGCTTCAGAAATTTTAGCTGCCGCAATGTAAAGATTATGGGCGTGCTATCATTATAGTGTCTACAATCTTTCGGAAAAGGAACTGTTCACAGTTCTAGACTTAAAATCTGTTCGTAATAATTCATTAGGAGATTTGGGTGTTGCTAAACTACTCGCCAAAAATTTTTATAGAGTTAATGGTTCTACTCAACTTGAAGGAGTAAAAAGATATCGCTATCCCAGATAAATACAAATATATAAAAATAGTGAAAGAGAGCTAAAATCCTTTACCTTGGGATAAAGTAGAACCAGCTAAATATACAAAATTGAACAACTTTCCTTTTCAACAGCCATCGCAAATAGCAAAAAACGTATTGAAGTTAAAATCCTATTTTCAATTAGTTGATGAAAATGCACGTTGATTGAGAAACAAAAATGATAATGTTTATTCTCTTAATTACGATTTGTATAAAAAACAAATAGATGAAGGAGAGGCCACACATTTTTCATAAGTACGTTCATCTCCTATAACGCCAACACTATTAACAGGTAATAGTATAGCACCCACGGCCATACTTTATCATATATTGTGTTTTAATCCATTAATGAAAATAGCATCTACCTCTTGTAAAATGGCTATCTTTTCGGCTGCATATCCTGTGTCACGTATAGCTAAGCCAGGACCAGGAAAGGGTGTCTCTAAGCAGTTCATTATCTATACCCAAAGAAGCTCCCACTGGCGAACTTCATCTCAACAACATTCTGTAAAGGTTCAACAATTTTAAGCTCATATAGTCAGGCAATCCTCCCACATTATGATGACTTTTTATAGTAGTTGAAGGACCTTTACAGAAATAGATTCGATGACATCAGGATAAATAGTACCTTTGTCCTAACCATTTTGCATCTGTTATTTTATGAGATTCTTCATCAAACATCAATGAAAACTTCCATTATTTTCTGTTCGGGGTCAGATACATCTTTCAATGCAGATAAGAATTTTTCTGTAGCATCTACACCCCTTGACATTTGCCTATCTCATATTGCTTTAAGAACATTTGTAACTATTCTTCTACAAAGCCATTACAATAAAAAATAGAATTGATTTCAATAGCTTTGTTGAGTATCACGGCTGCCATGGTAGAATCTACTTCCTCCTGAAAGTTTCAAGAACAACCTTTCTTTTCCTTATTGTTCTTTCAGTTTTTCAATAGTACTTTCTATGAAGTTATCAGGAGTCCAAGAAGGCTCAATATTTGCTATTTTAATTAAAAGTTTTCTAAAATTTTCTTTCCATCTGTGGAGTGATAAACTTCTGGGTGAAACTGAATGGCATAAGTTTCTTTTCATTTTCACGATATGCAGTATTGTACATCAGGAGTGCTATTAAAACAAATTCTCCATTAGGTAAAGACTTTATAGTATCACCATGACTCATCCAAATTTGGCTATTTTGTTATTAGCTGTGGTTCATTTTCTTTGATAAATACCAAATTGGTTTCCTACCATATTCACGTATGTCGAAGGAGCCATTTCCCACCAAAATGCGCCAAATATTGAGCTCCATAACAAAACAGCAAGCAGTTGCTTTTTTCCTGAACAAAGATAAATCAGGCCGATATCTTTCAGAACGAACAGAAAAAGGAGACTTGATAGTATTACTGCCGAATAAGAACTATTTCCTCAGGCAGGTGATTGAAAAGGCACTTTACAATATACATTCAATTCTCTCACCTGGCGTGCTATAAGTTGAGTGTATTGAGAACCAAAGTTCAAAATAAGTACTTTATCTATCTTTTGAAGATTTTTAAGAAAAATAAATAATTCGCAAAGATACTATTTTTTATTTTATTTTCTATTATTTTTGAAATATTTTATCAAAATAGGTTACCTGCTGGGTAGCCTAAATTTTGTTATTTTAAAAGGTCTCTTAATACAGATGCCGCTTCTTCTATATAAATATCTTTTTGTAAAGATTCAGCCAACGATCCTTGCGTATTTTAACGTCTTTCATTTGTTTGTGCTTGAGCCTCTAGAAGTTAAAGAAGCAAATGTTAAAGGAGATTTATAGTCTGATAAGGGGATTTGAATTTCTTTATTCATCGCCTCTCCTTCATCTATTTGTTTTTTATACAAATCGTAATTAAGAGAATAAACATTATCATTTTTTGTTTTCGAATCCAACGTGCATTTTCATCAACTAATTTGAAAATAGGATTTGCTTCAATACGTTTTTTAAGTTATTTGCGATGGCTGTTGAAAGAGAGGATTGTTCAATTTTGGTATATTTAGTTGGTTCTATTTTATCCCAAGGTAAAGGATTTTTAGCTCTTTCACCTATTTTATATTTGTATTTATCTGGGATAGTTGATATCACTTACTCCTTCAAGTTGAGTAGAACCACCATTAACTCTATAAAAATTTTAAGTAAGTTTAACAGCAACTCAAATTCCTAATGAATTATTATTGAACAGATTCGTTTAAGTCTAGAACTTGGAAGAAGTTCCTTTTCTCCGGAAAGATTGTGAACTTCTATAATGATAGCACGCCCATAATCTTGCATTGCGGCAGCTAAAATTTGGAAGCTGAAGCAGAAAGTTCATTAATAAGAATAACCAAAGGTTTATCCCACTGAGTTTTATTATTATTTGTGTTTCTAATACTGTACACTCTTAACAGTGCCTTAACTTGTAAAGCACAACAGGACCTTTCTTTTATAAATAATCCTGCAATATCTACAACATTAGATAAAGAACCTCCACCATTATTACGCAAATCTACGATAAGCCCATCAATATTCTTTTTTAATTTTTCAATTTCAAGAGCCATATCAGAAGCAGAATTTTCTTTTAGTCTTGAAATTGATATAAAACATTGGAAATTGATAATACCATAAGTTTAGAGTTACTGTCCTTGATAAGGCTGATTTTGCAAAAAGTTTTCACTCTTTACCACATCACGAACAATAGGGAACAACGCTTATGCTTCCATCAACGTGTTTTTACTGTCAGCTTGAACTTCTACTTTTTACCTTTAATCAGTTTTATAGTTTTTCAAGACGCATACCCACCACATCAATGGTGTCTCTTTTTGGTCCTACCCACTTTCAATATAAGGTCTCCTAATTTTTAGGAGTTTGCTCTTCCAACAGGCCCTCCCATTATATATCACTTATACGAATACATCTATAGCTTTTCTGAAGTACAGCTCCTATTCCTTCAAATTTCTCGACATTCCTTAACAAACGAGCTTTTGATTCTGGAGCCATATAAGTAGTATGGAGGGTCAGTAGATTCTATGAAACTATTAAGAAAGTACTAAAACCACTGTTTCTGTTAGGGTCTTGATTAGAATTTAAAAGCATCTTCAAAAGCCTTTGAGTAGTTTCAATAGATTCTTTTTTTGTGTCACTGGCTTAGATTTTCTTACATAATTATTATCTTTTTCTTTTCGTATCTTTCTTTCTTTTTCTTTATAAGATAATTAGATAAGATAGAGAATTTTAAGACTTTCTCCAACGCCTTAAGGTCTTTTTACTATCTTTTGCATATGGCAATTTCCTCATAATCTAAATTGATATCTTCTTTTTATTTTAAAATTAATATCATTTTTATAAGTTCTTGCATTAAATCATTGAATTTCTTTATTCGTTGTAAAGTCGTTGATATAAGAGGAAGAATGAAGCATCTTTTCTTTTAAAGCTCATCTAATTTAAGTTCATATTTTTAAATTCATTAATATCAGACTGTAAAAAATAGCGTTTTTGAGGGCTCTAAGATATTCTAAATAATTTTTGAATACACGTTTATAATTATCATCAAGCTCTTGTGTTCATACGCCCACGAGTAATCATATATTGGATTATTTCATTAAAATTTTTTCTTTGTCGCCAGAGTTTTCAAATTGTTTATTGGTGTAAACTGCACGAAGTAAAAAGAAAATAATCCCAAAAAAAAGATAAAAATACATTTTTTCATAAAATCACATTTAGTTATGCAAAGGTACTAACTTATTAGTAAATACTTTTTTATTTTAACTTTATTTAACAACTATATTTTTATTTTGGCTTTTTTAAATAAAAATACTTTCTTTAATTTTTCAATTCAGTAGGAATAATACAAATTGGGATAGGAGTCATTTTATGTTGATTAATTTTTTATTAAGTCTTTGATATATAGCAATTACTTGCTTTTCTTCCTTCTTCAATCATTAGGTTTTTCCTGTTCTGTACAATATAGCCCATTCTAATTCATATCATAAGTTGCGCCCAATTGGTCTTCATCATTACGGTCATCTCCAAAAAGCCCATCTGTTGGTTTTGCTTTTGTATATCAAGCGAGATATCCAAAATTTGGTGCCAATTGATAAACTCTACTTTTCATGTTGTCCGTAATTGGGCCACATCTACTCCGGCCATCACCCATATTTTTGTGAAAAAAACTCACACCAAAATCCTCTATTTATTTCTGTTCCTACAACTATAAGTCCTTGTAATCCAAAGTTAAAATAATAAAAGTGTACTACACGAAAACGAGCACGAGTATTGGCTACTAAAGCATTATTTTCAGCCTCTGGTATTTGTTTTACAAATTCATCAAATACAGAGGTAAGATTAATACTCAAATCACTGACATTTGGGTATTTATTTTTAAAAAATTGAATGTGTTTTTTGCTCTTTTGTACTTTATTTTCAGCTTGATGTATTGGTAATTCATCACAAAGAGTAGGCAAAACTTGTTTCCTGCACAGTGTTGAAACTACAGCAGAATCTATGCCTCCAGAAATTCCGATAACCATTCCTTTTACTCCTGATGTTTTTACATAATCATAGAGCCAAAGCGTGTACGATATGTTCTTTAACTTTATAGAATTCATTTTAATTAATTGATTTTCAAAGAAAAATCTTTTGATAGTTGGAGGACAAAAAATAAGATTATTTTTATACATAGATAAAAAAAATGAAAAGAATTTCCTTTTGCTACAAAAAATTAACTATATTTATTATGAAACTATGCTCACAACTGCTACAATTAATAAAATTCATAATCATCTCTTTTGCAACATTTACTTTTGATAATATAGCGTTTTTATCTCAATTTCCAAGCTTCCACAAGTGCCTTTATTGACTTCTTTGATAGGCATTGTAGGAGGGATGTTTAAGCTTAAACTTTGTGTTTGTCTATAAATTGTTGGCGTTGAGCGGCTTGTGTAATTATTTTATAGGGGAAATTTTAAATGTTTTGAAAACATTTTCTCAAAGGAGAAAGTTCCTCTAAGTGTTGTACAGAACCATCAGCCAACGGATACTACGCCAACATCTTTCATTATTTATACCTTTGCTTCTAATAATTCAGTTAAATATTTGTTTTTGCGCATAAAATTGCCTGTTGCCAATCCTACTTTATAATAATTACTAGAATAAGGCTCTATACCTGGGGATACTTGCCCTTAAAATAGCTGAGCTTTGAAGTTGTTGGTTATGCAATAGCCATTGTTGTTGTATTGTTGTCTTCCATACCTCCCTCGAAGTAATTCAGGCTCTCCATAAATATGAGCTAACTTGTGTTGCTTTGTCCGTTTTTCTGATGTTTGGTACATGAGCATTGAATTGAGTAGCTCAAACTTTCAAACGGAATCATATTTTTCTGTAAATAAGAATGATAGCCTAAACACCTAAGCCTAAGGCTCTGTGGCGAATAGCAAATTTTCTTGCAGATTGTAAATAATAATTGCTTTAGTTTTTTCAATAAATTCAGACAAAAACTGCATCCAAAAGAAAATAGCAAGTTTAACAGCTTTGTGTCTTCTCCATTCATCAAAAGCTCTTCAATTCATTGAAGATAAACAACATATGAAAGATTCGTCAAGGCTTGAAGGAAGCATAATTTCGCTACATAAGCATTAGAACGAATAAGCATATATTGTCTTTATACACCTGTGGGCGAACATGATTTTACATTGTCAGAAGAACATGTTAGAGTCCTTTATTGTCTAGACTCTAAAACTAGCCCAGAGCTTACGTTTTTCAACGTTCCATCTATCATTTCTTGCATCCAGTAACTATACACACATACACCAAAGAAAAAGGTTTTGATATGAAACCCAGTGTCTTTATTTGTAAAAATTTTCTGCATCGTGGTGATCAATATCCAAATAAGTTGCAAAGGCTCCTCTACGTGATTCACCTTGTGAAACAACGTCCATAGCAGAATCAAAAGTTTCATGCTTTTACAGCCCACTAGATTTTCCGTTGTCTGTGTAACAGCTGAGCCTCTATGGCGTAACTCCAAAAATAGCTTGTAGTTCTTCTCCAATTCCATTTTAGTTTGCATAATTACCTCTCCAAGTTTGTGAGTTATTCTTCAATACTATCGGGTATATGTACATTAAAGCAGGAGATAGGAAGCCCAATGTTCAGTACCCATATTTGCCCATATAGGAGAAGAAAACTTATCCAACCTTGGTAATCATTTCAAAAGCAGGCTGTAACTCGTTTATAATCGTTTAGCTGCTGCCGAAGATGTGGTCAATAGCACCCCACAGTTTCCATTAGTAAATATCCCATTAAGAATTTGCTCAGATTCTCATTGAGCCACCATGTTTTTTTTTTCTTCTGTCTATTTTATGAGTGGTTGTTTTTTTATTGAAATTTATTATTTAGGTTATATAATTCGATGTAAATCAATAATGTTTTAAATTTAAAAGTAAAAATAAAAACCGATTGTAAAATTATAAAAAACTTTTACTCCACAAGTTTTTTTAAATAAAAATTTATCTCAAACATTGATTTAATATTTCATGATTTTTTAATTATTGAAAATCTGAATAATAGCAAAAATAAGATTACAATGTTAATATGATAACAAAATAAATACAAAATAATATTTTATAGATTTTTACTTATATTTATTTTAGTTTTTTCCCACAATTTATCCATTTCAGAGAGAGACATTTCTGAAAGTATTTTTCCTTCTTCTTGGGCCAATTCTCTGGCATTGAAGCGTTTTATAAATTTTTGGTTGGTATTCAAGGCATTGTGGCTGATTTTAAGAAACGTGCGTAGTTTATGAGGCTAAAAAAAAAGCACATCGCCAAACTCTTTTCAGCAAGTGAATAACTTTTTTGCACTTCAGTTTGAAATTTGATATTTCGCCCACGTGTGGTCCAAATATCTCTTTATTTTCCCAATCAAACCCTCACTCCTGCTACTTTTCTTGTATTCTAAAGGTTTTCTTGACTAAGGCAGGGAGGCTTTAGGAACACCACCTAAAACACTTATTAATAATTTTGAGTTTTATTCCCAATTTTTACTTCTTCTTCATTTTTCACGGAGACATTGCTACATACATAGAGGATGCTCTTTCTACTTCAGTTTTTCACTACCAGTGAATAGAATAACATCAGCAATATCAAAAGTTTGTGTTTCAAAGCTTGCAATCTTTGCATGTAGAAAATTAAATGCAAAAGCACATCGCCTAATTCTTTTTAATTTCGGGCATATTTCCTTCTAAAATAGCATCTGTAAGTTCATGCAGCTCTTCCATTGTTAATGGACGTAGGGGTGAGCATAGTTTGTTTTTGTCCCAAGGACATTGAGAACGTAAATCGTCCATTATAAGTCTCAAAAAGTCGCCCGAAAGGCTGTGCATCTTCTTTTGGTATGCATCTTTTGAATTATAAAGTTATTCTTTTCAGCGCAAAAATAAGAAAAGAGGCTACCCAAGCAAGACATAGCTTACTAATATTCTCTATTATAATTCAATTTCTATTTGATTGTAGCAATCTTCAAAAGTTTCAGCTTTTCGTATGAGGTTTAGCTTCTCCATTAATCCATAATACTTCTGCAGGACGTAAGCGAGAGTTGTAATTACCAGCCGTAGTATAGCAATAAGCACCAGCATTGCGGAAGCACAGAATATCTCCTTCAGTAATTTCTGAAATTTGTCTATTTGAGTACCCAAAGTATCTGTTTCACAGATATATCCACAACAGAGAATAGTAACTCGTTTTCTACCTTCAGGATTAGAGTATATTTCTATACTACAGCGTAGCGCCACTCACGAACATGCGAATAAGATGGTTCAAAACCTGAATCAATTCCGGCAAACACAGTAGAGGTGGTTTGCTTGATGACGACTGACTTTTACTATATCGACAGCTTCACTTTACTAAGAAGGTTACCAGGTTCAAAAGCTAAGGTTAGAGTTTCTTCCGTATTCCTTACAAAATTCTAAAAATCGAGAACTGAGGCGCTCCTCCTAGCTCTTTTCAATATTCGTTTGGACATCTCCTTCTTTGTAAGGTACTTTTAAAAGCCACTTCCAGAAGTTCATAAACTGTAATTCCTTGAAATGTTTTGCAGTATCAAAGAGGATTTCAAGAGACAAAGAAATACATCAATATCTAAAAATATCACTTCCTGTGTGCATATGCTTATTTCCGTTGATAGCATTTTTGTATTTTCTACAATTCGCAGACATGGAGGTATTGTGATGATGAAGACTACTACCGAATCATTATCAATATGCCCTACGGAAATATTAGAATCTCCATCTCCTGCCATTACGTGAGGATTGATACGAATACAGGTTACAGGAATATGTGCTTACTGCCGAACTGCTCCAGAAAGATTGTCAATATTCAATTTGACGACCGCTTGCCTCCTCTATTTCTAAAGTCCATTGAGACACCATTAGGGAATTGAAGATAATCTGTTCAGGAGTGAGAGCTGCTTTTAGCCCCTAATTTTACCTCTTGAATAGAGACTGTATCGAGCCCTGCCCTAATTTTTCATCAATTTCAAGATAGAAATATTAGAAAGCGCTTCATTGCATAACTGATTTTAGGCTCGGAACGCTACCAAAGGCATTGGAGAGTCTTTATATTGAGAAGAGATCGGCATCATACATATATGGGAGAGACAGAGGTATCTGTAATTGATAGTAAATCTTTGATTCCATTTTATTTGGGGTGTTAAATTTTATGAGTTGCAAAAATAATATATCTTTGGAATTATTCAATGAAAATTTTAATAATTAAAAACATCTCATTGTTTTTAACATTTGTATTCATATAGGTACTTTTCACTAAGTTATAAAACATAATATCAAATTAAGTTTTGATTTTAAATGTTTTAGAATAATTTTGTATTTTGCCATTGAAAATATTTTAATCAAATGAAACAAAGAAATATATTACTTTGTGGTTTTGCTATTCTTAACAATTCTTCTATTGCACAACAAATTTATTTTTGCAGAAGAGAGAAAGGATAAAATGTATAGAGGAAGAGCTAGTTGGGAATGAGGAAACTTTTATGCTGCATTTTTCAACAACAAGCAGCAGAATATGATGCCTTGTGCTTACAGGCTTTCACATATGTTTCTATGCGATTAGATGAAGCACTTCGCTCAAAAGAGATGACAAACCCTTGGCTATTGTGTCAGATATAGATGAAACTTTTCTTTGAATACGTCTTATTATACTGTATGTGTGGTAAAAAGGGAAACAGAATACCATCAAGATACTTGGGAAGCTTGGACAGCTAGCTGAGGCAACCCTTTGGCAGGAGCTTTGGAGTTCTATCAGTATGCACACGAGAGGGGTTGCTATCTTCTATGGACCAATAGAAAAGAAAGTGAACAGTAGGACTGCTTTTGAATATCAAGCGCTATAACTTTCCTTATCAAGGAGAAGATCACCTTATATTCCGTACAACAGATAAGAGTAAAGAAAGCAGGCGAGAAAAATTGCTCAGAAATACAATATAGTTCTCTTTACTTGAGATAACTTAGGGATTTTGATAAAGATTTTGATAAACATACCACCCAAGAGCGCGCAGAAGCGGTACATCGTACAGCTTTTTGGCATATATATTGTACTCCTAATAATTTTATGGAGACTGGGAGAGTGCTGCTTATGGGGCAAAGTATCTTAGTATTAAGGAAAGAAATGCTATTATTCTTGAGAGATTTGAAAGATAAACCTGTAGCAAATTAGCTTAATATTTTTATTCAGAGGCTGTTCTTATAATAGGAAATGAGCCTTTTTATATTTTCTGGATTAAGTATTAAGGATTTTTGTATATTTGTGCAAAGTTAGTTCTATATGAAAAGAAGATTTATTTATCAAGATGCCAAATCCGATAAAGTTTTGGGATATTGAGTTTGAAGGTACTACCTAAACTGTCGTTTATGGGAAAAACAGGTACCGCAGGACGAAGCTGTAAAGAATTTACTACCGAAGAATGTACCAAGGAAAGCGAAAAGCTCATCACACAAAAACTCAAGAAAGGCTATACCGAACTTGCTGAAGGAGAAGCTGCTCCTGAGAAAAAGAGTACTCTGAAGAGGAAAAAGGCTGACTATTTCTTTTTGGGAAGCTATAGAAAAAGAGCTATAAATACAATAAAAAGGACTGGGAGGCCTATGATTTGGACGAACATATAGAAAAACTCACCACTTATCTTTCCAAATATAGTGAAGAAAAGCTAATTCTTTTTGAAAAACACTACAGGAGAAACTTATTTCCCTTTATACAGCGCCTATAGCCGAACTTTTCTATTATTTTAGAGAATGAATATGAAAAAGAAGGGCGATACTTACGAGCTTTGATGGTTATATCTCTGATGATGGTTTTCATCTATTTCGCTGTTGGTTACTACTCAAAGGAAAAGAATTCTATGAGGATATTACCAAGATATAGAATCCTTTTGTTTCTGGCAAATATCACTTTTGATATAGCAGAGACTTGGGCGGAAGAGTCTCCTCTATGTAGCGATGTGCCAATGCAGAAGCCCGTCCAGATAGTGATGAGGACATCATTCGTGATACTGTATATGAGAAAGTGGCCTGAAATGAATTATGACTTTGGTGATTTTGCTATGGAAAGAGAACCTGAGAGTGGGTACAGAACTCCAGAAAATGTACCCTAAATTGATGGCTGAAATTATGCCTATTCGTTAGAAAAGAAAAAGCCATAGTAAAAAATCTTTACTATGGCTTTTTAGAATATATAGAATTTTTATAATTCATAAAGTTTATCTTCCTTTTTGTTCTTGGTGGGAAGATGAATGATAAAGGATGTTTCTTGAAATATTTTAAAACAGACTTTATTAGTAATTTCACCTCAGAAGATGGAATATTTCTTGAACGAAAAAGCAAGCCAAATAGATAGCCCAAAAACTTACAATGAAGTTCATAAAGCCTGTGAGAGTAACCCCAAGCACAATCCACATCCACATTATAGGTTCTATCATAAAATTAGCACCATAAAGCCCCATAGCTACATTTCCACTGACAAGGTAATATGTCTAATATCAAGGTCTAATCGTAAAATAGATTCCTACAGCAGCAGTACTACCCATAAATACACAAACCAGAGTTAGAAACAATTCCAGGGTATTTTTCAAGCCAATGAGCTGCATTTTTTGTAAAAAGATTTCCCAAAAGTACGTTTTAGAAAAAGGGTTTTTCTTGTATTCTGTAATATACTTGATTATGTTTATTACTATTGGAAACATTTCCTGCAATAATCCCAGATAGGAAAAGGAAAACACCGAGCTATACCTGCGTGAAAAATTAATAAAGAGTGAGCAGGGCTAGCATCTTCAAGTAAATGTTCCCATTTAGGAGATGCTACCAAATTATAACTAAAAAACTTGTTCAAAAGCACCAAACTAATCCCCAAAGCAACGGCAAAAGCCATAATCACATTTCCAACAAAAAGCTATAAACTGAGGCGTATCAACCGAGCAAAAACTGAGCAAAAGGCAGTGTTTTTCATCTTCATTAACTTGTTTTTCATTCCTTCTTCAATAGTTTTCACAACAGTTGTAGCGGTCATAGCTGGTTGTTTTGTAGCTAAAGGCAGCCCTGTTAAATAAATAAGAATGAAGCCCTAACGCATAGTTCATACTATATAAAAGGCGTGCCCAAAGATACTTGTATCTACATTATGTAAAAGAGCCTTAAATATACACAGAAAACCTACAATAAGCCCTGCTCCGATACTCGCTTTGAACATTTTAAAATATCCTGAAAGGGATTCAGTATATATTTTTTTCCCCAGTGACTGCGGTAAATTGTGTTATTTCATAAGCTACAGATTGTACACTATCATCGAGGAAAGGTGCCTACATTGTTTTTATAACAATTATATTCTATTAGCTTCAAAGCCATAGCAATAGAGTTCTTCTTCTTGTCTGTTTCATCATTAACGACAAGCAAATTGATAAAATTTCAATACGTTGTAATTGTTGTCGAATACGTAATAATCCTTGATTAACACGAAGGGTTATACCATATTTAGAAGCATTTTTAAAAGAATGATTGACAAATTCCAAAGCATTGCTTATGAAGAACAATAAGCTGTTTGTAAGTTAAATTTTCAGTTGTTAAATTTTCTCCACTATAAAGGAGATTTTTAAGGTGTATAGTTCTTTTTCAAAACTCAAAAACGGACTTTCTAGGTAACCATATTCAGGAGCCATTCGTATGATATCAGATTCTAACGAGCGTCCGCTCATTCTTTGAGAAATAAGACCAATAGCATCAAGAATTTGACTTAAAGCCCCTTTTTTAATTGAGTCTTCGGTGAAAAATATCGTTAAAAACCAAGCTGGTCAAAAAAGCATTTCAAGCTCTTTGTACTCAATTTTTCAATCCAAAGAATGTCAGATTCTTTATAAAAAATTTGATTAAGAACGTATTCATAGTATCTTTTTCCGGCTGGTAGGGTAGTACTTTGGCTAAAATACGTTTTTTTAAGTTCGTATAAAAACTAGAATCTTGAGATATTCCTATTTCCGAAAATCATCCGCCCAAACTGCTATGCAGATAGCAACCCTCGAACATATTGAGACAATAAAAGACAATATTCAGGGTTTTTCAGTCAAATATCCAATGAGTTCTAATAAAGAAATAGTTTTTAACATTTTTTTAGGACGAAAATACTGAATAATGTCGTCTAAAAAGAAGTAACTTTGTTTTCATAAACTAATACACCATCTTTTATATGTTCATCAAAAATTTCTTTCACACTATAAAAAATTCTTTTCTTTTTATCATATAAAAAGTATTAAGAAATGCAAAAATATTTTATTTTTCTATACAAATTTTTAATAGAAAAACTAGTATAAATATAGTTCAATAAAAATAGGAACTCTAAGATAGAATTCCTATTTTTATATTTTCAAAAATTAAAAATTATTTTTCTTAATTCTTTAATACGAGCTTTTTACCTCTTAAATCACGGAAGTAGAAAAATACGAGCACGACGTACTTTACCTCTTTTTATTTACTTCAATTTTTGAAGAGCAGGCATATTGATAGGAAGATACGCTCAACACCTACATCACCAGATATTTTACGAATAGTAAAAGTTTCAGTAGACTCCAGTACCTCTTCTTTGTATAACTACTCCTTTAAAGAACTGAGTACGAGATTTTTCTCCCTCTTTTATCTCATAATACACAGTAATTGTATCTCCTGCTGAAAATTCAGGAAAATCTTTTTGCAATAAAATTGTCTTGTACATATTTTAATAAAGACTCCATAAAAATAAAAATTTTTAGTTATATCTAAGCAACATTCACGCCCTCGTCAGAGGTTACTTAAACAGGGGGCAAAAATAGTACTTTTTATATTTACAAAAATTTTTATATTTTTATTTTTACTACCAATTTTCTTATTTTGCCATTTCCTATAATAGGAGCGTGCGCATCTTCCGGATAAATGATAGCAAATTCATTCGGTATTAGGGTAATATATGATGTAGGCTCATCTTTAAAAAGTCCAAAAATCTGCTTCTGTATCAGACTTTTTTCTTCTTGTTTACAATCTGATAAATTTTTCCAACCTATGGTTTCTTCTCCTGTTAGTAGAATATGAATGTCTAAATATTTTTATGATATTCAAGCACTTGATTTTTCTTTCAAGAGACATTCAGGCTCAGAATTCATTATCAAAAATATTCTCTCCATCAATTTCTATTTTTCCTAATTCAGAATTTAATAAATCGTTGTTTTTACAAAATCAAAGACTTTTTGCAAAAGCAGAATTTAATGAATAATAGCGCTCACAATGAGCTAAATCTGAAAGTATCATAATTTTATAAATTTGATAATAAATGTGTTATGATTTATTTTTATATTCCTTTTGTATCTGAAAAACGAAATTATACCCAATAAAAATAACAAAAACAACGGCATAATAAACAAAGTTGGGTGTAATTACTTTTTCTCCGCTGGCATAACTATGTAGCCCTGATAAGTAAAAATTTGACACCAAAATAAGTCATTATAATACTAGCAAAAGAAAGCCACACTCATAAAATTGAAAGCTCAACTACCTCGTAGCCCAGGAACAATACGCATATGAACGACAAAAAGCATACACCATAATACTTACTAACGCCCAAGTTTCTTTTTGGGTCCCTATCCCCAATAGCGTCCCCAGCTTTCATTTGCCCATTGTGCTCCTAAGAAATTTCAATAGTAAGCATAATTAACCCTACAGTAAGTGATAATTCATTGACAATAGAAAAGCTCTTTTATAATGGCTTTTATTTTGTTGATATGTTTGTAAAAATAATTAAAAATAAATTAATAATTCCCAATATCATTCCTAAAGCAAAAGACTATAACTACCTACAATAACAGCTACGTGAATCATTAGCCAATAACTATTTAAAACAGGTTGAAGTGTTCCGATAGAAGGGTCAAGCCAGTTCAATGAGCAATCATTAATATCATTGAAGTTATAAAAAGCTGTTGAGGCTAAGCTAATAGGAAGCGTTTAGCAAAAGTAAAGCCAATAGCCATTGTTGCCCAAGCTACATAAATCATACTCTCATAAGCATCACTCCAAGGAGCATGCCCTGAAATGTACCAACGGAAAATAAGCCCTGCCGTGTAGCAAAAAGAGAATAATAAGCAAATATTTACAAATATTTGATAAAATATTTAATATTTTTCGTTCTTTAAATACTTTAATTATTAGGATAATAAACATAAAAAGTCCCTACATACAAATACCAAGCAAATAATTTCTTAGAATACATCATATTTATTATAAATGATTTCAGCTTGTATTTTTCTCAGAAGGCATTATACTTCCTCCATATTTTTGCTGATTTTTGATAATATCTAAAAAATAGCATTGGCTTCATCATAGTTTTTAGTTTGGGTATCCTCGAAGAGAAGAAATGTAATAATTAAAAACATTATTAATAAAACCAGGGTAAAGAGAATCTTGTATAATAGATGGATTTTCTCAGAATTCCAAAGAAGAAATCCATTTGTTATTCTCACTTTTACAAGAGGGAAAATACGTAAAAATACTTCCAGACAGAGCCCTGTCAAGTAGAACCATTTTCATATCCGCTTCTTTGAATTCTTTCTGAAACTGGTTTGGAGTATTTGTAGCGTAAGCTTCACGAAGATAAGGGTTAGCTTATAATTTAGATCTTTATCAAAAATCAAGAGGTTTTATATATATCCTTTATCTACACCAAGTATTTTATGAAGGCTATCATTATCTTTCTTAACATATCAACACTATACCAAAAGCTGGCCATTCATCATCATTGATAAAAAGGCTTGATTGGCATTCATATCTTTATAGTGTCTGATTTACTTACTTTTCTAAAGTAGTTCTGACGCAAATGTATTTATAGGCTCATTCGTCCATCATCATCTTGTATTACCAAATGTCCAAATTTATCTGCGTGTTCTTTTATCTACCATTGTCGCTTTTTAAGATAGAGTCTATCTTTTGAGAATTAGGCATCATCTGCTGAGCGTACAACGAGAATGAAAATAATATAGCTAATATAGTGATACTATGTATTTCTTTTAATTTTTACTAAAGCGAAACAAAACGAGTTTTACCAAAAACATACTTGCAATTAATCCAATATATAATAATGTATAGCCTATATAAGTAACTAAAGTTCCCCAGAAGTCGTGATTTACAGAAAACAGAACCTTTTTCATCAGGGGTGAAAATTAGCTTGAAAGAATCGATAGCCTTTATAATTAAGAATATTATTCATATAAATTTCATAAGGAAAAAGTTTCTTCTTTACTACTAACAATTACTTTACTTTTAAAAAGAAGAATAACTATTGGTAGATGCCAGGATATTTATCTGCTATAAAGTCTTCTAATTTTTATTTTAAAAGGTAAATTCATACGGATAGAACCATAATTTATATGAAAAATTCAGTCCATTAACAGAAACACTTGTTGGAACATTGATAACATCTTGCCTACCTAAAAACAGCGATTTCTTTGGTTTCATTTCCTGAAGAAATTTTTAAGAAAAACAACATTCTCATCTGCCATTGTTTTTTCTTTTTCAGGATTTTAATAACTTCCATTTTACCTTTAACAACGGACTCTGGGAAAACAAATTGTACGCCTCAAGATTGTACAAAAGAACGCATTTGTAATGGTTGAAGACTATCTTTAGCTACTTTATGTTTTTCTAGGTCTGTCATAGTCATAAAAGTTCCTTCAAAAGGAGAACTTATAAAGCTCCCTTCTGGGGTTGTTTGTAGATTAATAGCGCCAACAGTTGGTTTATTTAAAGAGAAAAAGTAAATTCTGAATCTCTAAAAACATCACCTTCTTTTAGAAATGTTCTTGACGGTTACCTAATGAAGATTCTATGATTTTCAGGTGGTTAGCTCCTTGCGGATTTTCTACAAATGCTTCTTTTGCTCCAGCGATAAATTTACTATATATTACCTCAAATTCTTTTCCTTTAAAATCAGATTTCCAATCAAAAGAATTATTTACAAATTCAGAAAAAGAACTTCTTTTTGGTATGCTTTACGTAAAAGCATTTCCTTGGTAAAGACCATCAACTTGTATAGAGATGAAAGTATTTTTCAGAAGTGTAAAAATCTTGCTCGGCACCTTCTCTTATAGACATTTTTTTCCTTCGTGGCTTATATATCGTGTAATTCCCGCTCCTATGATTATCAATATCCAAGAAACGTGAAGAAGAAACACAGCCCAATTTTCTTTTTAATAAATTATAACGTTTTATATTTCCTATAAAATTAACAACAAAGAGAAACATTATAAGCTCAAACCACCAAGCTTTATAAATCCAGATTTTTGCTGTATCTGTGTTATAATAAGTTTCAATAAAAGTACCAATACCTAAAGCAGCTCCATATACCAAAAATAGAACTGCCATCAAACGAGTTGAAAATAAAAATTTTTATTAGTGTTTTAATCATTTTATATATAGAAATGCAAAAGTAATTATTTTTAATGAAAATAAATGAAATTTTTAGTAGAAAATTAATTTTTAATTTTATTTTAATACAATAAAGAAATATTTTGTTTTACAAAGATTATTTCTTCAAAAAGTTTTTATATTTGCACAATTAATCAAAATAATATTCTTATGAAAAATGTATTTATACTATTTTTATGTTTTTGCTAACATTTTTCTAAAGCCCAAACCAATAATCATCAAAAAGATACATTATTACATCTTAGTAAAGTAGTTGAAAATATGGACTTTAATCTAGAAACTAAGAAATATTTCAATAGCATTCAAACTCATATAAAAAAATAGAAATATACAAAAAGAAGTTCTAAAAACATTTCTTGAAGAAGTTCCTCAAAAAGGAAATATAAATACTGTTTATATTTACAAAAAGATAAATTATACAAAATGATAGTTTCTGAAAAATAATAAAGAACTTGAAAATATTGTATTTTTTTATATGAAAATGATAAAAGTTTCTGAGGCGAATTTTACAAAATAAAACAAATTTATTGAATACTGAAAAGCAAAAGTTGGAGTATATAGATGGTAGAATTAAGTAAAATTACCACGATTTATACCAATACAAACGAAAAATATAAAAAGTGAAAGAATAATTTCTTATCTTTCTGATACAGAAATACAGGTAGAAACCCAAAAATACTACCGAAAAACGGAGAAAAAACAAGATAGTTGGCAAACAAATGTCTTTTATTTTTAGATGAAAATAAAATATTGTTAAATCTGTTGAAGAAAAAGATAATCGACAAGAAATAACTGCTATACTTATGATGATAAAATAAATCCTTATTTCTATCAAAAATCACCTTAAAGTAATAGATCCTTTATTCTTTTTAAATGAAAAAATCAACAAAAATAATATTTGTTCAAAAACACAAATAATAGATAAGAACAAAAAGATATTTTTACTTTAGAAGAATATGTTATTGATTATCAGTATAATGAAAAAGGATATCCTACAAAAATCCGTTCGTTATATAGATAATCAGCCAATACAGATTATTCTTTTATTAAAATTTATGAAAAATATTATAAATGAAAGAATTGTCTATAAATCTACAGGGAGCTGGTATGTTGTTAAAGGAGAATAACCAATTTTTATGAATGTAGAATAAAAGAAAATTTAGAATAAAGGGAATAAAAATACAAACCCTTTGGCTGTGGGAGATAATGTTATTTTTGAAATAGAAAATAAAAAGTGGAAACGAGCAAGGAGTGGTTACAGAAATTCTTCCCAGACAGAATTATATCATCAGAAAATCAGTTAATTTATCTAAGCAAACTCATATTATTGCAGCAAATATTGATTATGCTTTTCTTATGATAACTCTTAATAATCCTATTACTTCAACTACTTTTATAGACAGATTTTTGGTAACAGCTGAGGCTTATAGTATTCCTATAGTGTTGTTATTCAATAAAAATAGATGCTTATAATGAAGATGAACTATTAGAGGTAAAAATATTTAGCACATCTTTACAGAACTATAGGAGTATCAATGTATAGAATTTCAGCTGAAACAGGTGAGAATATAGAACAAGTAAAGGCTCTAATGCAGGGAAAAACTTGCTTAGTATCGGGGCATTCTGGGGTTGGAAAAATCTACCTTAATTAATGCAATTTCTCCAAATTTGCAACTTCGAACAGCCTCCATTTCAGAGCAACATCAACAAGGACAACATACAACAACATTTGCTGAAATGTTTGATTTAGATTTTGGAGGACAAATTATTGATACTCCAGGAATTAAAGGGTTTGGTGTTGTAGATATTGATAAACAAGAATTAGGGAGATTATTTCCTGAGTTTTTTCTTTAAAAGCATCAATGCAAATTTAACAATTGTTTGCATATTGATGAGCCTCATTGTGCTATTAAAGCGCTTGAACAAGAAGAAATTTCTTGGACACGCTACAAAAGTTATCAGCAAATACTAAACGGAGAAGATGATACTTACCGAATAACCAATCATTTATTATAATTATTTCAATATTTTTTTATCAAAAATGCAACTTTCTGAAAATATTTTTACCTTCTTAAAAAGAACTTTCTCAAAATAATACACGAAATTGGTTCTCAGAACATAAAAAGAGTATGATGAAAATCGATTGATTTTCGAAAAATTTTTGTCAATCTGTTCATAATCAGATAGCTAAAAAGTGATAGCCTTAGTGAAGCAAAAGTTTATAGAATTTATAGAGATATTCGTTTTTCAAAAAGATAAAACACCCTTTAAAAGAACATTTTTGGAGGATATTTCGCTAGAAAGCAACCAGAATTTCGAGGAGGATACTATATTCATATCTCACCTAATGAAAATTTTATTGGAGGCGGTTTTTGCTCCAAATGCAGAAGATTTGTTCCGTATTCGAAAAGAAATAGAAATTTATTCAGATGAATTTCAGAATATTATGGATCATAACTTGGTTAAAAATTTTTAATGGAGAGCTTTGGGGAGAAGAGCTTAAAAACAGCACCAAAAAGGTTTGATAAAAAAATAATCCAATGATCATTTTTATTCGTAAAAACAATTTTTATTTAAAAAGATTTTTACTCAAGAGGAAGTGTTAAGTCTTGATTTTGAGCAAAATGTGGTTCAGTCATTCTTAGCTATGCGTCCTTTTTTTATGATTTTATGACTACTGCACTTACAACGAATCTTAATGGAGAATCAATTCTGTAAAAAATGTTAATTCATCGTATTTAATAAATAAAAAAATAGTAATTTTGCATCATTCTTTTGCTAAAAAATAAAAATTAAAAAAACAAAAATGAAAAATAATATTAGGGTTATTTTTGTGTATAAATGGGATATTATTTGCTCAACCTCAACAACATAATAGCTATACAGTCAAAAAATGGGGATACTTTTGGAGTCAATAGCTAAAGTGTATAGAGTATCAGCAAATGATTTAAAAATGTGAATCCATCTTTGGCTAATGGATTAAAAAGCAGGTATGTTATTGGTTATTCCAACAAGTAATGTTAAATATTTTAGTACAAAACAACCCTCCGGTTTTCTCTTATCATACAGTAGATGATAAAAGAAACTTTGTATGGTTTAGCACAAAAGTATAATATATCACAAGATGATATTCGTAGATATAATATTATTCTATATACCAAAAGACTTAAAAAAGGACAAGAGCTAACCATTCCGTTTATAAAGATGCTAATAAGGAAATAGTAAGAGGTAAAGAAGGTTTAGTTCGTTATATAGTAAAAACCAGGAGAGGAAAATGGAGAATAGCTCAAAAATTTTTGGTATTTCTCAGGAAGAATTGAGAAAAATGAATCCTAAAATGCCAAGCTCTCTTAAAGAAAGGTATGGAAATATGGGTGCCAGCAGGAAAAAGTGGTGTTCCTGATGCCAATCCTACAAATGTTTCTGAGAAAAAAATTTAGTACTTTATCAGGTAGAAAAAGGAGAAGGTTTTATGAGCCTTGAAAGAAAAATTTGGACTTTCAGAAAAAGGATATTGTAAGGCTAAATCCAGGACTAAAAAGATGGAATAAAAAGCAGAAAGCCAAATCTGGATTCCTAAGAATAATTTTATGGATTATGTAGCTACACAAGGAGGCGTATCTCAAAAGCAATATTTCTGATGCTAATGATAAAAATCCGAGCTAATATGAAGACTTCAAATGTTAAAAATATTTCGTTCGTTATTCCTTTTTAAAGTAAATAACTTACAACCCAAAAGATATTGTAACTATGAAGCAAAAATTGCAAAAGGATAAACTAGCCAACATCAGTACAGATTTGTATTCTGGAGCGCTCATAGCAATGGATTCTTTACAAAAATTAGGGCTTTTTCTTTCAATATTAATGTGTATGACAGTGAAGGGAGCATACAAGGAATAAAATCTATAGTGAAAGAGTGAAACTTTGGCAAATTCGCAGGTTATTATGAGGCCCTTTTGCTCCTCAAGTATTTAATTATCTTTCAGAAGAAATTCAAAGTTCAGATGTGGCTTTACTTGCTCCACTTTCTAATAAAAAAACATAGAATTTCGTTCAAATGTTTTCTTGACGGTGCCTCCAACAGAGGTTCAACAACAAAAATGATTACTTTTATTAATCAGAAATATCCAAATGCAAATATTGTATTACTTTCTGACGCAAAAGTAAAGACCTTAATGAGAAATTATTAACTTCTTTTGCTAATGCTCAGAATGTAGATAATATAAAGCGGGATAAAAATGCTCTTAAAAAGAAGCTACAAATATTGTTTTTGTATCATCAAATGATGTGGTTTATCTTTCAGATGCTATTCGAATATTGTACAATACCGCAGGCTTAGGTAAGAAAACTCCTGATTATAATATTATAATGGCAACATTGGATAAAGGAGATGCCTACGACCATAGTAGTATTTCTAATATAGCACTTTCAGGGTTGAAATTTACTTATCCGGCAGGTGAATCGTTATGCAGGTGAAAGTAATGGTTTTATAAAAATATTATGAAACTTATAAAAATATCACCAAGCCGTTATGCTTTTTAGAGGTTTTGATTTAATGATGGACGCTGTTCTTCGTGCAAGTATTTCTGGTAATTTTGTTAGAAGCTAATGTGGGAGAAACTTCATACCAAGAAAAATAAATTTTTATATGTTAAGAAAGGTAATGGCTATGAAAAATCAAGGAATTTATATTCTTCGTTATGATGATTTACAAGTAACAGAAATTTATTAATATTTTACTTTACATTAATTTATATAACAAAAAGTTATCCTATTTTTAGGATAACTTTTTGTTTATAAAATATTTACGAAAAATGAGTTTTAGTAAAATTTTACTACTTTTAAAAAACTCTTGGTCCAGAAAAAATAGTAGTTGTACTTTCAATTCGGTTTTCTCCGCTATAAACTTCTATTTTTCATTTTCATTTTTTCTTAGGAACAAATGCTTGATGAAGTTTTATAAACATTGTTCCACTTGCCATTCCTTGCTTAGGGAATATCTATGTTTTTGTTTCCAACAATTTCTATAACAGCTTGTTTAGGTTCAACTACTTTAAAAGTTATTTTATCAAAATCGTGAGTAGTTTTATTTATAATTTTAAATGTATAAACATTGCTTATAATATCTCCTTCTTTTTTTGATAAAGTTGTCCTGGTAATCGTAAAAACATTAGCTTGTACATCTGTTCTAAGGAATAATAGCCCAAGCAGAATGCCTATAAGGATAGTAAGCACGGCGGTGTAACCTTTCATTCGTGCTGTGAATTTGAATTTTCTTTTTATCAATTTCTTCTTCACTAGCAAAGCGAATTAATCCTTTTGGCATACCTGATTTTTACCATCACATCATCACAAGCATCTATACAAAGCGGTACAATTCACACATTCTAACTGAGTACCATTACGGATATCTATACCTGTAGGGCATACGTGTACGCACTGAAAACAGTCAATACAATCACCGTGTCCTAAAAGCTTTTTCGGTCTTCATTTTTACGGAATCGTCCACTTTCTCCTTCTCCTCTTTTTGTAATCATAAGCGACAACAATTGATTTGTTATCTAAAAGTACGCCTTGTAATCGTCCATAAGGACAAGCAATAATACAAACTTGTTCTCTGAACCAAGTAAAAAAACAAAGTAAAAACTCCTGTAAAAATCAATAAAAGAAAAGAAAGTTTTTGAGTGCTTTATAGGGTCCTTCTTTGATTGATGTTAAAAGTTGATCGCTACCTATAAGGTAAGCTAAAAATGTTAGAAACAACAAATGAAATAATGAAGAAAAATAAGCCATTTGATGGTTCTTTTTCTGATTTTTCTGCATTCCATTCTTGTTTGTCAAGTTTCATTTGTGCATTTCTGTCGCCTTCTATCCAATATTCAAAACGGCGAAAAACCATTTCTATGGTTTGAGGGCATATCCAACCACAGAATATTCTCCCGAAAAACTACAGTAAAAAGTACAATAAAAAACTACTCCAATAATAATAGAAAGTACAAATAAATAAAAATCTTGTGGCCAAAAAGGAAAAGCCAAAGATATTAAATCGTCTTTCTAAGATATTGAATAGTAAGAACTGATTTCCATCAATTTTTAGAAAAAGGAGAAATAAAAGAAAATACTTAATAATAAGTAACTTACGTATTTTTCGGTATTTATAATATTTCCCTTTGGGCTTTTGGGGAAAAACCAATTACGCTTTTCCCTTTTCATCTACCGTACCGATGGAATCTCTGAAAAGATTCGTCCATTACAGCCATATTATGTATCTATTAAAAACGCTTCAAAAATTAATAAAATCTATTCTTATAATTTAGAAAAAAATGATTATTTTTTTGTAAAAATACATCTATTTGTAAGTGTTCTAAATCAATATATGCAGAAAAAAACTTAGTGTTTTTATATCGCTATTTTTTCTGCTTTTTGTGAAAATTATAAAATGGATTTTTAATTTTTATTACTCAGGAATTCAAAATTTTTAGTTGGGCAGGCAAAAAGCTGAAAAACTTTTTTCTATGATAAGGAGAAATACCATATTCTTTTATTGCATTTCTGTGCGCTTCAGTGGGGTAGCCTTTATTTTTATTCCAATTATACATAGGGTATTCATGATGAAGTTTTAGCATTAGTTCATCTCGGTATGTTTTAGCTAATACCGAAGCGGCTGCAATTCGCATAAAAACGGGCATCTCCTTTAACTATACAAGCATAAGGGATATTGTTAAAGAGCTTTGAAATCGATTTCCATCAACAATAATAAATTCTGGGGTAGGAGTGAGGTTTGAGAGTAGCTTTTTGCATACCCAAAAATAGAAGCATTTAGAATGTTTATTTTATCTATTTCTTCTTCCGAAATATGTACAACCGAAAAACTAATAGCTTCTTTTTCAATGATGAGTCTTAGTTTATCTCTTTGTTTTTTTCAGTAAAGTTGTTTTTGAGTCATTTAATGAGTTATCAAAAAAATCTTCGGGTAAAAATAACTGCTGCAGCTGTAACTGGACCACTAGACAGCCTCTACCAGCTTCATCTGTACCAGCTTCTTTATGAGAGTAATACCATTTTTCCATAGGGATAATTTTTCTAATAAAAAGAATATTTTTTTCATAGCAAAGATACAATTATTATTAAACTTTTTCTAAAACTTTATTTTTATGTTATTTTGTTTTACAAAAATGTGTTACATGTATTTTTTGCCTTGAAAAAACACTTATAAGTTATGAACTTTAAAAAACATAATTGACTGATATTATTTCTATTAAGTACATTTCAAATAGCTTTTGCTCAAAAATATTTCAGAATAGTAAAAGGGATCAACGAGGTACGCCCATAGCGAGGGCAAGCATTTATCTGAAAAATAATGCAAAAGTACTGCTCAATCCAATTTAGACGGGAAGTACACTATCCTGCTAAAGAAAAAGATGTTTTAGTATTTTTCTTTTTGGGTAAAACAAAAAGAACAAGTTGTTGGACAATCTACTACAATAGATGTTGTATTGGAAAAATGATACAACAACAGCAACTGAAAATCCAAATGGAGTAGCTAGAACCAATGTACAGCGGACTACTTCTATTTATGGAGAAAAATAAACCACTTTGGGTAGTTGATGGTATTATTTTTGGACGATGGCGTAGAGCTAAGTCCTGACGCTCTTTCTTCTTCTGATGCGAAAAGCAGCTTATAGCCTCAGCTCTTGGAGGGCTTTCTTCTGATGATATAGCTAGTTTTAAAGTTTTTAAAAAGATGCTTCGGCTACTTCTATTTATGGTCCTAGAGCTGTTTCTGGGAGTAGTGTTATCAGTACGCGCAAAGGTTCTCGTGGAACGAATAATATTTCTTATACTAATGAGTCTACTTTTGAGGTTAATTCCCTCTTATAGTGAATTTAATATAATGAACTCACAAAGAGCAAATGGATTTTTATATGGAAATGCTTCGTCGAGGTAATTTTTCTTATGATGGTCTTACGGATAGAAGAAATAAAGGTGAAATTTCACGAATGTATGAATTGCTTAATTCACGCAGGTCCAGATGGTAGTTTTGGTTTAGCTAATACTGAAGCTGCTAAAACAGCTTTTTACGAGCTGCTGAAATGCGAAATACGAATTGGTTTGCTAAACTTTTCCAAAAATAGTATAATGCAAAAATCATTCTGTAAGTATTTCTTCTGGATCAGAAAAAGCGTCTTATTATGCTTCTGTCAGTGTACTTTCAGATCCAGGATGGATGAAATATAGCAATAATAACCGATACACAGCTAATATTAATGCAAATTTTAAGATAAGCCAAAAAGTTTCTTTTTAACCTTATAGCAAACGGAGCTTATCGAGAACAAAAGAACGCCAGGAAGCGTTGATCCTATTACAGGGAAAGTGTCTTCAGATTTTTCCCCTAAACCCTTACTCTTTTGCCTTAAATGCATCTCGTACTCTTGACCCTTCTCAATATTACAGATATAGATATGCCCCTCTTAATATCTTCGATGAATTACAAAATAATTATACCGACACCAATATCGGTGATGTAAAAAATACAAGGGCGACTTTCTTGGTTTATTACTCCAAAAATAGAAAGCTTCTGCATTGGGGCTATTAAATACCAAGCTATATCACAAGAACTAAACCAAACAGAATATTCTAACTTAGCCAGAAGCATATCGTGCAATGGATAACTTGAATACGCTTAATAATAATCCTTATTTATACGAAGACCCTTATGATGATTTTTGACGTAAAAACGAACTGTTTTACCCGAAGGAGGAATTCGAGAAAGAACCGATAATTTATTAAATGGAAAAAGATTTTCGTTTAACAATAGATTATAAAAGATAGCTTCAAAAAGGAATACATAAAATACAACTTTTTGGAGGTATGGAAAACCAATGATGTATATCGTAGTAAAAATTGGAGTAAAGATTTTTGGTTTACTTTATAATATGGAAATTTCTTATTTCTCATATGAAAGCATTCAAACAAATACAAGAAAGTAGAACTCCTTTTTATTACACTATTGGACGTACAATAAATAGAAACGTAGCATTCTTCTCGAATGTAACTTACGGATATAAAGAAAAATACGTTTTGAACGGGACAATTCGTTATGACGGTACTAATAAATTTGCACAATCAGAATTTATTCGTTGGATGCCTACTCGGAATGTTGCTTTTTCTTGGAATGTTTTCAAAGAAAAATTCTTCCCAAAACTTGCTCCTATTTCAAATCTTTCATTTAAAGCCTCTTTTGGGGTAGCTTCAGAAAAACCCAGCTGTAAATAATTCTCTTGTTAGAATATTAGGGAATATACCTTGGCGCTCAAATGATAGAACTCGTGAAACAGCTCTAGAGTATCTGATGTTGCTAACCACGATTTAACATATGAAAAGAAACAAGAGCTAAATCTTGGCGTACAAGTAGGATTTTTCAAAAAACCGAATTAATCTTGCTGCTGACTGGTATACTCGTAATAATTATGATCTTATTGGTCGTGTGCCAACACAAGGGTTTAAAGCGGAAATATTTTTAAGAATGGGGAATGTGGCTTCAATGCATTCTTATGGTGTGGTTAAGTCTTGAAACACAGAATATTAAAACAAAAACTTCTCTTGGACAACTACTTTCATTTATGCTAAAAATGAAAAATAGAATTACAGAACTTTATGTTGATGCTTCTATCAACGATATGGTTAATGGTAGCGGTTTCTCTAAACAGGGCTATCCTGTAGGTTCTATTTTTCTATTCCTTTTAGAGGTTTAAATAGTGATGGGCTTCCTATTTTTCCGACCCTAATGAGAATACAACTATTGATGGTATTCGTTTTGATGAACGTAATAATTTAGGTTTTCTTCAATATTCTGGTACTACAAAAACCTACCGATGTAGGAAGTATAGGAAACTTATTTAAATATAAAGGATTGTCATTCAATGTTCTTGTAACGTATTCATTTGGTAATGTAATGCGCTTACCTACTTCATTTAAAAGCCGTTTATGACAACGATGCATTAGCTTTGCCAAAAGAATTTACTAATCGTTGGATGCAACCAGGATGAGCATCGAACTAATATACCAGTAATAGCTTCTTCTTATCAACAAAAGTGAAATGCCTACACTTCCGTATGCTTATACTGCTTATAATTATTCTGATGTACGTATCGCTAAAGGAGATTTTATTCGTCTAAAAAGAAATTTCTAGTGGTTATGATTTTTGATAAAAGTTCTTCGTTCTCTTAAAAGTGATGGACGATTGGGAGTAAAACTACCAAACCTCTAATCTTTTCTTACTTTATGCAGATAAAGAAACTTAATGGCGCTGACCCTGAGGTTTTCAGGAAGTACAACTTTTGATTCTAATCCGAAACAAGTTATATTCAGCCTACGTGTAGGATTTTTAATCTTTTGATAAAGATAATAAAAAACTAAAAATATTGAAAATGAGAAAAATAATAATTCCTTTCATAGTATTGCTTTTTAGCTTAGTTGGGTGTGATAAATTTTTAGATCAAAATCCTGATAATAGAATAGAAAGACTGAGATACTCCAGATACAGAAACTTTTTAGTGAAAGTGCTTATCCAGACCGAAGCATTGCTGTTATTTACTGAATTCTCTTCTGATAATATTGATGATTTGAGACCAATAACAGACAGTACAAGCCCTTTTATTGAAGAAATAGTTTATTGGCATAAAGAATTTCACGAATATGGAGATAGAGATGGATTCAGAAATATCTGGAACGATAACTATTCTATCATTTATCACGCAAATTTAGCTCTTCAAGCTATTGAGAAGTTAGGAACTTCTGCTCAATTAGATGCTTCAAAAGGAGAGGCGTTAGTAGCTCGTGCTTATGCGCATTTTGTGATTAGTAAATCTTTTTCAGGGAAACATTATAATTCACAAACAAAGTGAGTACAGATTTGGGTATACCTTATATAGAGCAACCTATTGAATATTTTTCAGCTCAACGTCCCAAGAAATACAGTGGCAGAGGTATGTAACAAAAATAGAAAGAGACCTTACAGCTGGTATAGGAGCTCATCAATAATGATTTTTACAAAGTACCAAAATTTCATTTTTACTAAAAAGCCGCTCAAGCTTTTTGCAGCTCGTTTTATCTTTATTATGAAAAATGGGCAGAGGCTGAAAAAATGGCTACTCAAGTACTTGGAGAAACACCTACTTCTTTTTACGAAGTGGAGTGCTTTCCGAGCCTTAGGCAGTGAGACCCCACGCTAAAGAATACACTCGTGATGTTGAAGCTAATATTTTCCTTACTACAATTGTCTCAGATGCTTCTAGTTATATTGATGGGACAGGGTGTCACGTTTTACTCATGAACAGCTATTGCCTATGAGAAAACTTTTCTGGCAGAGAATAATCTTTGGCAAAATAATTATAAAGATACAGCTTTTTGAAAGATACAGAACAAGAAATAAGTACACTATGCTATACAAAATATCCAAAATACTACAAATTATCATTACACAAGTTACTCTACTACTGATGAAACACTTTTGGTTAGGGGCAGAAGCTCGTATGTTGCATATTCAGAAGCAATAACTGACCTAAATTTATTTACAAAAGGATGCTTAACTACCGAAAACTCAATTTACAAAGAACAAATTGATGATGCATATCAGAATATTTCTTATTCAGTTATGATGCTACAACAAAACTAACTCACGCAACGCACGACAATCACTGCTTTTACTATTGAAAGTGAGCAAGAAAATTTATTACATTTTATGTTACAATGTCGTCGTTTACTTACTCTCGGAGAAGGGTTACGTTGGTTTGATATTCGTCGTTATGGAATAGAAGTTTATCGTTTGCAAATAGATGGCCGAAAAATGCTTACGTGAAGAAATTCTTTCAAGATGATAAACGCCGTTCATTCCCTCTTCCTGTGAAGTTGTTGCCGCAGGAATGCAACAAAATGAAAGATAAAAGACATTTTTGAAATTAATTATAGAAAAAATAAAGATTATGAGATAGTTTCTTTATTATTAATGTTGTTATCTATCAATATAGCTTTCTCTAATAATAAAGCCTATTGCTAATCGGGATAAAAATGTTGAAGAAGAACGACAAGTTTCATCATATCATAGCATAGATATTTCAGGTGCTTATCGTATTGTTTTTACTGAAAAAGAAATAGATAAAATAAAAATCAATGCCCAGAAGATGTACTTTCTTTAATAAAAACAGGGTGAAAAATAATATTTAAAAATAGGAGAAAAGAAGATGATAAGCATAAAGCAATCTCTAAAACAACAATATATATACCTGTTAATAAAAATTAAAAAGTATAATATGTAGAGGCGCCGTAAATATTTCTAATGAAAAGTACTATATCTATTGATAATTTAGAATTGGATATGCGCGGAAGTGGAGGTGTAAAATTATCTCTAAATACTAGTTCTCTCAAATTAGATATTTCTGGGGCAGCAGTTGTATATTTAAGTGGAAAAACAAAAGATGCTATGAAATAAAAGGTGCAGGAAAATGTGAAAGCTCAAGATTTTTCTTCTGAAAATGCTATTATGCAAATAAAAGGAGCTGGTAAAAAGCAACTGCTCACGTAACCCATTCTTTGGAGACTTCTATCGCTGGAACAGGGAAAATAAACGTTACAGGTAGCCCAACTTCTCAGAAAAAGAGTATAAAAGGCATTGGAATAATAAATATTGAATAAAACTAAATAATGAAATATGATAGTTCTTTTTCTTTTTATAGCGATATTATGTGGCTGTCAAAAAGATTCTATAAAAAGTGAAAAAGTGTTGTTCAGTTGGCTACTACTGAAGAAGTAAAAACCGAACTGAATTAGATAATTACATCATTAAAAATTTACCGAGCCCTATAATGTTCGTATGGTGTATCGATATTCTGAAAATGATGTAAGCCGAAATATGTTCAGGTACATAGCGCCTCCTTCTAGCCAAAAAGCATTGGAAATAGGCAAACTTTTTAAAAATATATGTACTATGAACCTTATTCTATGCTTACTCCAAAAGGCTTTTTACAAAAATTATTCTCTAAAGAATTGATTTTCATAGGGGTCACGTGCTTTTTCAGATGTAGGTACAGCTTATAATGGTTTGGCTACCAAAGCCGTAAAAATAGAGCTTAATGGGTGAATAATTTTAACCCAAATACCATAGAGCCTGAAGAAATTAAAAATACAGATTTACGTGTATTGCGTCTTATTTATCACGAATCTTCTCATTTACTTGAACAAGTAAAAAAATAGTACCCAAGAGTTTGAAAAACTTTCTGTGCAGACTATCAAAGGAGGCGCTTGGCAACGTTCTTGGCGTGGCGAAACATATCTTAGAGCAGGCTTTTATTGGTGCTTATGCAAGTGATAATATTCACGAAGATTTTGTAGAAACCATAGCTCGTTATATTGTTATTATCAAAAATCGAATGTGGTTGTGAAACTACGACAAAACTAAAGATACCAATAATGACGGTAGATGATGACAGCCTACAATACTGGAAAACTGAAATACTAAAAAGGCTTTATTTGGGAGGAAGAACTTGACTAAAGCCGATGGGATAATACTCTGCCCAATGACAGGTAAAGAAATTCTCCTGATAGAAATGGTGAAAAACCTATCTACAAGGAGAATGGAATATAGATATTGATGCTTTAGCTGTAATGAAATTCATACAAGACACGCAATTTACAAAATAAAGATTTTACTCAATTTGAATGGTAACAATGAAAAATATATAACCCTAATTACAGCTTGCTTCTTTATTCTATCTTGTAGCCAAAGGGAAGACTCGTATATGGCGAAGGTAATAGCAATGTGAATCGAACAGGAGAAACTCTTACTACTTATTCTAAAATATTAGAAGAAACTCATAACAATTGGTTACTTACTCTCTATGCGGGTAATAATCAACAATATGGCGGGCATAACTTCCTTTGTATCTTTTAAAAACGGAAAGGTAAAAAGCCATTTCTGAAATCAATACTACTGAAGCTACCTCAGATTATTCTATGAGTTTCAATGAAAAAGCTATACTTTCTTTTGATACAGTATAATGAGGTTTTACACTATTTTCGTAAATCCATCGTTTTTATTTCCACAAGGAAAGTAGGGAGATAATCAATTTGAAATTCAATCTTATAAAGATGGTGTTTTTATTCTAAAAGGAAAACGATCTTACAATACGATGACTCTTGAACCTTTGGGGAGATAAAAATACTTTTTTAACAAGAATTCAAGAAAGAGCAAATCATATCAAAAACTATTGGTATACACCGATTACTATTGATGGTAAGCAAATAAACTTGACTTTGCATCCAACCCTTCATCAAATGACAATAAAGTAGTGGAAATACTTCTATCAAAAAGCTTTTGTTTATACTGATAAAGGATTGAAATTATACGAACCTGTTTCTATTGAAGGTACTACTTTTTCAGAATTTTATATATCTGATGATTATCAGCAACTTTCAACCCCAGACGAGATATAAAAGCAGCTTAAGTTATACGCTTCCTTATGATTTTTATCTAAAAATCTGATGATTAATTTATCTTCTGATGGTTGTCAAAATGCTAATACAGAGGCTTATAGATTATTTAATCAATATAGAAATTTACTTATTTAAATGTAAAATATTATACCAAACCCTTAGTGAAGTTAGGGGACTCAAAATGGTAAAAACAGGGCTTTCTTTTCTATTTATCAAAAATGCTTCTACAACTTTTTACTCTTTAGACTTTTTAGCAGTACCAGGAAAACCTAACCAAGTGAATATTGCAGAGGAATTCGTGGTGAAGAGTGGAATCTTTATTCAACTTTATTCCCTATTGTTGAGCTATTTATACAAAATGCACCTTATGAGCTTACAGATGTAAATAATGATGGCTCTCAATATAAATTGACAAGTGTAAAAATAATGAAATTACATTTTCTAACAACACCTGAAGGTCTTACGCTTCTTATGATATGACTACTCAAGCGTATTACTATTGAATTTGTTCAAAATTCAGTTTCTCAGGATATCCTTACCGCTTATAATAAAGTAAAAACTCGTACTTCCGGAAGTGGTTCTAATAAAGTTGTAGATGCTTTTAAGTAGTTCTATGTATTTTTGGAAAAAATACCCGAAATAATAGAGATAATATAGGGTTACATTTTTGTGTCTCGTACAACAAACGGAAAAACTACTCAATATCCGGTAGCTTTATAGTGTTGATTTTCTGCCAACTATTTGTAATGCAAACCAAATTAATATGATAGAACAAAGGTGTAACAAGTTTAGATGATGATGTGCTAATCGTAACTGGCAGTACTTTAGTTATTTAGCGCCATTAGCTAACGTGTTGATTAATAATGCTCCTTACTCTATAATTGATTATGGAAATGGCTAGTAAGCTTGGGTAAGTGTTCCTAATCCAGATACTTGGTTTTATACGAAAAGAGTAATTATTATAAAAATAGAAACTTAATGAATTCTTTTTCAGATAGTTTCATTGTCAAAAAGTTTTTCAAAAATGAAAGAGAAGGTTGCCCTAATTCTTTTGTATTTCAGCTTAGAAGGTTTCTGAAAATGCATACTTATTAGCAATCCAAAAATGGTATAGGATTGATATACCTAAATTATATTTACTTTAATCTATAAGTTTTTCTTTTCATTAAAAATAAAAGTTTATTGTCATGTTTCTTCAAAGAAAAATATCTATTAATATTTTTCTCTTACAAAGAAACAATAGACATATTCTCTATAATATTCAAAAACAAAAATCTTCCTTATCAAATAGTACAATAATTTTCAACATATCTGAATTATAACTTAAAGAATAAAACAATAAAAGATTTTAAAACAGAATTTACAATTTATTCATAAAAATCTCATCTTTGCAGAAAATTTATTTTGTACAGATGAATCAAAAAGACTTTTTCCTTTTAGATGCGTATGCCCTTATTTTTCGAGGCTATTATGCCTTTATTAAAAATCCTCGTATCAACTCAAAGGGCTAAATACTTCCCGCTATAATGGGTTTTTATGAATTCCCTTTTTGGAAGTTATTCGTAGAAAAACCTAATTATCTTGCCGTATGTTTTTGACAAAGGAGGAGAGTCAAGAAAGATTTTCTATTTTTCCAGAATACAAAAGCCAATCGAGACGAAAGCACCAGAAAGCTATTCGTATAGCCATTCCTACATTCATAAAAATCCTTGAAGCAATGCAAATTCCAATCATTGAAAAGGAAGGTTATGAGGCAGATGATATAATTGGAACTTTTAGCTAAACAAGCTGAACAAGAAGGATATACTACCTTATGGTAACCTGATAAAGATTATGGACAGCTAGTTTCTGAAAATATTTTTATGTACAAACCTGCTCGAGGCGGAAAAGATATTGAAATATGGGGGAGTAGAAGTAAAACAGAATTTTTGGAGTAAATTCTCCTGAACAAGTTATTGATTTATTAGGAATGATGGGAGATGCTGTGATAATATCCCTGGTTTTCCTGGTGTGGGAGAAAAGACTGCTCAAAAACTAATCCAAGAGTTTGGTTCTATTGAGAATTTATTACAAAATACAGATAAGTTAAAAGGAAAAAGTACGAGAAAAATATAGAAAAATAATGCTGAAAAAGGATTACTTTCTAAACGACTGGCTAGAATTATTCTAGATGTTCCTGTTACTTTCCATAAAGAAAATTTTGCACTTTCTTCTCCAAAAATGGAAGAAGTATACCTATTTTTGAAGAATTAGAGTTTAGAACAATGCTTGGAACATTACAAAAAGCTTTTTCAGCAGAGTGAATACTTCCAATACAGAATATAATTTATTCAACATTTCTGAAAACTCTCAAAATATTCAATTATCTTTATTTGATAATCCTGAAACTTCTCAATATAAAACAATAAAAAGATATAGAACATTCTTATTATCTTATTGAAAATAAGGAAGATAGTTATAAATTAGTTTCAGAGCTTTTTATTACAAAAAGAAGTTTGTTTTGATACAGAAACTACTTCGTTAAATGAACTTGAAGCAGAGCTTGTAGGAATGGCTTTTTCTTGGGAAAAAGCATAAAGGTTACTATGTTCTTTTTCCTGAGTAAGAGAGCTTACACAAGAAATTTTAGAAATTTTCCGACCATTTTTGAGAATTCTTCCATTACCAAAATAGGACAAAATTTAAAAATATGATATTAAGGTTTTTAGCAAAATACAACATACTAAGTGTTTGGTAATCTGTTTGATACGATGATTGCTCATTATCTATTAAATCCAGATGCGAAAGCATAATATGGATATTCTTTCAGAAAATTATTTGCATTATTCTCCTATTTCTATTGAAACACTTATCGGAGGAAAAAGGACAGCTTTCTATGAGACAAGTTCCTCCTCAAGAGCAAAAAGAATATGCTGTTGAAGATACAGATGTTACTACTAATTGAAAAAAATATTTTTGAACAACAACTCCAAAAATATAATGCTGAAAAAGCTATTCTCTCAGATAGAATCTCCACTAGTTCAGGTACTTGCAGATATGGGAACTTGAAGGAATTCGTATAGATGTCCCTTTCTTAAAATCTCTTTCCGATGATATAGAAAAAGATATTTTTCTAGCCTTCAACAAGCTGTTTATGAACAGGCTGGAGGAAATTTTTAATCTATCTTCACCTAAACAATTAGGAGATATTTTTATTTGAAAAATTAAAATTAATTTCAAAACCTACAAGACAGGGACAATATGCAACCTCTGAAGAAATTTCTTTTTCAGATTAGCGCAAAAACATAAAATTGTAGCTAATGTTCTGGAATATAGACAATTACAAAAAGTTACAAAGCACTTATTGACGCTTTACCAAAAGAAGTAAATTCAACTACTGGACGTGTACATACTACTTATATGCAAGCAGTTACAGCAACTGGAAGGCTAAGTAGTAATAACCCTAATTTACAAAATATTCCTATTCGTACAGAACGAGGGGCAACAAATTCGTAAAAGCTTTTGTTCCTCGTAATGAAGACTATACATTACTTTTCAACAGACTATTCACAGATAGAACTTCAGGTAATTGCAGCTTTTGGTGGAGAAAAATATGATAGAGGCTTTTCTTCAAAATCAAGATATTCATCGTTCTACAGCAGCAAAAGTTTTTAATGTTGATATTCAATCTGTTACAAGAGCAACAAAGCCACGCAAAAACAGTTAATTTTGGTATTATTTATGGGGTTTCAGCTTTTTGGGCTTAGTAATCAAAACCGGAGCTTAGTCGCTCTGAAAGTAAGGAACCAATGACACTTACTATCAAACCTATCCGCAGTTAAAAGTTTTTGATTGATAAAACAAATTCATTTTTGCTAGAGAAAATGGATATGTAGAAACTATTTTAGGTAGAAGACGTTAGTTGCCAGATATTAACTCAGAAATCAAGTAGTTAGAGGAGCTGCAGAGCGAATGCAGTAAATGCTCCCATACAAGGAAGTGCGGCAGATATTATAAAAATAGCAATGATTAATATTTATAATCTATTGAAAAGATAATAAATTAAAAACAAAAATGTCTTTTACAAGTTCATGACGAACTTATTTTTGATGTTCTAAAAATGAGCTAGATTTTTGTTAAACCTTTAATAAAGAAAACAATGGAAGAGGCTTATCAGTTTGCAGTTCCTTTGGTTGTGGATTTAGGTATTGATTGGTTAGAGGCACATAATTAGAAATATAATTTCAATAAAAAGAGACTAGAATTTTTAGTCTCTTTGTTTTATTTGTTAATTGTAAGTCGTTGTCCTCACTTTTTATATTATTTCACTAATTTTATTCCATTTTTAATATTTGAAATGGAAAACATTATATTGTAGCAGCAATTCGCCCTAAAGCTATCTCCTTTTCAATACTTTGTGGATTACTTTTTCTCTTCCTGTTGTAGCGAATTTATCTCCTTTTAACAATTCAGGTAAGGAGCTTTTTCTCGTTTAGATTCTTCTTGGTCAAGATAAGCATAAATAGTGTCTTCATTATTTACAAATTTTCCAATAGCATCTATGGGTAATCGAAGACCATAATTTTTCCTTCTACGTAAAGGAACAACATTAAGAGAGGTAAGAAGGATTTAAAAATTCAATTTCTTGTACGTCCATTCCTACTACATCGGCTATGTCTTTAAAGGGGAATATGTCGTTTTACTTGAATAGTGTCGGTTTCAGAAAAAATATTTTTCTCGTTTTTCTACCTGAAAACCGTGTTCTTTAACATACTCAAAAATATATAAGGTAGCTAAAAAGCAGGTACATACCAGCATGCTGTTTCATTAGGAAGATATGGTCTAAGATTCCAATAATTAGTTTTCCTCCAGAGCGACGCACTAGCTTTGGTAACGTTTCCTGGTCCAGAATTATAGGCTGCCAGACTAAATCCCAGTCTCCAAAAATACCATATAGTTTCTTAAGATATTGTGCAGCAGCTTGAGTTGAAAGCTCTGGGTGAGAGCGCTCATCTACATAATTACTCACTCAAGGCCATACATTTTTCAGTAAAATACATAAATTGCCAAAAGACCTTTTGGCGCCCATTCTTGAAAAGTAGCTTTTTGGGGTTAAGAGCAGATTCTACAATGGCTAAATACTTATTTCTTTTGGGACTTGGTTTTTATGAGTTCTCTCTCAAACATTGGGAAATAATATTAGCTAATATTCATCAATCTTGTAGAGATTTTCTTCTATTTTTAGGAAAAGATTTTTATTACATTTTTCCAAAAATAGGATTGTATTCTATTTTAAAAAGTGTTTTTCTGGTTAAGCTTTTCAAGGCGTTGTTTCAAAAACTTCTGTTGAGAGTTCATCATATTCCACATTTTGTGCATAATCACTCTGAACTATCGTTGTACATTATATCAAAAAAGATTTTTGTTAGAGTTCTTCCAACCATTTTTATCGTAGTGTTGTGCATTGGCGTCATCATACAAATTTATAATGCTTTCTTTTTGTATGAAAAATTAATAAGAGTATCTTTTTGGGTTCGACAAAAACATTTTGTTGATTGCTTCTCAATATGTTTAAGAGAATCTTTGGATATTTGTCCCAACATAGAAGAAGAGAAAATACTCGTAAATATCAGAAAAATGTATGCGTTTCATTATTTTTATTAGAAATTAATTGAGTTTTTTATCAGCAATAATCATTCCATAAAATGGGAAAAACAATATAACTGACAAAGATACAAAAATCAAAAATCTTTTTAGTTAATCTCGTATTAAATAATAAAATATAAATAGTTAAATATTTATAAAAAGATAAGATTTAAACTCACTAATGTCATCGTTTGTATTATGTAGTGCATTAGAGTCAAAAATGGCAGAATTAAGACAAGAAACAAGTTTGAATGTAGAAGTTATCAAACTTTTGAATGAACAAAGTAGCCAGAAGCCTCACGCAAGCGCTACATATTTAAAGCAATGGCGTCTTGGTGTGATGTAAGTAGACTTTAACAAAAGTGCCTCTTTTTCTATGCTCAGCTGAAGAAGAAAAGAGAACATATATTAAAAAATTTTTCATTTTTGAATGAAAAATGGCACAAAAGCTCTTTCTCAGAGGTAACCAAAATAACTCACAGTATAAGTCTCTTCACTTGAAGTGTTTGAGAAAAAGCTTTTGGAGCACGAAATAAGTGTGACAACTTCTGTTTATTCATGCAATCATTAGTAAAGCACGCCAATTGAATGATTTTGCTAGTAAGAAGAAACTTCCTACAATGGTTCGTTACAGAACAATTAGGAAAGAAGAAAAGACAAATAGAGACATTCTTACTTTGTTTGATTTTGCTACTACAAAAAGATAATCCGCTTGCTCTTAAGCTTATTGATGAGCGAATTCCGTTCAAGGACTAATTTTTACAAAAGATAAAAAGGCTCAATGAGCCTATTCCTAGTTTTATTTTTATTAAATTTATTAACTATATTTGAATATGATTTATAAATTATATTTTTGTGCAAAAATTTCAAAAATAATGGAAACACTCAAGTATATTTCTGCTGATGAGGCTGTAGAAAATTAGTTCAGTCGACGATAGAATATATATTCAAGCGGCAGCAGCTACCCTAACTATCTTGACAGACGCTCTTGCTAAGCGAGCTTCAGAACTTAAAAATGGTAGAAATTTCTCATATTTTAACCTCTGGTGAAGCCGCTTTATGCTAATCCAACTCTGAAAAGATAGTTTTTTGTAAATTCTTTTTCTTTTTCAGGAAATGTTCGACATATAATCAGCAGGGGAATGGTCTTATACTCCTGTGTTTTTGAGTGAATTGCCTAAGCTTTTTATAACAAAATAGTGACCCTATAGATGGAGATGATTTATAACGGTTTTCTCTCCTCGATGAGACACAGGGTATTGTTCGCTTCAGGTGTCTGTAGAAGCTGACTGGGAGCTCTAGCACACGCCAGATATGTTATAGCACGTTAATGAAAAATATGCCTCTGTACATTTGGAGAGTAAATGTTGCATATCCAGCGAAATTTCTGCTCTGTACGCAGCATAAGGTCCTTTATATGGGCTCGAATATGGTGAAAGCTCTGAAATAGAAGAGAAAAATCGCAAAAATGTCGTGGAATTGAAGATGATTCTACTATACAAATAGGGAATAAGCTCTATTCCTGATGTTGTTCTGAGAGTTTAACACATTTGAAAAAACTTGGGTGTTCATACAGAACTTTTGACAGATGGGGGTAGTGGTTGGTAGAAAAGGGAGTTGCTACAGGAAGTAAAAAGCAATCGATGTGGGAAAAATAGTTTGTACATTTATGTTTTGGCTCTAAAAATTATATGATTTGCTAACGACAACTAATGTTTTGGTAAAGAAAGCAATATACGAATAATCCTCACTATTATAGCTCAAAACACTAAAATGATTTCAGTTAATTCTGCTATTGAAGTAGATATAACAGGGTCAAGTTTATTAGTCGATAGTATAGGAACAAGAATGTATTATCGGTGTTGGTGGGCAAATAGATTTATTTGTACGAGGAGCCTCACAAAGTGTTGGAGGTACCATTATAGCCCTACCTTCACAGCACGTTCCTGGAGAAAGTAGAATAGTTCCTTTCTTAAAAACAAGGGAGCAGGAGATGGTTACTAGCCGTTTCCATATTCAATATGTTGTTAAGTATGGAGTGGAGGCTGACTTGAGGAAAAACTTTTGGCTCAAAGACAAAAATTACTAATTAATATAGCTCACCAAACATAGAAAACATAGAAAAAGTGTTTTATGAAACTTGGGCTAAGATAATTTATAAAGAGGTTTTATACCTCTGTGCCTAAAACCCTAGTTTTTCTTATAAAAAATAGTATCTTTACAAAAAATAGTAAAAGATAAAAACCATAAAATGAAAGCGTTATTTTTCTTACTTGTTTATTCATTGCTTGTGCAACAACTACACCAAAAGCACAATCAGAACCTATTTTCTTATATTGATTATATAAATCCATTGATGGGAACAGATTCTAAATTTGACCTTTCAAACAGGGAATACATATCCAGCTATTGCTGTTCCTTGGGGGTAACAGAACTTCTGGACACCACAAACAAAATAAAATGGGAGATGGTTGGGTTTATCAATATCATACTGATAAAATAAGAGGATTTAAGCAAACGCATCAACCTATCACCTGATTAATGATTACGAGAGCATTTTGCTCTGATGCCTGTTACAGGTCAGTTGAAAATAAAGGAAGGAAGAGCGAGCATCTTGGTTTTTCACATAAGGCAGAAATAGCAAAACCAAATTATTATAAAGTATATTTAGTGATTATGATCATCAGTAGAGATTACTCCTACAAACAGAGCGTTTCTCAGTTTTGTTTTTACTTTCCCTGAAACAGAAAATGCTTATGTGTTTATTAGATGCTTATTTTAAAAATTCGATGGTGAAAGTAACTTCCAAAAAGAACGAAAAATTATAGGATATTCGTGCAATAATAGTGGAGGAGTTCCGGAGGAATTTTTGCAACTATTTTGTGTTTGGTTTTGATAAGGATTTTTCAAACTTATGACACTTGGGGAGGATGATTGAAATTACTTCATTCAGACCAAAAGCCAAGCTCAACACTGCAGGCGCAGTTATTGGTTTTCGTACTCAAAAAGGGAAAAAGTAAATGTAAAAAGTGGCTTCTTCTTTCTCATCAGTTTAGAGCAAGCAGAACTTAATTTGTTAAGAGAAATAGGTATGATACTTTTGAGCAAAACACAACAAAAGCTTTACATTTATGGGAGAAAGAATTACTAAAAATTCAAGTTTTAGATGATAATATTGATAATTTAAGGACTTTTTATTCTTGTTTATATCGAGTTCTTCTTTTTCCAAGAACTTTTTATGAAATAAATGAAAAAGAAGAAATAGTATCATTATAGCCCTTATAATGGCAAAATAGAAGCAGGCTATATGTTTACTGATAATGGTTTCTGGGGATACTTTTTAGAGCTGTATTTCCGCTTTTTAATTTATCTTATCCTGAAATGAATCAGCAATGTATGAAAAGGCTTGGTTAATACTTATCAAGAGTCTGGTTCGGTTGCCAGAATGGCTAGTCCTGGGCATCGAGATTGGTATGATTGGTTCAAATTTCTGCATCTATTATTGCAGATGCTAAAAGGAAATATCGAACAAAATGACGCTGAAATTCTCTTAGAAGCGATGCTTAAAAACGCAACTCAGAATGAAAGGACGCCCTGCAAAAATCTGTGGGTCGTGAAGGTGTGAATTATTATAATTTATTAGGTTATGTTATCATATAATGGGGATTAATGAAAATGTAGCTCGTACTTTTAGAGTATGCTTATGCCGATTTTTGTATTGCTCGAATGGCAGAGAAAATGGGTATATATAGCAGACAAACATTATCAACAATCACTTAGATACAAAAATGTCTTTGATGACCAAACTGGTTGGATGAGGGGAAAATGCAGATAGTGTTTTCAGACGCCTTTTAATCCTCTTAAAATGGGGGATGCTTTTTACAGAAGGGAATAGCTTTACATTATACTTGGTCGGTGTTTCACGATGATTAATGGGCTTTATAAATTTAATGGGAGGAAAAAGAAAATTTGAGAAAAATTGATGAAGTTTTCAATATGCCGCTCCTCTTTATGATGATTCTTATTACGGATTTACAATTCACGAAATACGCGAAAATGCAAATAATGGATATGGGGAATTATGCTCAAGGAATCAACCTATTCAACATCTTATTTATTTGTATAATTATGCAGGAAAACCTGAAAAAGCACAAGACTAAAAATACGTGAGAGTTATGAAAAACTCTGTGCATCAACTCCAGATGGATATTGTGGAGATGAAGAAGATAATGGGCAAAACTTCTGCGTGGTATGTATTTTTCAGCTTTTGCTTTTATCCCTGTAACACCCGCATCAGATGTTTATGTTTTTAGGTAATCTATTTTTGAAGAAGTAAAATTGCAATTACCTAATAATAAAGAATTTATTATAAAGAATACAGAAAAACAAAAGGAATATTTTTGTTAAAGATATTTTTGTTAATGAGAAAAATGGGAGAGTTATGAGATTACCTTATAAAAATATTTACAGAAAATGGAAGGTTAGATTTTTAAGAGATTAGATAAATAATATATTCCATAGTTTTGCTTTGATTTTCAGTGAAAGATATATAAATAAAAGGTTGAAAATAGAGGAATAATTATTTTAGTGAAAAATAAAATATTATTTTTCACTGAGGAAAGTCTGGTAATTCAAAAATAGTGTAAATTTGCACACGAAATAATGGCGAGGGTAGCTCAGTTGGTTAGAGCGTTGGATTCATAACCCAAAAGGTCACGGGTTCAAAATCCTCGCTCGCATACTAAACATAAAACCCAGTAAAATACGCCCAGAGCGTATTTTTATGTCCAAACTATATCAACTTATACAAAGCAGTGTAAATTGCAATTATATAACTGAGTATGTAAAACCCGAAGGTCTGATGGATAAAAACTTTTCTACCCCACAAATTTATCCTAAAATTATTTCTCAAAAACATTTAAAAGCCTTTTACTGATTAGAAAAACGCAAAACAAATTTTAGATAAATACAAACGTTGGTATGTTTATTACTATTTCCGAAATAAAGAAGGAAAAATGGTATACAACCCTCTATTTTCTTTTAAAATCAATCAAGAAAATGAGATTTCTGATTCCCGATATTTAAAAATTCATCGAGTTAGAAAATTATTGAAAATCTACTCAAAAAGCGGTTTTACTCTCTACGAACTGAAGAAGAAAGTATCGAACCAATCAAAGTGAATGATAATAATACAGCTTTTTCTGCCCTTTGATTTTGCTTTTGGAATTAGAAGAAAAATAGTGTTTCTGATAAAACCTTCATAGACTATAAACATCGTATGTAAGTTTAAAAAATATCTGAAAGACAGATATTTAAATGACATTCTATATATATTACCAGATATTAATGATTTTCTCAATAGCGTACTTGTAAATTCTGAGTCATGTAATAGGAATAATACTCTAACTGTACTCAATGCCATTTTTCTACACCTAGAAGAAAATGAGCTTAACAGAGTATAATGTAGTGTCTAAAATCAGCGCAAAAAACCAGAACGAAAATAAGACCTATACTCAGACCCAACAGGACGAAATTTTACACTTATGGAAGAGAAAGACAGAGACTTACTTTTGTTTGTTAGTTTATAAGCTATAACTTTTTACGTCCAGTGGAGGTTTGTCGTTTGCAAGTAAAAAGATATTGATCTTTGAAGGCGCTAAACTTAATGTTCGAGCGAAAATAAATTAATAAAAGTAAAAATTATTCCTGAATTGTTATTGCAAGAAATCAATTTATAAAGGGGCAAAATCCTAATTATTACTTATTTAGCCCTAATGGTGTAGGAGAAATGGAATATTGAAGAGAAATAACAAACGAGACTATTGGAGTAAACGATTTAAGAAAGTAAAAGATACTTTTAAATTTAGGAAAAGATTATGGTTTATATTCATTTAGACCATCTTTATTACTAAGTTATATAGAACAATTAGAACAACATACACACAAGGAGGGAAAACTTATGATGGGTTAATGCTTATCTGCAGGACATACTACTCGGCTTTTGCAACAATATTTAAGAGATATTGATGCAGAACTACCTGAAGACTATTCCATTTATTAGGGGTAAACATACTACCTCACCATGGGGGTTGGGTAAAAGTAGTACCCACCTACCATGGGAGGTTGGGTAAAAGCAGTACCACCACCTATAGGGGGTTGGGTAAAATAGTGCCTACCACCATAGGGGTTGGGTAAAATAGTACCACCTACCATGAGGGGGTTGGGTAAAATAGTACTCACCTATCTCATAGGGGTTGGGTAAAATAGTACCTACCTATTTTTATTAATATATTGATAATCAATAAAAATAACAAAAACCTTTTACATATATATATATTAATAATATTATTAATAATAAAGATAGATGATAAAGGAAAAATTCTTTCTGCATTCTATCTTTAAATAAAAATGTAAATATTGATTTTTCATTAAATTGTTAATTATTTAAAATATAGTACATTCGGAAGTTGCAAGATGTGTTTTGTATATACAACGGGTTGTTATATACAGCGACCATCTTTGTCTTTCGGTTTTTCTTTTGGAATGGATTAGCATCTGCTTCCAAGGAAAAAGAAAATGAAAAGGGGACTTCGAACTCAGTTTTGCAACGGAAGATAGATTAATTTTGTCGTATTTCATACCACTCTCGTTAGAAGTGGATATGAATCAAAATTACTATTTTATTTAAATAGCTGTTTTTGAATGAACTCTTGCATCTTGCAGGACTGCTTCATTGCTTATAAAAATGCCTTTTTCTCCTCTTCTCTAGAGCTTCATCAATCATATTTAAAAACCTCTGGAGAAACTTGTACACTATCTTTTTGTGTTAGTAATGATTTCAAAATTCAAATTTTCTAATGCTAATTTAGCCTTATCCAAAAGAAAACGCCTTTGGGAGGTCGGATAGTGAGTGTTTCCATATGTATAATTTTTATTTTTGGGTAAAAGTACGATATGAAAAATATCTCTTTTAGTGAGGAAAAAGGGACTTTTTAGCTTATTTCTTAAAATTAATTTAAAATCACGTAACCTATAAAGTCCTTTATAGGTCATTATAGATCTTAAAAAGTGTTAAAGTTTAGACTTTTCAGTCCTTCATAGTCCTTTATAGTCCACGCTCAAAATGTTCCTATTGTTTTCCCTTAAAGTCCCCATAACTTTGCAACAAAGAGTTTAAAACAAGAACCTTGCAAGAGAAAAACATCTTCAAAATCTCGAATGGAAATTAGAATTTCTTCTATTCAAAAAGAGAAATGGAAAAAATATGTGCTGAACGAAAGATAACCTTAACAGACTTTATCATAAGCTCGGTAGAAGATAAAATGACGGCACAAGAACGCAGAGAAGTGTTAAAGTTCATTGAAAAACAAGAAAATATTTTGCAAAAATCGGGAATAATATCAATCAATTTGCACATATCGCTAATACCAAAAAGATATTTATGCAAGTGAATTTCAAGCCTTTATAGTAGCTTTTACAGCAAATAGAACGGCTAAAAGAGGAACAAAAATAGAATATTTAAACAGATTTATAAATTGATGGCTGATGATTGTTAGCTCACTAAGCTCAGCAAGTGTAGATTTTTCACAGAGTGAAATATAATGACAAAAATTAATTCAGAAAAAGGAGAATTAATGAAAATGAATAATTTTCCAACATTCCTCAACGAAGAAAGTTCCCAAGAAGGTTAGAAATTATTTAAAAAGCGATTTCTACACAGGAAAGATAAAATCCTGCAGTTTCACGCCGTGATTTCTGCAAATTTCAAGAACATAGTAAAGAACAACTTACAGCCATTGCTGAAGATTTATGCAAGAAATGGGCTATAAATAACAGCCTTACTTGATAGTTTTTCATAAAGATGCTGAAAATAATCACGTACATATTGTTTCTACTAGGTAGATAAAAATACAGGGCACATTAAAGATAATTTTGAGAAACTAAAAATCTCAAAAAGCACTTGCTAATGTATTAGAAAAACATTTGGGTATTAATAAAACCAAAGAAATAGAGAAATTATTACAATATAAAGTTAGTAATATTCAACAATTAGAGAATTTACTTATATAAATATGGTTTTAAGTACGTTTTAAAAAGAAGATAATCCTAAAGAAATAGAGATTTTACATAATGGAATAGTACAAAAGTCCGTGTATTTGGATAAAATTCCTTATGAAAACAACAAAAAGATAAGCGAATATATCAAATAAAAAGCAATTTATTGAAAAATATAAGCAAATACATTCTAATAAAGTCTTTAAAGTAATAGATGATGAGAAGAAAAAGGACTTTATGAACGTAATCCAAATGCGGAACCTATTTCTATCACTCCGAAAATAGAATATCAGAGTGAATTACAAAAAGAAATTACACGATATTTTTGGGATAGACATTGTTTTTCATTTTAAAAGACGATAAACAGCCCTTTGGATATACATTGATAGATAATCTTCATCAAAAAAAGTATATAAAGGAAGTGAAATTATGAAAATGAATGAAATCTTTGATTTCACTCGATAGTTTAAATAAAGGGGATTTTGAACGAATAAAAGCATATAATTTACATAGTTCCAAAGAGAAAGAAATTATAATACAACTATTTGCTAATCAAAGGAATTGTTTTAAAAAGATTTTATGCTATTTTCTGATAAAAACAAAAGGATAATGAAAAAGTAAAAGTTTTTCAACAGATAAAATCCGAAGTAAAGAGTTTATACAAAGAGGGAAAGGAAGAAGTTTCTGACAATGAATTTATTACTCTCTTACAAGATAACGAGGGAAGAATATTACGCAGTTCATCAGCGTTATCATCGGGTGTATGCTTTGGAAAATCTCTATAGGTAAAACTGCTTATGAGACTATAATACTTTCAATCATAATGTATTATCCTTAAATTTTGGTGAGATCTTTACTATATATACTTTCTATATACTTACTCTAGTTTTTATTATAGGTATTTTTATGGAGAAAAAGATCTATAGGGTAATTAAATCCTTCAAAGAATTCGAAAAATCATAAGTATAAAGCATTTTAATAAAAATTAGCTTTTTATATGTTGAGACGCAATAATATAATTTTCTTCATTTATATATTGTATTTACTTTGTCTCTAATTTCATATCAATATAATATAATAGACCTCTCATAACTGTTGTTCTTGATATACTTTGTTATTAAAAAGATTTTTCTTGTCTTTCAATAATAATTAATAAATCAAAAAGTTCATTTCAAAGCAGAATATTTTATTAATCACAAAATGCTTAAATTAATAAAATACTACAAAAATAATTAGTTTTTATTACAATCCATACACTACAATAACAATAGTTTTATAATATTCTATGTTTTTCAATACAACAACAATTTACGATATAAGACCTAAATATATTTCCTTCCATATCACGTCTTTATTAACTATAGTTGAAATATTTATTCTTGGTTATGTAGCATGAAACAGAAGGTGCTTATGAAGGTAATAATTCTTGTTGTAATTTTTAATCATAAAAAGATCACGTTAAATATTAGTGGAAAAATTCAATTTACAAAGAATGTAATGTTAGTTTTTGATTTTTAATCTTCCTTTTTGTATTTCTTAAAAAGTTATATTGTAAGGTGTTTTAACAAATATTTAAAATTTCAGCTATGCAATTCAAAAATAACAAATCATTTTCAATGCTTCGTTTAGTTTATTTAAAAAGTTTAATTTATATTTTTCTAAATTTATCTCAAAAAGTGTTTTATAATTATATGTTGTTGTTTAAATATGTTTAAATGCTGAAAAAGTTTTTATTTTAAATAATTGCGGACAAAAAGTATTAATTTATCTCTTGATTTATAAATATTTACAATAAAACTTATATTCTAAAAATATTTATATATCTTTGTGATTTAATGTTGTAAAACTATAATGTTGCACAAAAACAATATGAAGAATTATGAATAATGTTGATGTAAGATTCGGAGGGTATCATAATGAATTTACTATTCTTACTCCTGAGAATTATGAAAATACTTCTACTTATATGCAGGAAAAATGGGATAAAAGAAATTACAAATAAAAATGATAGTTTATGGTTGGAATAAAGATTATATGCCATCATTAAAACCATTTGAATTTTATTGATGAGTTATTTGTTTTTGGACAGAAATAGATGATATCTGAAATACAATGTCTTCATAACCTCAAAAAAACTTTACTTGGATAATGGAGACAAAAACAAAAATTGATTTTTCTAATTTTCCTTTTTAGAAGTGTTATTATCTTGGGATAGGAAAAATATAGAAACAGTTTGGGATATACCCTCTTTAAAAGAATTAAAACTTTATGGTTTAAAAAGAAACAGTATAAAGAGGGGAATCATTGAAAATCTTTATTGTCATTAGACCTAAGAAGTACAGCAGTAGAAGACCTTTCCTTTCTTGCTCAATGTAAAAACCTAAGCAAAATTGTGTTTTGTATTATATGAAACAACTGAAAGATATTAGCTTCTTAAAAATTTAGAGCAGCTTGAATACTTAAGTATTGAAGGAAATAAAAATCGAGAATTTCAGTGTCGTATCATTCTTAGGAAATTTAAAAATGCAGTTTGGATAGTAGAATAGCAACAGCTGATAGTAATGATTTTATACATCTAAAAATTGAAATCTTTTGGTTTTGTTTGGAAATAATCAACTGCTAAAAAGTGAGTAAAAGAAGTAAGAGAATTGTTAAAAATTGGGTAATGTTCAAATGTGTTGTTAAAATTCCAACAACTTAATAATCAATACAATACAAAAGAATTGCCCTACTATATTCCTTTACGCACTATAGAGATAAGCGTTTTTAAAAACCTACAATACACGCTCTAAATAGTGCGAAGGAATTTTGAATTTTTGGGACAAGTGGGACTGGTGGGAGGATTGAGAGGCTGGGAGGATTGGGAGTTCTGAGACAGAGTGGGACAGGGAGAAGTGTGAATCTTTGAATTGGGGACAAGCTGCAAGCTCGCACCAGCGAGGAGGTAAAAAGGGGTATGAAAAAGCTCAGAAAAAAATGATCCAGACAATAAATCTTGTAAAAATAAATAAAAATGATAAATGATCAAACATTAGATTTAGTTTTTAATTTTTAAAGACTTATTCGCAGTACTTTCAAAAATTTACAAAAGAAAAGCCTACTATAAGAACTTTACAGTCTATTCTGAATGTTTCTTTCTGTGCAAATATAGATGAGAGTCTTTTTCTCAGAATGTGAAGAAAAGAAAAATAAGTGAAGTAAAATTTAAAATAACTAAGAGAACACGAAATATTCCATAGGAGATATGTGTGCAATCCCTCTAAGGCGTGGAGGATATGCTTTTTCTCGTATCATATCTTTGGAAGTTCCAATGTGGTACTTGAGTGAGATTTTTGCTTATTACTCTGAGGATAAATCTTATCGAAAAGAAATAGAAGAATCTGGATATTTGTTTCCCTCCCTATATTTATAACTCCTTCTGATTATAAAAGATGGGATTCGCCTATTCATCAGTATCCAACTACAAAAAGTTCTTTTTATGCTCATCAGTTTTACTATTATGGACTTCCTAATAATTATCGAAAAAGTTAAAATTGGAGAACAGGAAGGAATACTATAACTAATGAAGAAGCTAAAGAATATCCTAAAATGATTTTTGAGGATCAAATTAGTAAAATTGAGGAAGCTTTATGAGAGGGTTAATGTTTTAGGTAATGTATCAGATGTGTTGTTAAAATTTTATTTCATTAACAATCAATACAATACAAAAGAACTGCCCTACTAATTTCCTTTATACACCATAGAGATAAACGTTTTTAAGCCTATAAAAGTGCTTTAAATAGTGCGAGGGATTATGAATTTGAATTGGGCACAAAGCTACAAGCTTGCGCCAGCGAGAGGGATAAACTTACGAAAGAATTTTAATTTTGATAAATATAATCTAAAAATAGAAAAAGATTAAACGGAATGAAAAGTTTATAAATTTACAAGTTACATAGAAAAAGAATACGCTATTCTTCGACCTAGTAGTAAAGAAAAATATTAAAAGAAATCAATTTTGCTAGATGTTTGGTGGGATAGTTGGGGTAGTAATGGGAATAAAATCGGAGATTTTACATTTTTGTTATGGCATTAAAATATAGTAAATTATCCGTCTTTAATCTTTACAAGAAAAACTTTAAAGATATTAAGGGGTAGATGTAAAGATTAATAAGACTGAAAAGAGAGTTAAAAAGCAAAAATCCTAAAAAGACTGAAATGGCTACCACAAAGAAGACATTGCATTAAAATCCTTTTTAGCCCTACATATTTTGATTGTCTTCCCAAAGTTCTTTAGTTAAGACAGAAAGAGGAAGAATAGAATTAATTGGAGTGTCAGAAATTAAAAGGAGAGAAATAATTCCTCGTGAAAAAGGTAAAGGAATCTTCTTTGATAAGGAGGTTATCAATAATTATGATTTCTTCACTTTACAGAATACAAATCTATTATTATGCACAGAACGTGTAAAAAGAATTTTTGTGAGGATAAAAGAAATTTAATAATATCATAGAAATGGGAGATATAATTTAGGTAATGTATCGATGTGTTGTTGAAATTACAACAACTTACTAATCAGCATAATACAAAAAGAACGCCCTGCTATTTTCCTTTACCCACCATTGAGAAAAGCGTTTTTAAAACCTATAATGCGCTCTAAATAGTGCGAGGGAATTGTGAATTTTTGAATTGGGCACAAGCTAAAAGTCGCTGAATACTTGGAAGCGAGTATAGTGACTTGCGCCAGCGGAGTCAGATGGGGGCAATAGAGACACGACCGACACGCTCGCGCCAGCGGGGTATTTTTCACATACAAATAGTAGAAAAAAACTTATTAAAATATAACTGAGAAAAATATGGAAAAGACAAGAGATTGTCAGCTATTTATGACTCCTAATGACGAACATTTATTTTGTAAAACACTGAGAGAGTTTAATCCTAACATTTACTTTTTAGATACAACACCTTCTCTTGAAGCAGATATAGAAAAAGACTTTTTGAGGACGTTTCTATACTTGATAGCAAGTTCTTCTCTATAGTTAACTTTGATTTAATAAATAAGAAGAACTACAGAAAAACTATAAAATGTATGGTGATTATTATCATTTTGATTGTTTGGGAAGAGCCCAAATGCAATTTTACGTTCTCACCCAGATATTTATCAGAAAAGGTTGCTTACAACACGGTAGAATAGCCGATTCTTATCACACAGAAGATGAGGAAGAAAAGAAATGGAAAAATAAGGTTTATAATATTCTTAGAAAACTAGGAGAAAAAGTGTATTGGTACTATTCTCTCTAATGGAGGAAAAAGAAATAAATGAGAAACCTCAAAGCAATTTAGTAGCCCTTCCTGATGCAATTATGATGTATAATGGTACAAAGAGAACTTTATGCTTAATAGTGTGACTAAATATGTACTAAACGAATTACTATCAATGATTTAATATAACTATAAAAAATAAAGTTAAATGGAAAAGAGTAAATGATTTTACTATCAGCAAAGAATACCCAAGAGAAAAAGATTATATAGTTTGGGAATATGAAGATAGCTTTAATACTATGTATGTGTATAAAGGATTTTATAGAAAAGGGACAGTTACAAAAATGGAATGAGAGGAATTTTCCTTCAACTGTAAAACAATTGCAAATAAGAAGAAAAAATGAAACGGATCTTCCTGCTTTGTACCTATGATTTTCCAAACTTGGAATACCTTGTGATCTCACCTCAACTAATTAAGAAAGATTGACTGGAGTCATTTTAAAAACCTGATTGCATTAGAAACAGAAAAATTGAACTGGACAATGAAGGATGAGATATTTTCCTAACTTTGTTATACATATCTGTTTTACAAGGTAGTATTAAGTTCAAAGCACTTACCTAAAGCTCAAAGTATTTTCGTGTAAATACAGTGACGAGGGTAATGAATGAGTTATTATATTACAAACGATTGGACGAAATTGTCTTTTACTGCTGTAAATGATACAAATGTTTTGGATCAGTTATCAGGATTAGAAGATCTTAATCATTTGAAAATCAACAGTGGCAAGATAACTTCTCTTGAAGGGATTTCTAAGATTAAAGGTGTAGAGCATTTACAATTAGCTACACTTTTCGCATCTTACTGATGTAAGCGAGTTGGCTGAAATGGATAGCCTTCAAGCATTATGGATTAATACTTGCAAATATATTTCTCAGTTGGGAATTTCTTTTTAGAAATGAAATCTTTGAAAAATTGAGTCTTTTTGGTTGTGGAAAAATAGACCTAATGAGAAAGAAATTCTTTCTGCTCTGGAAGAAAGTGGAGTAAAAAGTCTTTTGATATTACCTAGTAATATAAAAAGTATTATTTTAGTAAGGATAAGATGTGTTGTTAAAAAGCACAATAACTTAACTATTAGTAAAATACAAAATGGCTAAAACCTATAAAGCACTCTAAATAGTGCGAGGGGAATTATGAGTGGGCACAAGCTGCAAGCTTGCACCAGCGGGGGAATCTTACACAAGGCTTCAGGTTTGTAAATTGAGGTTAAATTTTAAAATATATTTTAGTATGAATTATTATGCAGTTTTTACAAATCATTCAGGGACTTAATGGTGTTCCCTGTTTTTAGATTGTCGGTTGTGGGAGGAAACTCTAAAGACCCAATGGCTCCAGTTGATAAGGAGTTTCCTGGACAATTCATATTCCTCGTTTTGCTAAAATCACACTTCCTAAAAAGCTAAAATCTCATTGTAAAAAGCAAGAAAAATTAGTTTCTGATTTTTTTATAGTGCCTTTTAATGGTTACATTGTTTCAAAAGAGTTTTTAGACTTAATAGTGTTATTCAATCAAGATTTTGTGTCAACTCCTTTAGAGGTTCTTTCCAATAAGTTTAAAATTATTACAGACAAAGAATACTATTTTATAAAGTTCTATGAGTATGAAGATGTTATTGACTATGAAAATAGTATTTACACAAAAACCCTATCTGATAAAGGAGAACCTATGATCATACAAAATGCTTTATCTATAAAAAAATGGGAGTTCCTTTCTTTGTCTGTAGATAAGATAAAGAAAGATGTTTTTCCATTAAACAGTGCTACTTTTCTTTCTCAATTATATTGCAGCCAAAGATTCAAAGAACTCTGTGAGAAGAATAAAAATTTATGGAGTAAATTTCATTCCTATAGATGAAGTTGCTCATTATATAAATTCTTCTGGTTATTTATAGGATAAAAGCCATCTTTGACTTTTTAAAACAATTTCATCATGGCACGTTTTTGCAACTCGTGCCCACAAAGCTAAGAGACTTATAGTCGAAAAACATAACAAATCTATAAAAGAACGATAGTTAAAAAGAACTTATAAAGAAAAGAATTTGTTTTGTCCTTTATGGATATGAAGCAAGTGTGTTAACCCTGTTTGACAAACTTGTTCCCTTTTATGAAGAAAAAGGTTATCCTTTAAAAATCAATTGATTTTGATTTTTAAAAGATAAAGGTTATAAAAGTGAGTCTTCCTATTGAAAAATTTTTGGAAAAAGAAGTTGATATTAGCTATATATTTCTAACAATTATAAATTTTTCCATATTTTTACTGCAAAAAGGCGAAGAGAGCCTCTTACGTGGCATTACTCATTTGATTATAATGAAAAAGTTGTCAAAAATATTATGTTTTGATGCTATTTATGAAGAGAACATATTTTTCTTTTTTTAAAGAGATACTATCTCTTTTGTTGAGAGGACAATAATGCATCATTAGGGTATTTATTTGAACAAGAACGTTCAACAACATATCTTTTAGGTGATTGTTGGGCTGAACATCAAATGTATATCTATAAAGAAAAATGCAGAAGTATGGCGTGAGATTTCGTCTTTCTGATGAATTTCACTCATATCAAAAATAGATATCGTCATATTTACCTACAAAATATTCTATCTGTATATCATATAGAAGAAATGTTTGATGGGATACCTTTATTCAATGGGTAGAAAAGAATGCTTATGGAACGGTTGAGAAAAATAGGAAAAAGAAAATTGGTTATGGTGCATACCTGAAGAGAAACAACACGAGATTCAAGTAATTTTTCTATGACAAAGGATTACTCATAAGGGGGTTGATAGAGAATAGTTCCATATTGTCTCAAATATACTCTTAAAAAGCTCAACAACCTAGCAAGCCCCGCTGTCACAGTTTGCAACTCATGCCTATCATACTAAGAGCTTATAGCCGAAAAATAACAAATCTATAAAAGAACGATATGTCAAAGAAAGAACTTACCAAGAAAAGAATCTGTTTTGTCCTTTTGATGGATATAAGATAGATGTATTAACCCTTTTTGATAAACTTCTTCTTTCTTTTATGAAGAGAAAAATTACCCTTTAAAATCCGTGAGATATGACTTTTTGAAGGATAAAAAGTTATAGAGATGAAAAGCTATCTATCCTAAAGTTTCAGAAGAAAAGATCAGATTATAACACAGCTGAAAAATTATAGTTCTTTTAATATCTTGCTGATAAGCAAGCAGAACCTCTTACTAGACACTATTCATTAAGTTATAATGAGAAAACTATAATACTAATGTTTGATGCTGTTTATGGAAAAAGAAGATATAATGTTTTTCTTTAAAGAAACCCTCTCTTTCTTATTGAAAGATACTACAGCTTCATTAGGCTATTTGTTTTGTCAGAAGGGTTGGACTACTTATGCTTCTGGAGATGAATATGCAGAACATCAAAATGCATCTTTATAAAGAAAAATCAAAGATGTGGGAAAAATTCTTTTATTCTGATGAATTTTCTCATATCAAAAATAGGTATCGTCATTTTACCTTCAAAAATATTCTATCTGTATATTATATAGAAGAAAATGCTTTGATGGGATACCTTTTATTCAATGGGTGACAGAATGCTTATGGGACAGTTGAGAAAATAGGAAAAGAAAATTGCATTTATGTTGCATACCTGAAGAGAAACAACACGAGAGTTCAAGTAATTTTCTATGACAAAGGATTACTGATAGGGAGTTGATGGGTAATGTTGGTAATATTCGAAATGTGTTGACAAAACATAATATATTAATATAAAAACTACAGAAACAAAAACTATTTTCAATATGACTATTATGATCTCATAAAGCTTATTAAGCCTATTCCTGAATTGTTCATTAGAAAACATAGTATATTCAGCCTCGAGTATTTATTGATGGTTGGTACTATCGTGATGATAAAGAGATGTAAGGCGAGTGTCTTATACAGAATTTTTATGAATGGCTACAAGAAATAAAATATGAGGAGGTAGTGGAGGCTGGGCTGATATACTTTATTATAAATTTGAAACTGAAGAAAAAGGCTTTGGATGAGTTCTTTGTCTTATTCAATATCTTTTATATGGAAAAAGTATAAAACCAACTTATGGTAAAAACCCCCGCTGGCACAAAGCGAAACGTTTGTGCCTCCTGTGTCATATTCAATAGCAAATAATACATCTGGTATGAATATAGAAACACACATTATAATCAACTAATGAGCTATATATTGAGTCGTTGAGATTGTTCAAAACGTTGAGCAAGTTATTATATTATGCTAGTAAGGAAATATTTAAATATTCAGCAGAGCTATCTATAATGGTGATGGTCAATAGCCCTTATTAGAGCCCTGATTTTTAAGAGAAAAACTTTCTGAACGGGTAATATCGTATGTATATTATGAAGGAGTTTTACTTCTTATAAATACATAAAGTCTAAACTTATTGAGAATAATGATAATTCAAATTTTATCATAAAGAACTTTTTGAATATCTATTAGAAGTGTCTGAAGACAAATATAAAATTCGAGGTAGATCTTAAAAATCAAGGTGATGCATAAAGAGGCGTGATAATGTATCAGGTGTTGTTGTTAAAGTTTCAATGCTTTATCCCGCTGGTGCGAGTCACATACTCGCTTCAAGCTTGTGCTAAGAAAAGTGAGAGTTTCAAGCTCTGTTACTAATTGAGCAGTGAGATTTGAGGAGCAATAGAGACACGAGCGACACGCTCGCGCCAGCGGGTGGAAATTCAGAAATATTTATGGGATTGCAAGAAAAAGAATATTTAGATATGTGGCTGATTTCTTTGATCAGCATCCACAATTACACTAGCTTATACAGAATGAAATATTATAAAGTTTGAGGTATATCATAATGACAGTTATCTGTTGGAAGTTAGTAGTAGATGAGCATAAATATATTACTTTGTCCTACTTGCAAAATGATTTTTGGATAAAAGAAATCTTATAGAGACATTTGCTTACATATAAGATAAAAAGGAAGAAATACCATTATCCAGCAGTTATGACGGTTTTAAAGTTGTATCATTTAAGAATTTGTACGAAATTTCAGATTGGCAAGGGCTTATATTTTTATCAATCCTAGAAATAGAGGTTTTTATTTGATAGAATGTTCCCAACAAGTTGTGATTAATGAGACAAAAACGTCCTATTGAATTTGAAAAATAAAATGCAACGAGTGCGGTTTGTATATGGAGTTTATGGTAGTATTCACTCCGTATATTGATGCAGATGTAATACAAAAACTAAAAATCAAATACCTTTTTACAAGTAATTTAGAGTTTGGATATGATTTTTTGATACAAAGGGCATAGTTTGTTCGCTTCCCAGGAAATAACGGACAAGCTAATTGAGTCACAAACTAATAATAAAAAGGATTTAATAGAAGTTCTCTGTATCTAAGGTAATGGTAATATTTCTTCAACAAACTATCAAGTAATATAATACAAAATAGATAAAAACTCTATTTCTTTTTATTTCTTATTTTAAAAATAAAATACACTACAATAAAAATAATAACAAAAGGAAATAAAAAAGATTTTAATAAGGTAAAAATAGTTGAAAAACTAATAAAATATTGTAGGCATAATAATCAACATATAAAAAAGCACATACAAAAATGAACGAATATAGCATAATTCAAAAATACTTCCCTCTATCAATAGAAAATTCATTTGAACTTACCTCTCATGGAATGAAAAGTTTTTTTAATATTAATTACACTCTATTAGACAACAATAGTACTGATATTTCTGATGAACTATGTAATGAAATAAAAATGTTTGAGAGTATCTGATGAAGGTAAAAAGTTTTTCCCTTCTAAAGAAATATTTAGACAAGATGATTCATTTACATACTATTGAGCTTCCTGCCATTCATTTAGAAAAATCCATAAGTTACCTTTCCGAAAAATATTAAAAACTTTAAAAATTATAAACAATTCAAAAATACAATGATTATTTCAAAGGATAATAAAAAGAATTTTTACGGCAAATAAACTTCTAAAGAATTGGGGATTAGAGAATATTTCTTGTCTTGATGATTATACATCTCTCTAATACTAAACCTATTGAAGATTTCATAGAAATATCACTCAAACATTTTCCAAACTTAGAGTTTGTTAAATTTAGAGTCTTGAAAGTGTAGATTTTTGACGCAATTATGTACTTTCAAAACCATAAAAGCATCTAACCTTGGGAGGAGGTATTAATTAACGTTTTTCCTCTGTTAAAAATCTTTTTCAGATACATTAGAAACATTGCGATTTGAAAGTTGTAATGAAAAGTTCACATTGAAAGGGATAGAAAAATTTCTACAATTAGAATCCATTTACTTTCTAACTCTATTTGGAATGGAATTGATTGTAGTGCTTTTTAGAACTTCCGGAAATTAAAAGGTTGTAATTATGAATTCTAGGATATTATTAATATAGAAAGTGTTTTTAAAACTGACTAATTTAGAGTCTTTATATCTTATGAGATAATCAAAGATGAAAAGAAAGAAAAATACAATTAATAAAGAAAATAAAGCAAGCTTGAAGCGATGAGAATACCTCATATATTTATAGGGTAATATATCAGATGTATTCTAAAACTCAATATATTATTAAGCAACAATGAAGATATACAAATAAGACCTTTATGTAATCCCATTTACGCTAGTATTTCACGCTCAGATGAGACAACCTTTTGAACAAGGAGAACAAAATAAGGAGTACGGAATGATTATCTTTCTAAAAAGTCTTGTTCAGATTTTCTCTATAGCTCATATGTATAAAGAAAATAGCAATGGAACTAAAACAAAGATTTGAGAAATTGGAAATAGAGAGCTTGAGTGGCATAAAAATCAAAAGAGATAGTAGCAAAAATATCCATAGATTAAGATGGCTACCTAAGAGAAAGAGGTGGATTTGGTACATATTTATTCTAAAATATATATACCAATATTGCCTCAAAGTACTGTGATAATAGAAAGAAGAGCAAATGGTGAAGAATATATAGATTCCTATATAGGAGTTGAATCTAGTATTGGGGAAGCATATATTAAGAGAAAGAAAAGGGATTTTTATTCAACGAAAGGAAATTCAAAATTTTTGATTTTTCAGAATAGAGAAAAAGTTATCCTCTACTATGTACAGAAAATGTAAAAATATTATAGAAAAAGAGGATTTAGTAATGTTGTATTTTTAGAAGTAGGAGATGTTATTTAGAAAACCAAAACCTCCCCACAAGCGCGGAGTCAGTGAGAGAAATCCTTTAGACTTTATACCTAATATAACACACAGAAACAAAAATTATTTTCAATATGACTATTGTAGAACTTATAAAACTTATTAAGCCTATTCCAGAATTATTTATTGGAATTCACAATGTATTTTGTTTAGAAGCTTTTATTAATGGTTGGCATTATCGTGATACTGAGGAAGATGTAAAAGCTAGTGTCTTATACACAGAATTTTGTGAATGGCTAAGAAAAAGGTATAATATGAGAGGCGACTCTAGAGGTTGGGCTAATATACTTTTATTATAAATTTGAAACAGAAGAAAAGGGCTTTGGATGAGTTTCTTTCGTCTTATTCAATACTTTTTATAAAGAAAATACAAAAACAAGTTTATGGTAAGGGTAATATTTTGGGTATGCTCTTAAAAACCTCATGTGTGTGAGATCCATTGCTTTTTAAAAAGATATAGAGGAAGAAATGTAAAACAATGATTAAAAGCTATGAAAACAGAAAAGATATTATTGGCAGGGGCTACTGACTATTTGGGTGGGTATATATTGGCTGAACTTTTTAAAAAAGAATATCCCACGCGTATTGTGGTACGCAATCAGGCTAAAATAGCGCCTGCCTACTCACACATCCGCTATTGGAGGTAGTGGAGGCTGAGGGTTACAAAATGCAGATACGCTGCAAAGGGGTGTGTGAGACCTAAAAAATGGCTGTTTATTTTATATCTAAATCAATTAAATAAAATATGAGAAAAGAGATTTTAGAATTGAAAAACATTGGGCGAGAACTGCTCACAGAAACATTGAAGATACTGAGGATATCTTGTCATTGACATGAAAAATACGACACTGTTATTTCTAACATAGAAAGTCCTAATAGTTTTGAAGAAGCCAAAAGTGATAATTCTATCTTTCCTGAAGGTTTTTCTATGACTTCATTGGGATTTGGTAAGATTAATTGAAAGTTTGCTAGACACAAGATGAACAGGTTATGTGTAGGATAACCTATGCCCAAGTAAAGAATGGAAAGAAGTGATTAAATACACGATACCTCAATTGGAGGGTAATGTTGATAATGTTACAGATGATGTTGTTACAAAACTTTATTTCATTAACAATCAATATAATCACAAAATAACTAAAGCCCTATTTCCTTTACCCACTATAGAGAAAAGAGTAAGCCTATAAAGTACTCTAGAAATAGTGCGAGGGAATTATGAATTTTGAATTGGGCACAAGCTAAAGTCGCTGAATACTGGAAGCGAGTAGTGACTTGCGCAAGCGGTTGACATTGCTCTATATGACATATACAAAGATTTAACTAATAGAAAAGCAATTATTCTGAGAAAAGGAGGAAAAAGGAGATCCATAGATACATATACAGATTATCGATATGACTACAATTAAATTAACTTTTATTATTATATGGAGATATGTTTTTAACATAGATATGAGTTTTCTGAAATAATAAACATATCCCTACTGATTTTTGCTTTTACAAAGCGAGATAAGCTGAAAATTCTAGAGTAAGTACAGATACTTTTTGGAAGTATTCAGTTTAAAAGATGTTACAGATCTCTTTACATAGGAGATAACTGAAAACCTCTTGATTGTAAGCCCAAGAATTGAGGAAATATCCTCATTTATACACAAGAACAATTTAAAAATCTATAATGCACGTTTCACAGTGAAAACAACAAAAAGAACCATCACCAGCAATAGTTTTTGATAATAATATTGTTAAATTATTATACACAAATTGAATGCTTCAATTGACTTAGATTTATATATATATATGATTAATAAAAAGATTATACAGGAGGTAATGTATCAGAACATGTTGTTAAAAATTTAATAGCTTTACAGTCAACGAAATAGAAAAAGAACTGCTACTATTTTCCTCTTACCCACTATAGAGAAAAAGAGTTTTTAAGCTTCTGGTAAAAGTCTCTAAATAGTGCGAGGGGGAATTATGAATTTTGAATTGGGCACAAGCTAAGAGTCGCTTGAATACTTGGAAGCGAGTATGTGACTTGCGCCAGCGGGTGCTCAATATTTAAATAGTTTAAGATGATAATTTATGGATTTATATAAAGAAAAAGAGTTAAAATGACAATTGTTGATTTAGTTTATTTCATTAGACTAAAGTTTAAAATGATTTTTGGTAATGAAAAGAATTTAAACAATCTTTATTACTATTTATTAGGTTATATTGCGGCAAAATAGAGCAAAATGTAGAAGAAAAGCATCAAGAAAAATTTCATTATTATTTTTAGTGAATGGCTTTTATAAGAAATATAATAATAAGTTTGATCATCCAATTCCTTGGAATATAGTTTACAACACTTTATTTATTGATGAAGAAAGAAAAACTAAATACTCTTTTTATAGTGATTTTGATGATTTTTATAAAAGAAAACATATCAGAGTAAATGTAAATCGTATAGTATCCTCACCGACCACTTGGGCACTCCGATACTTAGCTATTGACAATGAAGGGAAATGAGGTTTGGAATCGACAATTAGATATATATGGACGGGTAAAAGAGAAATTAAAGCGTCCTCCTTAGGCGATGACGTACGCCCATTTATACCATTCCTTTACTCAAGGGCAGTACTACGACTTTGAGACCAATCTTGCCTTTATAACAGGTTTTTAGGTATTATAGTCCTGAGACGGGGCGTATTAAGCCAAGACCCAATAGGGTTGCGAGGTGGTAATCCTGGTGCTCATGCCTATGTAGGAGATTCTAATTCGTGGGTGGATTTCACAGGATCATCTTTGTACAAAGGAACTAAAAAGAATATGAGAGAGCTAATAAACTATTTGAAATTTCTTGGCTTTATGAAAAGGGCTTGGTATAAATTTAAAAGGTTCTGCTGCACATCATATTGTACCTGGAGATCATCAAAATGAGGATGCAGATGGAGTGAGAGACATTCTTACTAGAAACCATACTGATATAAATGATGCAGATAATGGCATCTATTTGAGACATATGGATAAGAATAGCTTACAACCTGGTGCTTATCATCGAGAAATTCATACAAATGAATATTTTAGAAATGTTAATAGATTGGAAACAGCAGAGAGAGGTGGAGATAATGAGTTTCTGCGAGAAGTATATGTTCGAGCAGAATTGGAAAAAATATTAGAAATGATTTATTATTCAATAACGTAATATGGTAAATGGAAATATATCAATTAATTAATGATTTTTCTTACAAATCATTTAAGACAATAGAGGTTCTTCACGGTACTCTACTTTTTGAAGGACAATCCTTGATAGATTCTTGGAAAGAGTTAGAAGGAGAAAGTCTATAAAAACTTTTGACAACAAAGGGAGATGGATTTGATGCTCGTGTACACGGAGCTTTTTAGTAATGGAGAAAGAAAAAGCAATACTTTTTACTCAAAGACTTAATGTAAAAAGCAGAATTGTTACCTTTTAAAAATTATCAATGTTAAAAAGGATTTTTCTTTTCATTAACATTCAAAAATGTAGTGAAAAGGTATCAACTTTGAAGGATTAAACCCTTTAAAAACAAATGGAGTTATCAAGGAATAATGATTTGTATTTTTATGAAGAGGCTACGAGAATATAATATTTAGAGACGCACATCATAATCATTTATTGTATTGTACTAAAGAAATTGAGAATATACTCAATGAGTTGGATATCAAAGGACTTGCTCTTGAAAAAGTAGGTAAAGTAGCTCCTTTGCCTGTGTTTCCTAAAAGAAAGAAATATTTTCAACAAGTAGCATCAAATCAAAAATGACAGAAGAAGCGCGAACAGAAGCATTAAGTCAGCTTATCTATAAGGTGTGCTAAAGAAGCATTCTTGGGAATTGTTTAAGAACAAGGAACATTATTACAATTGTGTATTACTTGCTCCTGCTGAGGGTATGCACCTATTCTATCGGCTTTGGTCTTATGAAGCCTTGGACAGAGAGATACCTAAACACCCCAAAGAAGAAATTTGGTTATACAAATGGAACTTTTGCCGATTCGCTTTATTACGCTTTTTGGTGAAGAATATTTCAAGCCTGTTCAAAGTTTGTTAGATACTTATCCTAGTATTTTTGATATGGAAGACGAAGATGAAATAGAGCGAGAGTTTGAACTAAGAGTCTCGGCAATGGTACAAAGCGATGCAAAAATGGATCAGGAAGGTATTTTTCTCAATTAATCAGCTGAGAGAGCAAGTCTATATCAATGTTGAGTGTATTCCTAACGATAATTCCGATGTAGATGAGAGCCCTTTTTACTCAATGAAGCAAAGAATATTCAAGAATGGTTAAAGATAATCCCAAAGTAGAGGGATAGTTAATTTATGGAATATATCCTATCCGTTTGAAACAAACACTCCCGTCTTTTTCTTTTAGAAGATAGGAATATTTTTAGAAATAAGTAAAACGGAAAGGAATATTCAACAAACACCAATCTATCTAAATAGAAATGGATATATTAGAAATAGAGAAAATAATAAGAAACTTTTTAGACCTTAGCTTTATAGGGCTTTCTTTTTAAGCTTCCTGTTTATACAGAAGGTGATTTTTATATTATAGGAGTTGATTACGAGGGATAAAATAGGGGTTAGCCATAGTGACCACTTTGTTTATTCCTATCAGAGAGTACTCTTTTTATAAATTCGTCCTTGAACCATGCTTGTGTTTTATTTGAAAAATTTAAAATTTTCCATACAATAATGGAAGACCAGTTTATTATGTGCTATGAAAAGGAATATTATAATATTTTTATAGTTTATATCTGTAGTGGATGTAGCTATTATGAGCTTATATTTTTGATAGGAATTATTATGGGATAGCAACAGAAGAAGAAGGATGGATGGCATTCGTCCTATTCTACCTCGCTTTCGTTTAGCAAACCCGAACCTTATCAATTAAAAATCTGAAGACCTAATTGATACAAATATCATCTATACAAGAAAAAGATATGTTTAATCACCTGATTTTTACGTTTTTGCGAACGGACGGGTAAGTTCAGGTTATTTAGAAGGATAGCTTACAATATAACAAGCTAAAAATGAGCACTATAGGCTATTATCGTATGCGAACTCCAACAGAATTAGAAATGCAGGAATTTATACCTTACAATTATACTCATGCTTCTTATGAATATAGTCGTGGGATCATTAGAGAGATACTATTTTTATGTTTTTCAGATCCACCCAGAAATATTACCCGAACCATTTATAAAAACCTAAATTACCCAAAGAACATAGTAATTGTATTTTTACATCAAGCAAAAAGTAGATACCCTTACAGGCACTCCTGACTGGTAAAACAAAAATATTTACCTAACAAATATTTTACCTATATAGTCTCTTATGTCGAACTCACGTTAATTTATATATCGATATGCAACATTACAAAACAATAAAAAGAACTTATCAAAGATTACAAGCAATTGCCTTACCCTGGTATAATTTATATCGAGGGAGAAAAAGGACAATTATCAAGAGGCAGCATTTTTGGGTTTTATCCAGTAATGAGGATAAAGAACAAAATTCTGTTGAAAAACTAAGTACGGAGAAGTCCCCGAATCATTAGCCCAATTTGAGTAGCTTACTTTTTCAGGAGTAGGAATTTTTCAAGACATTATTGACAATAAGTTTGATCATAATGAATCGCTAACTACCGAAGATACAGACGTCCTTTTAGGAGCTATTGAGCATTACTTTGAGTATGATGATTTTCAGGATTAAGCAGCAAGTAATTATTAAAATACTTGTAGCTCTATTACACTAAATGGTTTTTAATAAAAATAAAAAGAATATATGTCAGAATTTCATAGTGTTGTAAATGAATTTGATACTTTAATCAATTCTTATGGATTTAAATGTCCTAAAATTATGGTATAGAAGTCTGGTAGCCTTAAGTAAACATCTTGAAGGGGACTTTTACTGTTTTGTCATTGCAAGAGTATACGAACACAATGGGTCATTAGAGACTACTTTATGGGTGAGCTCCTATAGGGAAAGACCTGATGATGGATTAGATAAACTATCAGCAACATTAAAAATACACATAGGTTATACTCAAATATTAGACGAAGAGTTTTTAAAAAATGTGAAACTAAAATTATTTATCTTATTGAGGCTGAGTGTTCTAACTGCATTAATAGGAGCTTCAGTAATTAAACCTTCTGTCAGTAATAGAAAATATGAGTTTATACTCAATATATATTACCTTTTTACCATTTAGTATTGAAAGCTGCTGAGTAATGATATAAAAATATTGAAGAAGCAAAACCCAAGTGATTATAGAACAAGTTCATCAAAAATACAACAGAGAAATGAAAATCTGATAAATATGAATAAAAAGCTACTATAGATAAAATTTGGCAACTTTGTTATATTTATTCTTTGTAGGTTATATAGTATAAGTGCTTTTCAGAATACAAAAAACTAATATGCAAACACAGATAAGTTTAACACAGTACCTGAGTTAGTCGAATGTAGTAATGATTATTGGTATGAATATATTTCTGAAGGGTTTAATTTTCTTGAAGAAAAGAAATACACTTTATAGCTGATTTCTTTCCTTTTATAGATGTAGGAGTCTTACCCTTTTCAATTACCGAGTATGTTCAAAAACAATTATCCTACCTGAATTAACCTATAATGACTTTATGAAATAAAAGCAACAACATTGAAAAAGATTTCTTTGCAAATCTTAGTAAATACAGGGGGCATATAGATGAGACAACTAGAGAACAACATTTAGTAAATTTATCATTATGTTTCTTTTCTAACAATGTAGAATTAGAAGAGTCTATTCTATACTATGTTCTTGATGATCTCCCTATTTTTAAAAGTCCCCGAAGGTTTATAATGCGAAAACTACATCAATATTTTTGCTCGATATCATACATATAATAGATCATAAAGAGTAAAACATCAAAAATATGAATTACAATGATGAAATAAAATCAGGGATATCTGTTTGCAGGATTTGATATGGGCGAGAATATAAACTCATACCTTCCCCATTTGTATTTGCAAGAAGTAGAAGTGGATATGAGATTATATTCAGCAAAGGCAAAAAGCAATGAAATACATCATGCTATACTGACAAGAATATAAAAATCAATACCTCTGAAAAAGGAGAGATTCTCAATATTTCTTTGCACTAACACCTATTATAGCAAGTACAAAAATATATACTTTATTTAGGCATTACAGTACAAGAAGTTATTAGGTAAAACAGATAAACAAGTAATTATGTTTGATTCTTTTTATTCGTCAATCAGGATTATGGCTTTTGATTTTGTTTTGTCATATCCTTATAATGATATTGATTATATATCCCATTTGCCGAAAGGATTTAGTTTTAAAGGAATTTATGGTCGGTCGATTTGAAAAATGGTTTAGGTAATATGTCAGATGAGTTAGTTAAAGTTTTCAATGCTTTTATCGTCGGGCATGAGGTCACATACTCGCTTCAAGCTTTCTGTACTAAGAGAGTAGAGCTTAAAGCTCTGTTATAATTAGTGAGTGAATTAGGGGCAATAGAGACACGAACAACACGCTCGCGCCAGCGAGGGATATACGGAGAAAAAGGCTGAAAATTATTTTCTAAGAAAGATCTATCCCCAAAGAACAAAAGATGCTATAAAAGTATGAGACCAAAAATAAAGTAAACTTCAATGAAATAATAGATGACTTTAAAATATTATTGTCTCAATCAGATATGGTAATGGGATAGTAAAAGGCAATAAGGTTTTATTAAAGAAGGATTAGAAATAGATATTTTTGAACCGATTATGATGAACAAAATAATAGAGACGATATTGTTGCAAGTGGTTTACGTAACAAAATGCACTAATCAGCTCTATAAACATGTGAAATGAAAGTGCTGTAAAATTGATAAAAACGGAATTAAGCATATATCAGATGAAATGCATTAAATCTGTTCTAAAGAGATACTTTCATACAATTCAGGTAAGTCGGACAGATAGGGTAATGTATAAGATGTATTGTTAAAAACATAATATGCTAATACAACACATACCGAAACCAAAACTGAATTTTTAATATTTTCAATATGACAATAATAGAACTTATAAAACTTATTAAAGCCTATTCCGAATTATTTATTAGAATTACAATGCTATTTTGTTTAGAAAGCTTTTATTAATGGTTGGCATTATCGTGATACCGAGGAAGATGGTGAAAAGCTAGTGTCTTATCACGGAATTTTGTGAATGGCTAAGAAAAAGGTATAATATGAGAGGCGACTCTAGAGGTTGGGCTAATATACTTTTATTATAAATTTGAAACAGAAAGAAAAGGGCTTTGGATGAGTTCTTTGTCTTATTCAATACGTTTTATAAAGAAAATATGAAAACAAGTTTTATGGTAATGGGTAATATTTCAGATGTGTTGTTGAAATTTTAATATTTTATTAATCAGAACAATACAAATTAGCAAGCCACACAGGTAGAAACTTTAATAAAAATTGATTACCTTTCCTCCATTAGTGTATGTATTTTTCTCAGCTCTTACCTTGTGCCTTTGAAAGAAAACATCAGTTTTGTGAGTTATAAAATGATATAACAAAGATTAAATAATATATTATGGAAATTACACAAGCCCTTAAAACAGAAATTTTACTACGCCCTTGCGGACTTTTTTAGATGCCTACACGAAGATACTCAGTATTAGCTGAAAAAGTTTGGTGTTTCAGAGCTTTTTAGAACAAATCAATGAGACACTTGATTTTTGTAGAGGATAAAAGCGTATTACACCTTTTCTCAATAGAAAGATATGAATGAGGAAGTGAGATAAACTACATGAATTGACTCTCTATAAAGATAAAAAGATAAATAAACTTATGTGGTAGAGGCTTGTGATATGATGATAAAAATGAATGTATAGGGCTTATAGTAGGCGATTATCCTTTGTTTGAACATTTGCCTAAGTTTGTGTTTACTTATTTTGATGTATAAATAAAAAGAAATAATGACTATAAATTTTGGCACCTCAATAAATTATTATGCAAATAGATTATATTAAAAAGATGCTATTTTTATTAGCTATATCCCTGATTCTTTAAAAATCAATTGTTCCTAAAGAGGTATTTATAAACTCGACGATTTCAGAAGATAGAAGTTTCTGAAATGAAAAATGAACAAAATAATACTTCCTAAAGATTATAGAGAATTTATAATAAAAAATAGGAAATGGATGTATAGGACCAAGGCAAGGATTACTTTCTTTGCAAGAGTCAATGTTTGATTTTAAACTTAGAGATAATCCTGCAATTAATCTATCTAAACCTTTTCCTTATAATGAAAAATGGGATGAAGATAGAGTGGATTGATGCTATTGACTGGGATGAGGGGAACGCCCTCGATGATGAAGTATTGAGAAGTATGAGTACTAATCATATCACTGGTTGTTTGCAAATTTGTCATATAGGACATGGAGCTACTTATTTATTGAGTTGTAAATGGTGAAGAATATGGCAATATGTGGCTTGATGGAAGAATTGATTACGGAGGATTAAAAACCTCTATTGAATGAAAAAAAGGAAAAGAGTATCTTTCATCTCTTGGTTTTACTAGATGAGCGATGAAGCAGTACAAATGTAATGCTAATGTATTTGATAGGTTATTAAAATGACAACTATAGAAATTCCTAAGTTTATAGAAAAGTATAAAGCCTACGAACGGGAAGGCGGTGTGATGAACTTCATCGTTTTCAGTTGGATATGGAGCAGTACGATACGCCTTATCAGAAGTATTTGGCAGTAGCCCAGCAGACTCTTGTTTCGGTAGCAGAAGAAGCAAATACGCGTCTTGACCATATAGCGGCTAAATCTAAAATAAATCGTGAAAAACTTTTACGATGAACTACGATTTTAACGTTCTTAAAAGACTCTGGTAAGGAGATTTCTGTCCAAGACTTTATGGGCTGGCAATATGAAGAAGGGTGACGGAAGGATAAAAATACTCGAGTTATAATTTACTTAACCCAAAAACTAAAGGCTACGACCTGTTTTTCAAAATGAAAAGAAGTGATTGAAAATAGGGTTTTGTATGCTCTTCTTAGATCCTCCTTATTCATTTAGTGAGCTGGGAAAACTATTTTTGAAAAAGGGCACCTTCTTTTAGATTTTTGTGGTTACTTTTTACCGATATTTCTCAAATAGAAGTCTATAAGTGGAGTACAGATAGCTCTAATTACTTTGATGAGGGCAAAGAATGGTGGGGAGCTTCTTTTGGATGGTCTATAACCCTTATCAGGATTGGTATATAGGGATTATAGCCTCGACAACAGACTGACAAAAGGGGATGTTTTTAACTTGTCCGTATATTGAGTTCAGATGATGAAGTGAGAAAAATTTAGAATAAAAAATCTTAAATAACGTCCAATTTTGGAATGAAAATACTCCAAAGACAGACAAATATAATACTCTCAAAGGAATTATCAGAATATTCATCGAATTGGTTTTTATAGTTGGAAAAATAATGATTTAGAAAGGAACTAAACGCATAAAGCGAGGGCATAGTGTTTATTAAAATGCTTTGAGGCAATCTCTAAAAGTCTTAAATTTTGGTAGTTTATATATGGCAAACTATTCACACACAAGCCTCTGAAAGGTTGTAAAACTTTTCAATAGGAGGAGTTTTTAGAGAGCTCCCTTTTTATTTTTCTTTCTTACAAAATACCTAAATATTAACCTTTACATATTAGATAAAGCCTTAACCTCTTCTTCATTACTTAATAAGGCAGTTGTTTTTATTCCTAAGGGAGAGATATTTAAGAGAAAAACAAAGGAGTCCAAAATATTTATGTATCTTTGTCTCTCAAAAGCATAGAACTATAATGTCAAGTAAATAACAATGATGAAGAACTACAAAATGCTATTTCGAAGATATCTAATGAAGTAGGTCGAGCTTTTATTTAGTATAACTGTAAGAGTAGCCCAATGATACAAAGAGTTAAAAATATTCATTTTATATAGCAGGTCTTTTTATAAGGTGAAATAGTAATAATATATTGAGAAAATTAGAAAATTAAAGACTAAACATTATGGAAGGACAAAAAGGAGATATCATTCTTTACCAGCGTGAAGATAGTGCTGTACAGATAGATGTAAAGGTTCAAAGTGAGACGGTGTGCAGCTTGCACAAGAACAGATGGCTACATTGTGCTTGGAAAGGGACGCACCACTATAACAGAACATATTTCTCATATATTTTTGAGGAAGGGGAGTCAGATGAGAAAAGTGGTTTGTCGGGAATTCCGACAAACCACCTCAGCCACGGCGCTATAGAAGGACTCAAACAACAGAGAAGTAAAACATTACAGCTTTAGAAGTTGTTATTTCAGGTAGTGTTGGTCGTGTCAGGTCTGACACAAAGGAACACGTTTTGGGCAATGGGCTACTGAGGAGGCTGAGCATCACATTATAAGGTTTTACGATGCATGATGAGCGACCAAAAGGCAATGGAGGTGGAAATTATTGGAAAGAGCTTCTACTCACAGGAGTACGTGATAATATCCGCTCGAAGTGAAAAGGGCTCTCATGTCGCCAAGTACTTGACTTCATGCCACCAGTAAAGACTATGATCCCAAAAGTGAAATTACCCACATACTTTCTTTAAATAGTACAAAACGTAAATTACATTATGCGTGTAGTGATGCACACACATCGGCTGAACTGATCGCGATCGTAGAGCAGATAGTGTACGAAAGACTTTATGGGACACGCCCACCAAAGGAGCTTTACCCTCCCTAAATGGGGCTAAAATAGCAAAGGAATTACCTCTCAGGAAGAAAGAATTATTTCTGTTTAAATCGTCTTGATGCCAGCCTTCTTTTAGGTTGGCAGTGAACCGCAGCGCAAAGCACGAGCTTTATGTATGTGAGATTAGTGGATGAATTAGACAAATTTTCAGCGATTACGGCAGCGGGTAGCTGAAAAGAGAGACAGGACTGTCAGCCAATACGAACAGGCTGAACAGAAAAGCTTAATACAAGAAGGTCGAGCTTATGAAGCACGCTACACGCATCTATCGCCTGTGGAGACAATCCTGTTTGGAGATTTAAAAAGCATTAGAGAGAGACACGGCTAAACTATTGAAAGAGCAGAAACACAAATAACAACCTATGACGCAAGAATCAAAAATATTCCTTTATATAGCCTGCCTTCTGCAAGGCACTGAAGTAGTATGGAAAACCACTGAGTGTGAATTATAAGAAATACACTAATAAAGGAATGAATATATGAAAAGATATTAACAAAATCATATATTAATAAATTGAATAAACAATACAGAAATATAAGAACTTGGGAAAAATAAAGAGGAATCTTTGTTTTGTTATAATATGAGGGATGTTATGGAAAAACCTTATATAATTATCATAGTATTATTGGCTTTCATTGAATTATATCATTTGAATACTTATATTTTTAATAGTTATCATTCTCTGATTATATTATCATTTTCTTTTCATGATATATTGGACTTTTTATCCATTGGAAAAATACAATGAAACAGTAGGAGAATATATGATGAATAAGAATGTTAGTTTACGATTACATAATATATTAAAGGAGTTAGGAAGATATTTATGAGACGCAAAATTCTACAAAGGAAACAAAAAGGTACTTATGGAGTTGTGACGGTACTTGCTGTTGGTACTACTATCAACATAATGAGATCTTAGAGTATGAACTAAAATACTTCATATACATCTAAAGATAATCAAAAAGTACCTACTGTGAGTTTATAAAACGCCCTCGAAAATGTTCAAATCCCAATCGTAGGAAAGGTCGTAGACAGTGCCTAGGTGGCTATCACGATAGTCACCAAGTGGTAACAGAACAATTATAATTATATTTGGAATCCTCTTGTTTGGACTTTTCTATAATTTCATTTATAGGCTATCTATATATAAAATTTGGTATTATAAAATTTGGCGATGTACTGTATGTCTCATCATATACTTTTAATCCTCACAAAGGGTATTAATTATGGAAAGAATAAAATTCTAACTATTGCCAGAGATATTCTCTCTCATGTCACCAAGCTCTACATTAATGGTATTTCTCATTGATCCCATAATCGTTATCCTCCTTAGCTATTTAACCCTTGATTGCTGATTCTACAATACACTCCAACAACCGTGAAGGTACTATCTTCTATTTTCCTATTTTCTGTAAATCTTTCTATGGAGACATCTGTGTATTGCTTGTACTTTACTTTGGCTCTATTATTGGTACTTTGGAGAAAGATGCATACGTGGATGTTTAAAAGGGTCCTTTTAGAAATTGGGAGGATCCTTAAGTATGAAGAAGAGATTTCAAGAAGAATTAGCTCTATGTCTGTTGCGCCAAAGAGCTGATATAATTTTCTTCTTATTTATTTCTCTTTATTTATTATATTTGTTGATTTCTAGCTTCATGTAATACAGTACAATGAGTACCTTTGATAGCTGTTGCTAGTGATAATGCTGTATTAAAAGTGGTCTTTCTTGTTTGTCAAACATGATCACAAAGTCAAAATAGTTGAGTGCAGTTAGCTTTAGTGGGAAAGATCATTAGATTAATAAAATCGTGATAGACTAGTTATTTGTCATACTTCGTGTGCTACAGTGCATTTTAAGCTCTGTTACTCAGTGGGCAGTGAGTTAGGGGCAACATGGACACGATGAGATCACGCTCATGCCAGCAGAGAGAGTAAAACACTTGCTTAAATGTTTACGACATCATGGAATCAATATTATTTTATGACGCGTAATAGAAACGCAAAGAGTGCTCCCATTTATTTAGGATGGGATTCACACACACAATTTATTCCAAAGAGAAGAATACAAAGGATTCACACTTCCTCCTGTTCTTGATAATGACAGAGTGGCGTACAGAATTGGATGAACTTGACCGAACTTCCTGAGAAACTTTACTATCAACAAACATAGGCTGTGGAATTTTGACTATTGTGATACGTCAAATGGCTTTATTATTATTTCAAGTTAAAAATAGCCCATGGATAGCACAATCCAATAAAAATATTACTCCCGTTGTTACTGAATACAGTAGGTAGATATTAAATTCTCGAAAAACTATTTTTATATAGTTATTCAAAGAAGATAACAAGCTATTGATTTTGATAAATCAAAATTCATAGAGACTAAACCTGAATATAAATGAAGATTTCAGAAGCTGAAATAATAGGAGCTCAAAAATAGTTTTAATAAAAAATCATTGGGAACAAAACCTATTTTCTTCATTTATCAGCCTTTTTTAGAACTTTTCTTTATTGCAATGAAAAGGTTTAAAAATAGTGTGAAACTCCAAAAAATCAAAACAATTGGGTTTTATCCAATAGAAAAACATCAGTTACCGACCGCACTGTTTAAGACTCTCAGATTTACTGAATTTGTTGTGAGATGACAGGCAAACTATAGATTAATTTGCTTTTGAGAATATGCCAATTTATTCTTTTTGTATTTCTGATCTGTGTATTTTTGGTAATGTATCATGAGATATAATTGTTGAAACAACACAACTATTAAAAGTAAAATACAAAATGACTAAAAGCCTATAATGCGCTATAAATAGTGCAAGAGATTATGAATTTTTGAATTGGGCACAAGCAGCAAGCTCACTGTGAGGAGAAAGAAACTCTTAAGAAATTAGCAGAAAAAATGAATAAGCAGTTTGAGAACAATCTATAAAGTTATGTACCAAATTCAATGACGTAGTAGAACATAGACAAAATAATCTTAATTAAAAGATTTATGCCACAACTGCTGTGTAAAGAAGATTATAAAGATGTTTTAGGTGTTTTACATTCTATGGCTGCTTTGGCAAATCCTACTCTGATACTAGATTGACTTTACTCGCAAATTAAGTTCGTTATCATTTTATCCCAATGGGGTTTTATCACCATTGAGAAGCAGCGGGTTATGGAAACATCGCTGCTGGTCTCAGCGGCTTTTATCTCATAATGCAAAAGCAGATGGAAAAGATACCGACTTGCTTTCACCCTTACTGTAGAGCTGTAATGGACGGACATACAGATAATGTAAAAGCTTTCTTAGAGCACAATGCCAATGTGAATAGAATGCACCAGAAAGTTGGGAATACTACTTAGACTATGCGGAAACCTTTCAAAGAAATAGAACAATTACTGAAGTAGCGAGAGCAAAGGCACTCTCTCAGCTCCCTGATTGGGCAGGCAGATAACCCCCATTGAGGGAGTTGGCATACCACTTATATCACTGTGCAGATAGGATCTTTCCTTTAGATATAGAAAACAAAGGGAATGTCGCTATAAAAATGATTTGTCAAGGGAAGCAAGATAAAGAGAAGAAACTACTTTCACTTTTGGCTTGTGTGCGTCTAACAGAAACCAATGACTGAGTTATGCCTAGAAACGTGCCTGATCTCGGGTTTTAGTAATACCAAAGGCAAGCGAATCCTTTTCCCTTGCACATTTTCTTGCAAAGTTACATTACATTGATACAAAAGCGGAAAGGGATCTATCAAAGAAGGAGACCTGCTTTTAGACACACTCCCTCCTTTCATCATACCCTTACAGCGCCTGAGAGGCTTGGCAGATGGCTGTAAGTGATGTTGCTTGGAATAAAACCCAAGAGGACGAAGCAGACGAAGAACCTGAAGAAGATACAGATGATGAAGTAACTGATGTATCTTTAATTCCTATCAAAAAGATAAAGAAAAGGCTTTTACCCCTCCTCGGACAAGAGCAGTGTCAGAAAGTTCTGTTTGGGCTAGCTACTTGCTGCAGATATGTGCATAATGTAATTAGAGGTGTTAAGCTAAAATTTTATCACTTTCATCAACACAATACAAAAGAATTGCACTATTTTGCTTTACCTCACACTATAAAAGAGGTCAGCCTATAATGGCTGGATAGATAGTAAAGGGAATTACGACCTTTTGGAATTGAGTTTGACAAGCTGCAAAGCTTGCGCCAGCGAGGGGAAAAGGAACAGATGCTGTAAGGTGCTAAAAAGGTCACATGCAGAGTCCGTGGATATGTTGTGAGTACTAGAAGAATTAGCATGAATAGATATAAAAAGCTGTGAAACAGATAAAACTACTTCCAATAGATTTATATTTGAGAAAGATAGTAAGTTATTGGTTGTAAATATATTGGTTTGTGAGATATCTTTTATGAGAGAGAGGTTAATTTTGAGTAGCTGATGACATAATAGATAGTCACCTTATTACCTATTCCGAAAGAAAATATACAAAAGCAATTAGGAAAATATATATGATGATGAGAAGCTTTTAGAAATTTCTAAAAGTGTCAATATTGATATGCTGACAAAGTACAAAACTTTATAGGTAATAAAACTCTCAATGAAAGAAAAGAATTGGCTTTTGAAGAATTTATTAGCTTGTTTTGTATGTTCATTAGAATATGACGACCCAATAATAGAATATGTAGCTTCTTATGACTTTAATACTTGCCTTGAGTTCCAGAAGAAACTATAATTAAAAATTATATCAGCACATTTTGGCGACATTATAGATTATCAAGAAAGATAGTAATGTTTCAGATGTGTTGTTAATTTTTATTTCATTAACAATCATCAAATACAAAAGAATTGCCTACTAATTTCCTTTATACACCATAGAGATAAGCGTTTTTAAGCCTATAATGCGCTGTAAATAGTGCGAGGGGGATTATGAATTGGAATTAGGGCACAGCTGTCTGAATACTTGGGAGCAAGTATGAACTTTGTGCGACAGCGGAAGAAGAAAAATAAAAAGAATAGTTGTACCTAGTATGGAAAAATATGTATTAGATTATAGTGAAACCTCCTATTTTAGGGACTTAGAATATTATATCCATATATCCAAGAAGGTCTTTTATATGCACAAACAAAAATAATATAAAAGATATTTGTGTATGGACTCAAGGTGATTGGACAAAACAAAATGTAATTTTTGATTTCTAAATGGAAAAAGTTTTATTGAAACATTTCACTGGTTGGTCTCCAATCGTCAAAAGACAGATGTCACTGAATATACAATTTGTTCAATTTAAAAAGAATTGAGATGGGGATCTTATGATTTGGATCTTTCCTATTTTAAAAGAACTTGAAAGACTTAATATAACATATAATGCTAAGATTTTAGGTTGGAATTCTCTAAAGAAAGTAACACATCTACCATTGAGGAGTGAAAACTGAAGATTTATCTTTTTAGAAGATATGGAGGAACTTAGAGTATTTGCGTATTATAAAAGGTACTTTTTCTACAATAAAAGGTATAGAGATGCAATAAACTGAAAACTATTTTTTATTCAGGGGTGTAATTCTTTATTGGAAATAAAGGATACTCTAATAAAACAAAAGTATTGAAAACTTACTTTTTAGAAAGATGTAAAAATGTAATTTTTAGAAGATATAGAATCTTTGTGAGCTTAAAGAACCTATCAGATGATATGGGTACGGTGGTAATAGTATTTCAGATGTGTTTGTTAAAAATCCACAACTTTTGTAAAATCTAATACAATGCAAAAGAACTACCTCTACTATTTCCTTTACCCACCATAGAGATAAGCGTTTTTAAGCCTATAATGCGCTAAATACTGCGAAGGGAATTTGAATTATGAATTTTGAATTGGGCACAAGCTAAAGTCGCTGAATGCTTGGAAGCGAGTACGTGAACTGCGCCAGCTAGCGCTCAATATTTTAAATAGTTTAAGATGATAATTTTGTGATTTATATAAAGAGAGAGTTAAAAATGACAATTGTTGATTTAGTTTATTTCATTAGACTAAAAGCTTAAAAATGATTTTTAGTAATGAAAAGAATTTAAACAATCTTTTATTACTATTTATTAGGTTATATTGCAGTAAAATAGAGCAAAATGTGAAGAAAGTATCAAGAAGAAAAATTTCATTATTATTTTAGTGAATGGTTTTATAAGAAATATAATAATAAGTTTGATCATCCATTCTTGGAATATAGTTTACAACATCTTTTATTTATTGGATGAAGAAGAAAAACTAAATACTTTTATAGTGATTTTTGATGATTTTATAGAAAACATATCAGGAGTAAATGTAAATCGTATGGTATCCTCACCGACCACTTAGGGACGCCTATATTTCATGGCTGACAGCGAAGGAAATGATGATGGAATCGACAATAGACATATATGGACGGGTAAAAGAGAAATTAAAAGCGTCCCTCATTGGGAGATGACGTACGCCCGTTTATAACCATTCCTTTATCAAGGACAATACGAAGATGTACGAACCGGTCTTTTATTGGCAATAGATTTAGATATTACTCACCAGATTCAGGTACATATATCTCACAAGACCCGATAGGCTCGGGCAGGAAACAACCACTTACGGATGTGTGTTTTGATAGTAATACAGGGTTGGTTGATGTGGGTTTGGATTAGTTGCTTTCTTCTGCATCAATAATAGATAATCAGTTAGAAAAAGGTAGCCATAGTTAGAAGTCGATAATAAAGAACAAGCAGAAGGAAGTTATTAAGACTTCTATCTCGAGGACATCAAGGGCATATGTGAGATGCACTTTGTCAAACACCTTTTCACCATCAGATTCTGATTGGTTGCCCAGAGAAATCTTCTCGAAAAAGAGGAAGGAACTTATCATTGGGACTGAGTTTAATCCAAATGTGCAAAAATAGGAGATCACGTTTCAGAAGGAGCTCACTCTACAAATACACACATTTGACGGAAAAGTAGCGCACTTTTTATTACAGATGGAGCATATATTTTCCTATAAAGAAAGAGAATATTTGCGCTGAAATAGAACAAGAAGGTAAAAATCAATTTATTGAACTATACTCATGTATTTCCGACATAGAAGAATACGAATATCTCAGTTAGGCTGAGGTGTTTGGAAGAGACGCTCGTAATGTGAATTTTATTTAAATTAACAGACCACAACATTTCCTCAAGGCAAATCAACATATCTATAAAATCATAACATATAAAGCAGATGAAAAGCCAGAGGAGGATATTTGGAATTTAATGAAAAGTATCTCTGATTATAAAGAATATGGATTTACAGACATAATGGAGTTATTACATTTTTGTAAAAGATAAAGTTTGGGATTACTCTCAAAAGATTTTTGTATGACAAAGAGAAACACATATTCCATAATATCTAAACACTTTATCCCCAATGAATCTTACAATACACTTAGGGCAAGAAAGTTTTGGAGAGCAGCATAGCATTTACGGGAATAGGGTGGTACTGTATCAGATGTGTTGTTAAAAGTATAACAACCTACTAATCAGTAAACACAAAAGAACTGACCCACTATTTTTCTTTACCTTATCATATAGAGATAAGCATAAAGCCTATAATGTACATGTAAGACAGAGAGGTAACGAGGTGTGGAATCGACAGTTGAATATATATGGACGGGTAAAGAGAGTAAAAGCGTCCTCCTTAGGCGATGACGTACGCCCATTTATACCTACCTTTCATACTAAGGACAGTATTATGACTTTGGAAACCAAATTTGCTTTATAACAGGTTTAGGTATTATAGCTGGACACAGGGGCGCATATCTCACAAGACCCAATTGGATAGGAAGGAGGAATCCTACCACTATATGGGTATGTGAAGGATATGGTAACTAGTGGCGGATGTGTTTGGTTTGGGATTGTAGCAAAGACAGCATCTGAAGTAGAGGTAATACTAGCCACAAAAATGGAAAAGAGGCATTAGATACATTTGAGAGTAAAGAGTTGGAAAATCTTTAAACTTTAGGATTGTAGACAGAAAAGAAGCTTTACTAATATTTAGAAGCTAAAAGGGAATGACCAACAGCAGTTATTGGCATATTGATGAAATGAAAGACAGAGTTGAATAAAACCAGGTAAAAATCTATTGTTAGCAGAGGCTTTTGAATACCATTTAAGATGAGTCTCAAAGGGACCAAATAGTATGATTATGGGACAGGAGTAAGAACAGGTAACATTTATTTTTAATAATTGGATAATGAAAGTAGAAATAGGAATTCTGTAGATATTAGTTCCTTCCTGAAGAAAAATATTATTAAAGCTTATCGGCTTTTAATAATGATATACACTCCTGCGAGACTCTCATATAATAACTTTAAGAATGTGCTACTAAATTATCAGGGAGAGCTGTTGGTATAGACTGAACAGAGAAAATACACTATTTGAAGGTAAAGAGTGGAATGCAAGAGCTTTTGGGAGAGAGTCAAAGAATTGAGCCACATGCTTTCTTCAGAATATATCTTTTAGAAGTTTTTGGATTATGTGTTGATACAGGTATGTTGTTTGACGAGAATGTTGATTGGGTGATTAGAATTATAGACGAGATTTTCTGTATTAGACAAAAGGGTTATAATTTTTATCATTAATCTAGACATGGATATGAGTTTCTGCATCAGGGGTATTGATTATTTTAGGCAGAGAGATAAGAGGTTGGTACAGAGAAGTAGAGCCAGCAAAAGACTATATATTATGAAGATATCAAATATGATTTATTTATACGAAAAGCGCAGACAATGAGCCTAATCGCTAATATTGCCTCCCGATGGTTGCGTTCTTTGTAGCTCGTGCCCATCAAACTAAGAGCTTGTAGCTGTATAGCGACCTAGAAGTACACCACTTTTAGACACAGTGAGTGGGAGAGAGATAGGGCATAAATAACACTCTCTCGTCAGCAGGGGGAAACTAAAAGGAGATAAACAAGAAACATTAAATGAATATATGCGATGATAGGCAACTGGACTTACTTTGGATCAATTCCTAATATTGATTTATATAATTGGTAAATAATCTATATAAATGGAGCTTCGGAAGGCTGATTTCAATATGATTGAGTTTGGCAAATACAGTCAGCACGTGTATAGAGTGATATTCTATAAGTTCTAGTAAATTAATTGAACTATCATTATTTATTTAGTGATATAGATATTATTGGTGATTTAAAAATCATCAAAATTAGATGATAAAGTAGGAAAGTTATGTGACTTTTAGGATAGAAGTCTGGTGGATTCTTCTTATTGGGAATATATTCGTCCATAATTACCATGTGAAAATGGCGGTATAATAAGGACGTTAGAATAAAACCTCGCTGGCGCGAGCTCAGTGAGAGAAATCCTTTGAGACTTTACACCTAATATAACACACAGAAACACTATTTTCACTATGACTAATATAGATCTTATATAAAACTTATCAGACTGTTCCTAAATTGTTCCACAATAGAAAACATAGTATATTTAGTCTCGAAGTATTTATTGATGGTTGGTATTATCGTGATGATAGAAGAAGATGTAAAAGGCTAGTGTTTTATACACAGAATTTTATGAATGGCTACAGAAAAAAATATAATATGAATGATAGTAGAGGGCTGGGCTAGATATCCTTTATTATAAATTTGAAACTGAAGAGAAGGCTTTTGGATGAGTTTCTTTTCGTCTTATTCAATACTTTTTATAAAAGAAAAATACAAAACAAGTCTATGGTAAAGGGTAATATTTAAAAATGCAACATACTAATACCTCCCCACAGGTGCGAGTCAGTGAGAGAAATCTTTAGACTTTATACCTAATATAACACACAGAAACAAAAACTATTTTCAATATGACTATTATAGAACTTATAAAACAAATCAAAGCCTATTCCTGAAACTGTTCATAGAAAAACATAGTATATTCAGCCTCGAAGTATTTATTGATGGTTGGTATTATCGTGATACCAAGGAAGATGTAAAGAGCTAGTGTCTTTATACACAGAATTTTATGAATGGCTACAAGAAAAAATATAAAGTAGGAGGTAGTGGAGGCTGGGCTGATATACTTTATCTATAAATTTTGAAACTGAAGAAAAGGCTTTTGGATGAGTTCTTCGTCTTATTCAATACTTTTTATAAAGAAAAATACAAAACAAGTCTATGGTAAAGGGTAATATTTAAAAATGCAACATACTAATACAAAAAGATTTCTATTGGCAAAATCGTTATTTGAATAATGACACATTATCACTCACGATACTGATCTCGGTTTTTGTTAGCCCCTACTATTTCTGTGGGTGGCGTATAAGGCAGAAAGAACCCACCGCAAGACTATGGATAGTAGTTTTTATCGTTTTAGGACTATTGTCAGATATCTTCGATGGGATTATTGCGCGCTATATGGGGGTCTGCACCGTGGCAATGCGGCGAATGGATAGCCAAACAGATTTGATATTCTGGCTGTCTGTGGGCGTGGCTTGTTATCACCTCAATCCCACTTTGATAGCTGCCTATCGGTGTGAAATTAGTGCCCTTTTTGTAATGGAAGGACTCTGCACATGGGGTGAGCTTTTTGGCGATTTGGCAAAGAAACTTGTACACACGCTTTTCTTTCCAAACTGTGGGGCGTATGCTTATTGGTAGCTTTTTATCTCGCTCATCGGCTTTTTGGTTATGGAGGTTTCACCTCTTGGCGGTCTATTGGGGACTTTTCTCGCAATTGGACGTCATTCTTATCATTTTTAGTTTACTACCCAAATGGCAGAACGATATCCCGAGTAGCTACCACGCTTATCTGCTGAAAAAGGAGAAAGAGATTAAGAAACACAAACTGTTTAATTAACAAATGAAAAAGAAAATGTATGTGCAAACGATAATGAGCAGTGATATAGTGTCATTTCTTTTCTTAAAAAGAAGTTACAACGATTCCCATTGATACGAAACCTCTACTAATTAATATGAAAAGTATTAACCTTTGAAAAATATTTTGGAGGCTGAAAGCATACAAGGTATGTTTAGTTAAATACACATGTGTTTTTACTCTGAAATATTCTCAAAGAATATAACAAATATTCAAGGATAGTGCTCATTTTCCATCAATTGCAGGACATTCAGTCACTTAAATCGACAATAGAGTCTTAAAAATGGGCAATTATATGGTTTTTCTGAAGATGAAGATTCAGAGGTTTGGATAAAGGAAGTTTTAATTTGGATAAAAAGACATAGTATATATAGAACCACAGTAAATAAAAATACTGTCCTGAACATCAGAACCCAATTATTGTGCTTTTCTATCTGCTTCAGAAGAATAATGAGAGGAAGGAAGAATTCTTAACTATTGCAAATGATGTTTTATTGTATAGCTAAATAGAAAAAGAGAAGCCCTATTTCGGTTACAGCTCGCGTTTAGAATGAGAGCCATACAGTAGTTGAATTTAGGTGTGAGCATAGGAGTCACACACACTGGTGGTAGTGGGGGAATTATTGTTCCTAAAAGGAATAAATGAATGATAAATAGAATACACTTTGTGAAACTTTGATACACTTAGAAAGAGGCTAACAGGATAACAAAGAAATTGCCAATATTTGTTTTTATAGTCTGCTAAAGAGAAGGCAGAATAGGTAAAGATGTATTTCTGCATTACTTGGGGTTTTGTAATCAGATATATGTAAATGAAAGAGATAGGGTAATCATGCTGGATATTGTATCAGAGTTTCATATATAAGATAAACTCTTTTAATAGAAGTAGAAGGAATTTTTGCTGCTTCTGATGTGTGAAAACATTAAAGTGATTAGATACTGTAGGAACTTTGCAGACAACATGGCTCCAAAAATTGAAGTGTTTATAAAATCTTTGTTATGATATGTATCCTGAAGTAGTTAAGGTTGTATACTACTGGCGTGAGTTTGTAGCATATGCCTATCATTCCAAGAGCTTGTACTCTGGATAATGCTCAAGTGTGTTATTAAAACTGTAATACCACTAGCATACAATGCAAAAACCAGAAATAACCTAATTGTGGGGGCTCAAAGCTATGAGATATACCATGAGAATAATGACCAGAGAAAGATAGATTAATCTTTAAAACCTCGCTACTACATGTCCTTAAAAGTTTTGTGAATATATCTTGTATATACTTAGAAAAGGAAGATGTTTCATGTATCATACAAAGTATATAAATTAGTCAGTGGATAAGTTAAATGAAAGTAATCCAAGTTTAGGATTTATCCACAGAACAATCTAATAAGATGTAATAGGATGAGTATCAATAACTGCTATCCACAGAGCAGCTCTATGAGATGTAGGCGTTCCTGGCATACACAGTCGCTTTTATTGATGTAAGTATTAAGTCCACTTCTTGTTAACATAGTGAGATAATGATTCTCTATTGTTAGTTTGTTAATCAATTTAAAAGAAAGCACAACTTTAGCTTTGATAAATTAAAAGTAGTAACCAATCGATCTATATCTAATATTTTGAATTAATTAAAGAAGAATTATTAAAGGAAGATATTAGTTATTGGCTCTGTGAAAAATAACATATATAATGGAAGACATATATAAATGTATAATTATAAACTTTCACTGCCACTGGCGCTAGCTTGTAGCTCTAATAAAAATTTATGGCAATCTAACGTCGGTTTGATGTAACAAAACATTATATTAGCATCACAATCTATGTGTTCACATACCCAGCTGTGAGTGCTCGCTGGCTTTGTGCGAGAACCACAGGGGCTGTTTATTTATTTGATTAATAAATATTTAACTATATATTTCTTGTGTAGAACTCTCACTATAATAGAATAATTATGACAGAATATGAAAAAGCAATACTTGAAATTAGTAGCAAGTTATACAAAACAGATAAAGATTCAGCTATAAACGGAATGATTGATATATTTCAAGAAGTATCTGAAAGTTATGAACATGAAAGTATATCATTCCATTATAGAGTGGATAGGGCTTAAGAGGGAATCAAATACTCTTAAACCATATAGAACATATAGATCTTTCAGCCTATATGAAGAGGAAAATGTACAAATATTAAATAGATTGAAAGCTAAAATGAAGGAAAGATTAGATAATATCCACGATGTGAGGTGGTAATGTTTTAGTCAGTGCAATGCGCTGGCGCGAGCTTGCAGCTCATGATGAGACTTTGGCAAAATTTGTACAAGACCTGCAGGGAATTTAATTTTGATAAATGTAATCTATAGAAAAATTATACAGAATGAAAGTTTATAAATTTCATGTTACATAGAAAGAATATATGATTCTTCGACCTAGTAGTAAAGAAAATATTAAAGAAATCAATTTGTTAGATGTTTGGGATAGTTGGGGTAGTAATGGAATAAAATCGGAGATTTTACATTTTGTTATGGCATTAAAATATGTAAATTATCCGTCTTTAATCTTTTTACAAGAAAAACTTTAAAGATATTAAGGGGTAGATGTAGAAAGATTAATAAGACTGAAAGAGAGTTAAAAGCAAAAATCCTAAAAGACTGAAATGGCTACCACAAGAAGACATTAGCATTAAAATCCTTTTTAGTCCCTACATATTTTGATTGTCTTCCCAAAGTTCTTTAGTTAAGACAGAAAAGAGGAAGAATAGAATTTATTGAGTGTCAGAATTAAAAGGAGAGGAAATAATTCCTCGTGAAAAAGGTAGCGAATCTTCTTTGATAAGGAGGTTATCAATAATTATGATTTCTTCACTTTACAGAATACAAATCTATTATTATGCACAGAACGTGTAAAAGAATTTTGTGAGGATAAAGCATTTAATAATATTATAGAAATGGAGAGATGAATTTAGGTAATGTATCACATGCTGGTTGAAATTCCAATAACTGAATAATCAATAAACCAATACAAAAGAACTGCACTACTATCTTTGCCCACCATAGAGATAAGCGTAAGCCTATAAAGCACCTCTGCAATAGTGCGAGAGAATGAATTTTGAATTGGGTACGAGCCAAAGTCGCTGAGAATCACTTGGGAAGTGAGTATGTGACACGCGCCATGCGAAAGTATAAGAATGAAATAAATGTAATAAAGCATTATGTATAAAATAAACAAAAGATGCCAAAAGTAATTGATTATAATAAAATTTGGACAAGAATTAGATGTTTCACATTTAATCATTAGAGACGTTAAACGAGAAATTGATGGGGACAATACAAAAATTATATAACAGCAACTTTTGTTATAAAACTTATTACTTGTATATCCTCACAATTCATAATAACCAAAAGAAGACTTAAAGATACAAACAAATAATTTAAGTCCTAAGGGAAAAGTCATTTTTCAGTCTTATTAAGGGATATGGTTTGCTATACTGATAATGAAGATGGAAAATTGATATAAAGTTCAAGAGCAAAAATGCGATAAATACCAGGCTGTTGTATCGTGAATCACCAAGAGGAGTTGGGTAAAGTGGCACTATGGCAGTCTCGACGAAGGAGATGTTACAAAGAGCCTTTATTAGTGTCTAATCCATAAAAATAGTTGTGGTAATGTAGGTAATGTATCAGATGTGTTGTTGAAAATTTTCAATGAGCTTTTACAATCAGTAAAATACAAAAGAGATTGCCTTGCTAGTTTTCTTCTTTATACACTATAGAGAAGAAGAGTGCCTATAATGCGCTTCCAAATAGAGCGAGAATTGACAAATTATGAATTTTTGAATTGTGCACAAGCTGCAACCTCGCTTCAGCGGGTGTTTTGGTAATATTAGCACAAGCTGCAAGCTCTCAACACAGCGGAAAGCAGGTGTAAATATTCCTAAATCTCCTTTAGGAGATGATAAGAATGTTAAAAGAATTAGGTTTTTAGCATGGCATACTTTTATAGAGAAAAGATCTAGCTGTATCTCCCAAAGAAATTGCAGAATGTGGTCATTACTAATACAGAAACAGAAGATCGAGGATTATGGCTATACCTTTACTCTCGTTTCTAGGTGACAGATATAAAACGATTATAGATAGAGAATTTAAACTCCATCTATACTGTGAAATGAAGATATTTTTGATTTTAGAAACAGATCATAAAGAAGAATTATATGAGTTACAAACGTGTCCCTTTATTCAGTATTTAAGCACTTTTTCTCTCTCAAGAATATAGATAGCTAGAAAGGGTAATGTATGTGATGTAGTGTTAAAGCAGGAGGAATAGAAAAATACACAGCTAACTCCAACAAAGACCTCAACTCACTACTAAAAGGGAGAGCATCTTTACCACGAGGAGATGAACTACCTGAAGTTTTTGGAAAACTAAATAAAGAATAAATGAGCTAGTAGAATATGTCCTATTGGGAATGAGTATCGCTAACATCGTCTGACTTTATAGAATTAATATATTTTACAAACAGAGCATATCAATTTATTTGGAAACATTGAGAGGTAGTCTCTTTTCCCATAATTAGAGAATTGGGAAGATTACAGAGAAGATGTCACTAGGTATAAAAGGAAATTGAAGAACTGATAGAAGAGATAGAGAAGATACAGATGACAACTATAGTATTTTTGTCTCTCTATATAATAGTGCTAGCTTTTATGATAAAGATTTACAGCTCATATGGGGTGGGAGGGGAAGGAGGTAATGTGGGGTAATGTATCAGATGTAAGATGCTATGTGATTGTTATATAGATTAGTGTTAGAAACATTATGGTGTAACAGACATAAGGCTGTCAGGAAACAACGAAATTGAACGATTTAATAGATAGCGGATTGTTGTTTTTGACTATACTTTATGGAGATATTTCACTACTAGAAAGACGTTGTATATCAGAATCCTTTAATCGATTTGAGAGATGCCACCTATCTCTCAAGATAATATTGCTAACTCACCAGAAAACATAAAAAGGACACTGATAATACTAAAATATCTATGAAATGATGATATTCAACTCTTATAAGAAACATAAACAAAATAGACAGATGAATACAGAGGAAATAAGCTTTGTGAATTTATTATCTTGTTTCTTTACTCCGACTGAACCAACGACTTAAAACAGAATATGCCTAACACGATTTGCTTAAATTAGGTATTTCCAGAAGAAACTATAATTAAAAAGTTATACTGAAGCATTTTAAGATATAACAAATTTTGATATCTGTTGATTATATGGCAGGTTGAAAACCCAAAAGACCAACTAGAACTTTTCATATCATTCTGCCTAAGTAAATCGAGATATATGTATATTTTGTACATTACTGGTATCCACGTATCAAAGGAAGGCATAGCCAGTAAAAATGTACTATAGTTATTAGTTTGAAAATTTTTATTTCGACAATGGGAGGAAAAAGCGGTGCCTCGTTTCAAAAACAATCTGTAAGAAGCGGCATCTCATCATATTTGACATTTTATTCAGTCTAAAGGTCGGAATGAGCTTTTCGGTTTTGTTTCGAGCGCCATAAAGGTCTCTTGGCTTCAGCACGTTTTCATCAAAGGCCGCAATACTGCCACGCAGGACCAACGGACTGACTTTAATTTCGAAGAAGAAATTTGTTAGTTATCCGCTATCTTTAAGTAATCGTTCGGCAGCAATGTCCGCTTATCCTTGCTGATTTTCTCATTGGTGGTTTAGCATAAATCTGCGTGAGTTTTGATGTTCCATGTCCCATCATCTTGCTAACACTTTCCAAAGGAACTGTCCAAATCATCTAGAGACTCTGTGTCTTCTCTTATCTTTCCTGTCATAATCCTCTTTATATGAGCTAATTATATTATGTAGTTTTGTTTGCTTTATTCGTAATTTTAAGCCCAAAAGTATGATTTTGTATAAATATAAACCCTGAAAATCAAGAAAAGAGACTGACTGAACATTAGACAAAATTGGACCTTTTATATACACTTAAAATAGTATCTGTAAGATTTAAACAATAAAATTTATGGACTCAAACAAATCAAAACAAGTAGCTATTACAGAAAGAATATGCAGCCCAGTGCTTTATGAAGACGATTCAATCCAGGTCTATAACAGACATGTACCAAAGCAAGGCCTTACGTAAGATAGCAACGAACATGGATTTGAGTATACTACTAACTGGACTACTCTGTCAGTTTTGGTGGTATTGATTGATGATGCAGTAGGCAATGGCAGCTATAGCTATGACCACTATATAGTGTATAGAGTGCCAATGGAACATGACTGTTGTGGTGAAGATTTGAAGAGACACCAAAGAGGGGTTACGTGATTAAGCTGAAAATACACATTTCTTATCAAACAGATGATTCAATACACCAATCCTGGGACGGTAAGATAATCGAACACCCCTGAAGTGCGGCATTTCATATAGAGGAGTTTCTAAGCGAAAATACTACGATTTATTTATAACATGAGAGAGATTTACAGTTGAATTTAGCTCTTTTTCTTGGAGAAAGTATTATAATGTGTTCTTAGAATATTCTTTACCAACTAAGATGCTTTGTATCCAAATAGTAAGTCTTCAGCAGCAGATGCGACAGATATTGAATCGAGTGGAATGATTCCTATAGAACTCAAATATAAAACGGGAGAAAGTAACTGGAGAGCTTTTATAGATTTGGAGAGAAGCCCTTAGGGACGATATTACAGGTGCTCAAAAGACTACGAGGAAAGGCTCAAAAGATATAGAACTGAACAGGAACGGATAAAGAGAGTAGATTTTGGGAATGTACAAACTGGATGTTGTCTTCACAACCAATGATAAAAGCTGAGTACACAGCGCAGGAGGCACAGCTCCATTCTCTCAGTGGAAGCAGGAGCGACTCATGTATGGGAGAGCTACACGAGTGACGATGACAGAATTAGCAAACGAGATCTTTCTACCATTTCTTTAAAGGACATACACTATTATGACGCACATGAACGAGAGCAAACCTTCCATACGTATCATGTAGCAGTATAATAATCTTATATACAACCTACTCAGCTTTCCATATATCCCCGTCTCTTAGAGAAGGCGGGGATTTTAATTTGTCAAAAGATAATATATTTAACGTGAAAGTTCGACATAACATCGAAAGTTGCTATTTATAAACAAAACAAATGCGGTCTTACTGAGTTCGAGAAAGTGAAAATATTAATGTTAACCCAAAGAAACAGCCCTGCACTCAAAAGCTAATATAGAGTATTATAGGATTAATGTGTCGTTTCCTAAGGAATAAAAATCACATTAAGCAAGTTTTGCCCTTTGCAAAAGTAGAGTTGGTGCGTAAAATTTGTCACTTGTCATTGAACGTACATTTTTGCCGCATATCAAAACCTTAGTCTAGTCCATGAGATATATTCACATAAAATACATATCAATAAGATACGACACCTTCAGAATACAGAGATATTCCTATGAGAATGATCTTTACCCTCACCTTGTCCTTATACAGGGAGAGCGATTGGAGAAAACTTCTGTCATGCAGCAGCTGGGCCAATCATTTACAAAACACCAGCAAATGATTCTTTTTATTCTTAAACCATGAGCAGAACAGGCAAATATTATCAAGATATTCTGTAAATAATGGGAGCAATAGCGTTAACAGCGATAGGTTTAGAGAAATCAACAAAGAACTTTGATAATACTATTTTGAGTGAGTAAAGTTGACGGCTACATACAGATGATTTTATAAGGAATACCAAGGGAAACTTTATCATTACGACTTTCTACTCAATGCCAACCGAAAGAGTAATACAGTGAACCCCTAAAACTGCCAAACCTCGTATTAAAGTATGAAAGTATGCAGAAAGGAAATCGCTCACCATAGGAAGCTAAACTTTTTGTCCGACCTCAAAATACAGGAAGCCTTGGCGCGTAATGAAAACAAATCAGACCTGACCAGATATAATAAAAACTTGGTTTAGCTGATTTTGAAATACTTCTAAAGAGTATTTCAAGATGATGATGTGCTTCGGTTGCTATTTCACTGCAGCATTATTCTTTCCAGATGCTCACCCAAGGCAAAACATTTAAATGATTGCTGACATGTCCCAGTGGTTTTTGACGGCTGTGCTGGAAATCGCATAGACCTTATCCTTAAGATGCAGCGCAAGTGAAACCCTCACCACCAGAGCTACCAGTGACAGCACCGCGAAAGGAATCAGTGTGACAGATGAGGTTGAGGACGCGCATTTGCACTTAGAACGCTACAGCGCTTGCATTACCTCTACCACCCAGCTATTCTAATACACAATTTGATCGTTACCACCCATTCTCTGCTTTTGTGCCTAAACTCTATTTCAAATGCTGTTGCTTTTGGATTTCTAGAACATCAGCAATTGGTAGATGATCTTACTGAATATTCATGTATGACATGGCAGAGGGATGTTTTGTAGAACCTCTTCTAGCTATGCCGAAATGCACTGGATAAGCACAGCTGCCTAGAAAAAGAAAGCACTTCTGAGCAGTGAGTGAACTAAAAAGTCTTATCAATGAGTTTGATAAAATCCTCGAAAGTTGACATACTCTCATAGTCGGTGAATACCTTCGCTTGAAAACCAGTATATAGCTGTTATAAAACTCTTTGGAGAGTATGATGAGCGTATTTAAAAACCAACATCGCCAGAATCCTTGACCGCTCATAGACTTGCAGAGGTGAAGACAACTTATTGCCGAGTCATCAGGGTGACTGCTCTGTCAAAGCGAACGAACTGTAACTACTGGTTTTCCAAGTGGAACACCTTCATAGCTGCTAATGAACATCTTTCCTGAGGAAAATACGTCGTTTGGCATAATCTCTCTCTCTCCTGTAGTTATTGTAATGGCAAGAAAAAGTAATCTCTTTGATGATATGGCTGAGCTCCTACCGAAGAGCCTATAGAAAGTCTTTTATTACTCAAGGGATTAGATTATCTCAAATAAAAAGCGCGATTAACAAACAAGTGAATACTCCTGCTGCTGCCAGAGGTGGCAACAAAACACTCTCTTTTAGAGAGAAATAATAGCACTACTCACAAAATGAGATAAAAAGAAAGAGCGCTGAAAGATGTCTCAGTGAAAATGGATAGCTTTTCAGAAAGCCATCAACAACTTCTTGATGGTTGATAATGACCAAACAAAGGCTTGTTTTACCAGAGGAATTAACCATAACAGAGAGTTTTTGGAAGGTTTTAGCATTGGATAATACAGCAACCCTCAAGCTCTTTTGTGAATTTGCTCAAGATATTACTTGGAATAAAAACTTCTAATTCCTACCTTATGACTTACAATCTCTACTGAGTATATAAAGCAATTCGTTTACATAAAGTACAGAGACTATTAAAGCAAGTTTTGCCCCTGCTGCTGCTACAAGGAAGAAATGTAACTTATAACTCATTGATGAAAATCAATAGTAAAAATTTAGTAAACAGGTTTTACCCTAAATAAGCAAGTAACCATACCAATAAGCAAGGACATGAATGAGCCAATATCAAAAATACCATAGTATTATTACTAAACAATACTATGAAAACAGCCTGAAAAGCAATATTTTGAAGAAAGGCTTAGGAGAGAAGGATACAGGAAACCTACCAAAATAGCGGAAAGAGCTCATCGGTATGCTCAATGCTGATGGAGGGCATTGGCATTTGGAATAAGTGATAAAGGAGAAACACAAGACACCATGCACTCATTGCTGACAAATTGGATGAGTATAGAAAACAGTCTTTCGATTTTATTATTCCTCCTTTGTAATATTGTATTAGAAGAAGTATTTGTAGATGGAACTAATCTTTCTCTTTCGTTGTAAGAACAAGATGTAGAGCGTATTATATATTGTCGTAAAAGATAATGAAAATCTGACAGAGCCGACAGCAACAAGGAACTAAACCAAGAGCAGATACTTGAATACGATAAAAATGTTCGACGCTTCGAATGACGGTTATCCCCGACTCTGATACTGATGACTTTGTGACCAAGTATTAGCAGCCTACACTGAGGCAAAAGAGCGTAATTTTTCTGGCGAGGTTATATGATTTGCTTTACAAAGCGCAATCTGTTAGCTGAGAAAGAAGGAAAATACCGATTTATCGGCAATACTGCTATTTTCTACATCACCTGAGCAGCATATATTCCGTCAGCCCTCGTGCACGCGATGCAAGTGCAGTGAAGGAACAGAGGCAAAAGTGGGTAGTGAGCATACGTGGTGAAAGACCAACGTTTTGAAAACAATGTCCCAAGACTATTGATGAACTTACCTATGCGTACTTTTGCGAGATTATTATAGATATCACTACATAGGAAAATTTGGGAAGGCACCAGACACCGGAGAGGCTTGGCTTGGAAGGGTGGCTTCTCAATCTTTCTTTGCCACGCAGTTCCTATAATCTACAAGGCGATGAAATTTATATCAAACACATTTTGACGACCGACTTGAAATTAGTAATAGTGGCCCTCTTCCTGCACAACAAGTTAGACTGAAAATGCAGACAGTAAACGCTGCTCGAAAGTCCCCGTACAGCAAGGAGTGTTAGAGGACTTAGGGTATGTTCGTCAGCTCAATGTGAGGGAGTATCACGCTGTTATCAATCTCATGGAAAAGTCATTGCTTGCCCAGCCAGAGCATAGAGAGACGTGAAATAACAATGGCGATCTCACCTTGCGCAATAGGCGTAGTGCTCACGAGAAACGACGATTTACACACCTAATGAATACTATTGAAAGAAGTGGAATGTATTATAATGAGCAGCTATTTCTTGCTTTTTATTTGTTTAGAAAAGGTTCTGCTATGTGCCTACTGATTTTCAACAACATACGCTGTGAATTAACTCAGACTCTGCACGCTCTTATCTCAAATGCATTTGTCTGCCTCACATCGCGTAGCGACATAGTGACAGCGTACGTGATGTGTAAATGCAAAATATACTTTAAGAAAAGAATAAGCAAGTTTTTATTCAGCTTAGAAATTAATTTGCATGAATTACAATTATTGGAAATCAATGGTGAAATTTAGATTAAGCAAGTTTCACACCTAAATACAAGTTTTTAATAATGAGTTACAACACTTTCATCGCTGAAAACTCTCACTCACAGATATTTTGCCAAAAATGAGTCCACAGCACAATCGATTTGACTAAAAACAAATGGTAGTTTAAGAAAACCTGCATCTGTTGAGAACACAGCGTAGATCAAACTTTAAATATATAACAAAATATAGGAAATACGTCAGAGTTTCTCTCTGCGTATTTTAGCCTCAAAGTATGTTTTCTTTTAAAGAGGCACAAATGCCACCCAAGTTGAATTGGCGTCTCCAATTTTTCAATGGTCATTAGGCGAATTTTCTTTTTATTAATCTTGAAAAGATAGTAATCTCTTTTATGCTCTATAAAACAAGTAAATAGCATTCTTAATGATAAAAATAATTAAAACTATTATTATTAATAATGATAAGGTATAATTAAACAATCATTTTATAGTTTTATATTTATTTGAAAAGATACAAATATCATAGATTAATCAATATAAATACTCTATATATAGTTTTTAGTTCTTTCCAAAGAAATTAAATTTTAAGAAGATGACTACCGGATAAGTTCAAGAAGTGCTCTTTGCTATATCAAGAAGAGTAAGAGCGTATTCTCATAAGAGCGACCTTCCATTGGAGAGTTTCGCCAATTTCGGCGAAACCATATAATCCTGATTTTCTATGAATCCATATTCTTCTATTCGTCCTTTTATCTAATCCAGTAAAATTTTGATTGAACTTCCATAAATGCAGCTCCTCTGCATAAACGGCTCTCTGTCCCATTTTCTTGTGTTAGTTTTAATTAGCTCATCCGTAGTTTTAATTTTTCTTAGATAATTGTGTAGAATTCTCATTGTAAAATCCTTGTTCTTTACAAAGCTTTCCTGCCTCCCAAAGGGTAAGATTACGGCTATTTCACGAGCGCCAGCTCCTAATATAGATTGTTGTTGATTGCCAAGTCTTTTGGCTAATTTCTATACTGAAAACGTTATCATTCTAGTGATATCAATGATTTTTGAGATATTTTCTCGTGTATATATTTTGCGTATTTTAAATTAAATTTCAAATATATTTCACTTTCAAATATGTTTATGTATGAGCGTAGAAGAAAAATGATTTATAAATAACAGAAAGACCTCAAAACAAGCTCAAGAATAAATAATATTAAATAAACCAAAAAAAAATGAAAATCTTTGTTTTCATTATTTGGAAGTAAGTTTGCAGACGTGAGTATTAGAGTTATTTTATCACTTCTATGATTGATTTTCATCTTTTTTTTTACCCATGTGCTTATATATAACCGAGTATTTTATTGGGATATTTATAAAATAGCGTTTATCTAATAAGTTAGAAATCAGGGTTTTATTTTCTTGAAATATTGGAGTATTCAAATTATAACCCAAATATCACGGGTTCAAATCCTGTCATGCTACAAATGCGTAATTTAACTTGAAAGTCGTTAATTACGCTTAATTTTTAAAATTGCGTGTCAAATTTGTGCAAGTTCCCTGCAACTTTCAATTGGGAAACTAGCATAAAAAAATGGAAAACTCACCAAAAACACCCCTGCTGCATAGCTTTTTGTTGATTACAGACCTGCTGAGCTGGAGAAAGCTAATAAATCGTGGCACATTGAATACTATGTTATAAACCCGCACTGAAAGGTTGAACGTTTTCGGAAATCATGTCCTCAAAATCAAATTCACAAGAGAAAGGCAACAATACGCAAAAGAAGAAGCACATTATTAAACTTCAAATGGCTGGTCGCCTTTCACGAAAACCTAATAATCAATATAAATTAAAGATACTATTGATATTTCCTGAAACAAACAGAAAAAGAAGTAAAAGACGGAATTCAACGCCCCACACCCCAGAGCGTGGAAACTTTTTTTAGTAATATACAGAAGTTTATAGAAGTCAAACATTAGATATAAAATTTGGTCCTTGTTATTGATTACTTTTTAGAACAATTTTTGGATTATATTATTTCGAGAAGAACAACAGTTCCCAGTACCTATAATAATACCTTAGCTATATAGTAGTTTTTCTTAGATTGGCAAGAATAAAGGACATATAAAACAAAATCCAGCAGACCAAATAAAGACTAAGGCTAAACGCAGAAAAAAATGTGTTCCGTTATCTCATGAAACAACATAAAGGAGTTACAAATTATGAAAGATTTTTCATTTTATGTTGTTAAATACTTATTATTGTTTTGCTGATTTAATGAGCTAACAAAACTAAAAGTGTTCTTATGGTTCATTTATTTGAGAGCCGTATTGTTTTAGATGGTTCTAACAAAAAAAACCAAAAATGACGCGTTACTATCCTAATGCTTTACTCCTGACCTGCCCAACACTTAACAGCCAACAACAAAGGATTTTCTTTTGCAAGGATTCTAAACAGGAAAACGGCTATAAACCCTGGAAAGATTAAAGGACACGTAAGAAATATCGTAAAACGTACGGATTTAATGATAAATATTTAATTACTCACTAAAAGATATAGGATAATGGATTTGCTTAATGGTAAGTATTCCATCTATTAAGGTAAGAGACCGCTAACGGCACCATTGATGTATAAAAGTAGCAGACCGAGGCATACACTACCCGAAATTTACAACAAGGACGCAACGATAAAAAATGCAGCTTTTAATTTTTAACACACGTGTGCGTGCGCACGCACAGATAAATTTCACAAAAAAATGTATGAAGCTTTTATATGCAAAGCGCTTTTACGACTTAAATAGCGTTGATAATCAGCGTTTTTCCTCGACAAAAACCGGGCATAAAATGTAAAAACCGTGGCTAAAACATACTTTTCTGCATAAAAACTTTACTTGTTGGGGGCGGGGTTTGTCTAATAAGGGGTACTGACACTTTTTGCTCGTTCCTTGTATTATTGTTTGGGGGCGAGAATTTAACAGGAAAAACGGCAGAAAAACCCACTCAGCGTCTGCTTGAGTGGGAAAATCGAAAAAAATGTGAAAAAAGTTGTTTGCAAAATATTATTATGTTGTATTAATTTTAATCGTTTTGCTACAAGTTCTACCATAACAACTGTCACGGCGTTGCCTATGCTTGCAGCGCCAGGTTCTGATATGCGCTATCAGTATTTTTATAATTGCCGCACAGTCCAGTTGTCAGGAAACCTGGTAAGTGTTCGCATTTCATTTCGGTGAGACGACGAACGCCATCTAATAGGGTTGTTTTCTGAAAGGCGTTATCGATATAGTAGGCAAACAGAGGTCTGCACCTTTATTTTTATCTCTTTGCCAGTTGTTTTATGGCTGTCATATCAGAGTGCAACCCCTCCTGGAGTGTCCTCCGCCCGTGAGTGCTTTTGCTTTTCTTGGAATTATGTAAGTATCATCTGTATTCATATTTCCATTAGCTTTTGTTCCACTGCTCGGGGCGAAATTGGTATTTTTTTTCTTAGTAATGAGAAATCATTGTTAGGAAATACCTGCCCACTGTCCTGCAAGATGTCCGATAAGGTATATTCTACTATTTTGGGGAGTACCCAGTTTAGCTTGTTAATCGCTATTCGTCGATAATCCCCAATGTTGGCAAACGCTTGGATAATCGCCCAAAGTCTGCGCCAGAGTTTGAGGAGAATGCTCCTTTAACATTTTCCCAGATAAAACATTTGGTCTGAGCCGAGAGCCAATGAGGGTAATTGGTACCTCGATAAGGCTACTTTTGCCTCCTTTTGCTCCTTTTTCCAGCCAGGTTGAAACTTGGCAAGGAACCGAAAGATAATGTTTTCAATGTCTGCAAAGTTCTCCGTGAATAGAAGTAATGTCTCCGATGTATTTTGCATTGGAAAGTTGTATTTATAATTAATATAAGAAGTGTGTTTGTCTATTTCCCTGAAAAAATAGTTCTGTGAAGTGGTAGCTCTGCCCGCTAAAACTGAGCAAAACCACCAATGCCACTAAATAAATTCATGATTTTACCACCATGTTTTAAATTGATTTTGTTACTGAAAAAAAGTATATAACACACCATTTGAAAAATAATTATTTTTCCTCTGATATAGTAATATCGCAGGCGTCAAGTTTTAAGTGATAAATTGTTTTAATTTTCATAATATATAGTATTGGGCAAAAGGTAATCCGCAATCGTCTTTATATATTCAATTAACTCCTCTTTGTTGTAAACAAGTTGTCTTCTTAATATCTTTTAGCCCTTCAGTTGCCTGCCATATTCATAAAAGTATAATATATTAAAGTTTTTTGTGTTGTATCGAGAGATTTTAATTTTTATATTCCCTAATCTTGAGCTTATATATTTCGCCTCTAAATTCGAAAAAACTACATCGCTCAATGAATATTTAGGCACTATCTCAGAGAACGAATATTCTGCTTCTTCTTTAGTCTCTAAATAATCCAAAATCATAGAAATACTTGCCTAATACTTTTTTACAATTTTCAATTTTAGGAGATATAGAACTCGTATTTTTTTTCGTCGTGCGAAAGGAATATCTATTTTTATATTGTTACATAGAAGAATAAATAACCTTTGTACCCTTAAAAAAAATCCTTCGCCAAGCTTAAAACGTTTTAATTTTCATATTTTGTGAAATTTGGCTGTCATAATAATTTCTTAATTAATTCCCC
>BNJS01003037.1_pt1 | contig 100693 bp, 155 predicted proteins | sample 8540461 | NCBI WGS metagenome assembly BNJS01 (sample SAMD00202454, study PRJDB9452) | human saliva metagenome | isolation source: human saliva | place: Japan | reverse complement strand
CAGTTGCGGCCGTCGGCCAGCGGCTGGGACGTGCCATTGCACTGGCGCTGCCGCCGACGGCTGGGACACGGCGTATTACCGCGAATCGGCAGACGGGGCTGGCAGACCGCGTTATCACCGCACTGGCCGGCGTGCCGTCGCCCTGCAGGCCGGTCTGACGACGCGTCCCAGTGCCGGCAGCTGGTGAAACGGCTGGCAGACGCCCTGGGGCCCGTCACTGACTGGCCAACAGTGCCTCGCGCTTCGACTTCGACAGCATCCATTCTGATGCCGCAGAGCTTCGCGGCACACCTCGGCCCCAACCTGCTGGCACTGCCATCGCTGTCGCAGGTAATTCTGCTGGCGCAACTGCCCGGTCGGGCGGATACCCCATCCGGAGCGCCTGCCGTCAAACCTGCTCCTTTCCGCTGGGCCGGGCAATCCGGACAGTGCTAGCCACGCAGACCAGCCGTTCAAACTTCCCCGGCTGGCAATGAAGCACCCGATACACCTGTCTCACCCGCTTCCGCACCCGCTGTCATCGTCAACCTGCTGACCACAGAAGCTCAATCTCAACCCTGACTTCTGTCCTCACATTAATTTCCATGGCTCCTGCAGGCGGCCACCACCATGGCACAGGCCATGCACCCCATGTACGGGTGGTGGGCGTGGCCCTGGCCTGACACCGCCCAGCTACCTGCAGAGCGACACCGATTTTGCACACGCCCACCGGACGCCTCGCTGGGCGCCTCCCAGCACGGTGGCAGAGGACGTGGCTGCCACCGTGGCCCGCCATGAAGACCCGCTCCATCACCGGCACCACGCTGGCTGCGGATTTGCGGCACTGCTCGGCCTGCCTCATGATGCCAGCCTGATGGCCAGGCCTGACTTGGCACGTGCAGGGACTCGTCTATCCCTGCGAAGCCCCTTTTGGTCGCAGGACAAGGCGGCAGACCACAGAACCCCAATGGGCCTAAGGCACTGCTACCAGGGTCATGCAAGCCCCGGCCCACCCTGCCAAAGCCCATCTCCTGTTCCCCGCTGCGTGTCCAGGGCCTGTCCGTGCCCCCATCCTGTGCCTTGAAAACGGGGCGGCAGGCAAACTTTCACCCGGCCGCCAGTTGCCATGATTGCGTCCGGCGCCCGCCCGCGTGTGCGGGGCGATTCCGTTCGATGTCCGGCGCCCCTGGTCCTGCGGCATGGCCGCACAACGGCAGGCGCCCCACGGTTCCGCAGCATCCCGGCCCGTCGCCATTTCTTCTGTCTCCGACGTCATGCAGGCAAGCAACACCCCGCCCGCCGAGAACCCTCCTGGCAGACCGGTCATCCAGGACCATCCGCGAATGAAACTGCCGCCCCGGTTCGGTCGGCGCGCCGCCAGCAAAGCGATGCCGCGCCCTCACCGAAAAAGCAGGTTTGTGGGTAGGCGATGACACGAGAGCAACCCGCCGCCGGCGCCCGTGTCACCGGGTCCATCGATGTGCCGGTCGCCACACCGGATGCGCTCCCACTGAAATCCAGCTGCACGCCCTGCCCTGAAGGGGAGACGCGGCAGAGGCCACACCCCCTGCATCACCCGCCATGTCACCGGCCCCGCCACCCGCCATGCCCAGCCGTCCGCTGTGGCATGCGTCCGCCGCAGCGCCCGCTCCCCGGCCTGCGCGACACCCGCTCGCGAAGACTTCACGAGAACAACAAGCTTCCAAGCGCTTCCGTAATCGCCTGGCCGGCCAGGCCACGTTTACCCCGACATGATCGGCGAGGGTGACCGCAGATGGTCTGCCTCTCGGGCGGCAAGGACAGCTTCGGCATGCTCGACATCCTGCTGGGCCTGCAGAAGCGCGCACCGGTACGGTTCTCCATCGTGGCCGTCAACCTCGACCAGCGTCAGCCCGGCTTTCCGGCCGACGTGCTGCCCACCCACCTGCAGAAACCTCGGGTCGAATATCACATCGAAACCGAAGACACCTACAGCACGGTGCAGCGCGTCATTCCCTGACGGCAAGACGCGTTCGCTGTGCTCGCGGCTGCGGCGCGGCATCCTGTACCGTGTGGCCGACGAACTGGGCGCCACCCGCATCGCGCTGGGCCACCACCGCGACGACATTCTGGCCACCTTCTTCCTGAACATCTTCTACGGCGGACAGCTCAAGACCATGCCGCCCAAGCTGGTGTCGGACGACGGCCGGCACGTGGTCATCCGCCCGCTGGCCTATGTGGAAGAAAAAGACCTGATCCGCTGGGCAGAAGTTCAGCAGTATCCGATCATTCCCTGTAACCTGTGCGGCAGCCAGCCCAACCTGAAGCGGGCCGAAACCCGCGAGATGCTCAGGCTCTGGGAAAAACGCTTCCCCGGCCGGCTGGAAACCATCTTTTCTTCCCTGGGCAGAGTGCGCCCCTCCCACCTGATGGATCGCACCCTGTACGACTTCAACACCCTGCGCAGCGGCGACGACGCCGAGGATTGAGGTGAACGGACCCGTCTCCTGGTTTTCCAGTACCCGCCGCCTGATCCGATCCTCTGACGGTCCGGCGCTCGGGCAATACGAACTGCTGGTCAGCGGCGCCGCCAGCACGTCCGGCTCGCCCCTGGTTGCTGCGTGCCACGCGCTGGCTGCGCGTGGGCACCATCCGCGAACCGCGCGGCGTGCGCCTGCGCCTGGCCTTCGAAAGCCTGGGGCCCATCTTCGTCAAGTTCGGCCAGGTGCTGTCCACCCGGCGCGACCTGATGCCGCCCGACATCGCCGACGAGCTGGCCCGCCTGCAGGACCGCGTCTTCCCTGCCGACCTGGCCATGGCCGAGATCGAACGCGGTCTGGACATGGCCATCCCGGATGCCTTGCTGAGTTCGAGCGCGATCCCGTCGCCTCGGCCTCCATTGCCCAGGTACACTGCGCCCGGTCTGCACGACGGCACCGCAGTGGCCGTGAAGGTGCTGCGCCCCGGCATGCTGTCGGTCATCGAGAACGACCTGCGCCTGTTGCGTACCGGCGCCACTGCCTATGCGCCTGTCGGCCGATGCCCGTCGCCTGCGCCCCATGGAGGTGGTGACGAATCGACCACTACCCGCACGACGAGCTGGACCTGCGCGCGAGGCCGCTAACGCCAACCAGCTGCGCCGCAATTTCGAGGGCTCCACGCTGCGCATCCCGCAGATGTACTGGGGACTACTGCGCCGCAACGCGCTGGTCATGGAATGGGTCAACGGCATTCCATCGGCCAGACCGAACGCATGCGCGCCGTCGGCATCGACCTGGAAAAGCTCTCCCGCGACGGTGTGGAGATTTTTTCACCCAGGTTTTCCGTGACGGCTTCTTCCACGCCGACATGCACCCGGGCAACATCCTGGTCGGCACCGGCCCGGACGACTTCAACCGCTACATCGCGCTGGACTTCGGCATCGTCGGCACCCTGTCCGAGCACGACAAGCGCTATCTGGCGCAGAACTTCCTCGCCTTCTTCAGGCGTGATTACCGCCGGGTGGCCGAGCTGCACATCGAATCCGGTTGCGCCGCCCGATACCCGGGCCGAAGAGCTGAAGGTGCCGCGCGCGCCTGCTGCGAACCGGGTGTTCGATCGGGCCGCGCGAGATCTCGCTGGGCTGGTGCTGATGCGCTCTTCCAGGCCTCGCGCCGTTTCAATGTCGAAATCCAGCCGCAGCTGGTGCTGCTGCAGAAAACCGCTAAACATCGAAGGACTGGGTCGCGAACTCAACCCCGATCTCGACCTGTGGGTCACCGCACAGCCCATCCTGAAGTGCTTCACTGCGCAGGTGGCTGGGCCGGCTTCGACAACAAGGTCCGGCAGGAGGCGCCCCGCTGGGCGCAGCTGGTCCCCTGAACTGCCGCGGCTGCTGCACGGTGCCCTGAAGGCCCAGGCCTCCCCGCCATCGACCCCGGAGCAGACGCCTGCTCGAACAGCTGGCCCGCGAACAGCGACGAACGTCGCGCTGGCTGCAGGTGGCCGTCCCACTGATGACCGCCACTGGCCCTGCTAGTCTGTTCCATCTCAGACAATAGCCGCCTTGCCGCCATGACGACCGGTGCACCTGCCGGCACACACCACCACCCGTCGTTCCGCTGCCATCGCCGCCAGACCGTACCATCGCACTGCAGCCAACCCTCATTGCCGCCGGGCCCGCAGGCCCATCCGTCCCTTCGCCTTTCGGGAGACCGCCATGCTCGTCACCCTGGTTGCCTGCTACTCGCCGTCACGATCGCTATCGGCGTCTCGCCGCCCGCGCGCGAAGAACTCGGCCGACTATCTTGGCATGGCCGCAGCTCGTTGCTCTGCTACGAACACGGCCACCGTGTTCGCCACCTGGTTCGGCGCAGAGCTGATCCTGGCCGTCTCCACCTTCCGGAAGGAGCGTCTGCGCGGCGTGGTCGGTGATCCGTTCGGCGCGGCTTTCTGCCTGATCTTCGTGGCGCTGTTCCCGGCCGCCCCCCTACTACCGGCTCAAGCTGATGACGGTCAGCGATTTCACAAAAGCGCTACAACCGCACTCGTCGAGCTGGCCTCGGCCGCCGCCATCTCCATCTCGTATCTGGCTGGGCCTCGGCCAACCTGGCATCGGGCATCGTCATCCACACCGTCTGCCCTGGGCCATCCTCGCTGGAGCAGGGTATCGTGCTGCGCCGTCATCGTCGGCGCTCCACACCTGTTCGGGCGGCATGGTCGTAGGCCTTCACCGACCTGTTCCAGACCGTCATCATCGTGGCCGGCCCGCTCTACATCGCCTGATGCTGGCCGGGCATGGCTGGCGGGGTCGACAGGTGATCATCACGGCCCAGGCCTCCGACCGGCTGAAGTTCTTCCTCGACGCCAGCCTGCACGACTGGCTTACCATCGCCGCCTTCGTCACCATGGCGCTGGCCTGTGGCCCAGCAGGACGCGTTCCAGCGTCACCCGCCCGCACCGAGAAGATCGCCCGCACCGGCACCCTGCTGGCGGCTCCTTTTCTACCTGATCATGGCCTTCGTGCCGATGTGTTCATCGCCGTCTCGGCACTCCCTCATCGACCCCCGCCATGGTCCGGCAGATGCTGGGCCAGCCAGAACGACTTCCAGCAGGTCCGCCCACGCTGATCCTGCAGCGCACGCCGCTCTTGCCCAGGTAGCTGTTCTTCGGCGCCCTGCTCGGCCATCCTGTCCACCGCCAGCGGCACTCTGCTGGCCCCCACCGCCGTCATCACCGAAAACGTCGCAGCCGCTGTGGGGCCACTGCCGTCCGACCGCAAGATGCTCATCCTGCTGCGCATCATCCTGATCGGTTTCACCTGCTGCGTCACGCTGTTTGCCCTGGAAAGCGACTCGTCCATGTACCAGATGGTGCAGGACGCCTGCTCGACGCTGTCACCGCCTTCACGCCGCTGGTCTTTGGCCTCGTTCTGGCGCTGCGCCAGCGCAGGGCGCGCGCCTGCGTCGATGGGTGGCCGGCGTCGTCTCCTGGCAGGTGGCCGACCACGTCGCGACGCCCTGATGCCGCAGCTCGTGGGCTAAAGCGCCATTCTGCGCGATCATCGGCCTCGCTGGCCTCATCGTCATCGGCGGCCAGGGCCACCCCGAGATCGTCGGACCTCGCCCGGCAGCCCCGAGATTGCCGACAATCCGCCGGCATGACACGGAATGTGACCGGCCACGAATTGCACTGAAAAGGTAACAGGACCGCCTGCGGCTGAACGCAGAGTGCGCCAATACTTCACGGCACACCCCGGCGTTTCGGCGTACACTGCTAGGCTGCGTCGCGGCAACCCGACGTCGGCAGGCAACCACCGCACGCGTCAGACACAAGCTGCGCGCGCTGCCGTGCCGTGGCGGCATGACTCTCGCTCTGGCCTCAATCTCTCCTGAATCTGCACACCGATCCAACCCAGATGAACAACATCGTGATCCTGGCTGCCGGCATGGCAAACGGATGAACTCCGACCCGCCGAAAGTTCCACCCTCGCCGGCAAACCGCTCGGCCATGACAGCCGACACCGCCCGCACCTCGACCCCCAGCGGCTGGTCATCGTGTCTCGGCCATGGTGGCGAACAGGTGCAGGCCGCCTCGAGGGCGTGGCCGACCTGCACTGGGCCAAACAGGCGTCCCAGCTGGGCACCCGGCCATGCCGTCGCCCAGGCTTCGCGCCGCTGCTGGACGACAGCGTCCCCACCCTCATTCTCTATGGTGACGTGCCGCTGGTCAGCGCCGCCACCAAACGGCTTCGCCGAGGCCGCAAAGGACGGCAGCTGCCGCTGCCTCACCCAGCACATGGAAGTGACCAACCGGACCGGCGGTGCGGCATCGTGCGCGACCCGCTGGGTCACGTCAGCCGCATCGTCGAGCAGAAGGGACGCCGATCCCGAAACCCCTGCGCATCGCACGACATCAATACCCGGCATCCTGGTCCGCACCACCAGGCCGCTGCAGCAGTCGCTCACCGCCCTGAAGAACGCAAACGCCCAGGGCGAGTACCACCAATCACCGTCATCGCCGCCGCCGTGGCCGATGCGGCACCGGCGTGGTCACCGCCGCGACCACGAATGGGAAACGCTGGGCGTACGTCGACAGCAAGACGCAGCTGGCCTTCCGGAGCGCCGTCACCAGCGCAACCTGGCCGACCGCCTCACCGACAGTGGCGCTGGCGATGGCTACGACCCCGACCGTATCGACATCCGTAGCACGCTGGCATGCGTGGCCGCGACGTGTCCATCGACGCGCGCCAGTGTGTCTGAGGGCACCGTCAAACTGGGCAAGGCGCGTGAAAACTCGGTCCCAACTGCGTGCTGAAGAACGTCACCACGGCCGATGGCGTCGGAAGTCCGCGCATGTCGAGCGCCGGAAAGCGCCGAGGTCGGCACCGGCAGCGCGCGTGGGGCCGTCGCCCGCCTGCGCCCCGCACCTCGTCTGGGTCCGACAGCCACATCGGCAACTCTGCCGAACTCCAAGAACGCCACCACCGGGCAATCTTCGGCAAGCAAGCAACCACCTCCTACGTGGGCGATGCTCGAAATCGGCTCGCGCGTCAACATCGGCGCCGGCACCATCACTCTGCAACCACGATGGCGTGAACAAGTTCGCGACCATCGTCGAGGACGATGTCTTCGTCGGCAGCGACACCTCCAGCTGATCGCCCCGGTCACTCACGCACCGTGGCGCGCACCCCTGCGCGGGCACCACCACGCAGGATGCGCCGGCCGACAAGCTCACTCTGGCCCGTCGCGCGCCAGACCACCATCGAGAACTGGAAACGGCCGTGTCAAGGCCCCAAACACCGTTTGTATCCATTAACGGAGGGAAGCCAGCCCGTGAAAACCGGTCCAGCTGTCCCGTCGCGTGCCAGTGCGCTCCACCCGCACGTCCGCCGGCCGCTGCGCCGACCGGTTCTCAGCCAGACCCGGCCACTATCCGGAAACGGCCTGCCGCCAGCAGGCCACCCGCACCAAACAGCCAAGCCAAACACGAGAACTCGAATCATGTGGAATCGTTGGAGCCGTTGCACAACGCAACATCGCGTCCCGATCCCTGACTCGAAGGACTGCGCAAACCGAATACCGCGGCTATGACCCGCCGGCATCGCCTTCGCTGGGCGACGATGGCCGGATGGAATCGCGCACAGCGCCGTCGGCCGCGCGGCCGAACTGGAGCATCGTGCCGAGGAGCAGCACGCCGACGCCCCCACCGGCATTGCCCATACCCGCTGGGCCACCACGGTGGCGTCAACGAGGGCAACGCCCACCCGCACATCTCCACCGGCAGCGAGCGCCAGGTCTGTGTGGTGCAACGGCATCATCGAGAACCACGAGGAACTGCGCAGCGCCCTGAAAGCCAAAGGCTACGAATTCTCCTCACAGACCGACACCAGAGTGGTGGCCCACCTGGTCCACTCGCTGGTGCTCACCGGCCTGAACCTCACCGACGCCGTGGCCGCCGCCGTCAAAACAGCTGCATGGCGCCTATGCACTGGCCGTCATCTCCAGCCGGGAACCCGGCACCGTCGTCGGCACCCGCCGCGGCTCGCCGCTGCTGCTGGGCGTGGGCGGCCAGGGTACCGGCAAGGGCGAGAACTTCCTCGCCTCCGACACCTCGGCCCTCCTGCAGGTCACCCGGCACGTCGTATTCTGGACGAAGGCGACCTCGTCACTCACCCGCGACGCTGCACCATCCGTGACGCCGACGGCCAGCCGGCTCACCCGCCAGGTCACCGAAAGCCAGCCTCGGCCGACGCCGTCGAACTGGGCATCTACGACCACTACATGCAGAAGGAGATCTTCGAGCAGCCCGGCGCCATCGGCAACACGCTGGAGATGATCGAATACGCCAGCTCCCTGCAGCCCGGCCTGTTCGGTGCCGAAGCCGAAGAGATCTTCAAACGCACCCGCCGCATCCTGATCCCAGTGCGGCACCAGCCATCACGCCGGTTTCGTGGCCAAATGGCTGGCTGGAATCCATCGCCCGCATCCCCACCGACGGGAGATTCGCCAGCGAATACCGCTACCGTGACCCGGTTCCGCAGGACGACACCCTGGTCATCACCATCTCGCAGTCCGGCAGAAACGGCTGATACCCCTGGCCGCCCTGCAGCATGCCAAGAGCAACGCATGACCGACACGCTGTCCATCTGCAACGTGCCGGAGTCGGCCCTCATCCGCAACAGCAAGCTGCGCTTCCTCACCCGGGCCGGTCCGGAAATCGGCGTGGCTTCCACCAAGGCCTTCACCACCCAGCTGGCTGCGCTCTTCCTGCTGACCCTCGTGCTGGCCAAGATGCGCGGCCACCTGTCGCCCGGAGCGCGAGAGCGACCTGCTGGCCCAGATGCGCCACCTGCCGGCCGCCATGAAGCACGTGCTGGCCGTCGAGCCCTGCCGTGAAGGAATGGGCCAAGCGCTTTGCCGAGAAGGATCACGCCCTGTTCCTGGGCCGCGACGTGAACTTCCCCATTGCCATGGAAGGCGCGCTGAAGCTGAAGGAAATCACCTACATCCACGCCGAGGCCTATGCCGCCGGCGAGCTGAAGCACGGCCCGCTGGCCCTGGTGGACGCCAACATGCCGGTCGTGGTGGTGGCACCGAAGGATGCCCTGATCGAGAAGCTGAAGTCCAACATCCAGGAAGTGCGTGCCCGCGGTGGCGAACTCTTCGTGTTTGCCGACAAGGACACCCACATCGAGGAAGAGGACTTCCTGCACGTCATCAACCTGGTCGACCACGCAGGCCCCCTGTCGCCGATCCTGCACGTGGTGCCGCTGCAGCTGCTGTCGTACCACGCTGCGCTGGCCCGCGGCACCGACGTGGACAAACCGCGCAACCTGGCAAAGTCCGTGACGGTGGAGTGATCACCATACCCGCCGGTATGCCCGAGATGGTCTGATGGGCATACCGGCCTGAGCTGGACAGGCTCCGCCGGGTCATTATCCTGGTCTTCATGACCAGACGCGGATGTCCAGAAACTGCGCCGGCTACTCCGGGAAGGTTCCGTTCGAGCCTCTCCTGCGGGTAGCCGGCGTTTTTCGTGAAGCAGGGCGGCGCGCGAAAACATCCTGAATGCCTGTCCCGGCGCCCGGGAGTCTCTGCAGTCTGCGAGCGCTGGACCCAGGACCGGACCGGGAAAAGCCGAAAGCGCCCTGGCAAATAGCAACGCACTGGATCGCCCTGGGCATGGAGGCCAAAGTGCCGCAGAACTTTTGCACAGGCTCCCTGGACCACCTACATCTCGATCAAACGTCTGAACAGGAGAGCCTGCATGTTCCTGCGCCCGTCGGCAACGACCCGCACGATGACCTGCTTCTCCCGCACCTCATAGATCACCCGGTAAGGCTTGAATGCCACCTGCCGGTACTGCCGCGTCCCCATATCCAGCAGCTCGACCGGGTGGTGCCCCCGGTTCGGGAAGTGCGCCAGCTCTTCCACCGCACCTTCATCAGCTGGTCCAGCACCCTGTTGGCACACGCCAGTGACCAGACTTCACCAGATAGTCGCATATCCCTTCAAGATCGGCTTCGGCACTGTGCGTGATCAGGATCCCGTAGCGCGGCGGATGACTGCCCATGCCCGTCAGCTCCTGCCCGAATCTGCATGCTTGGCACGAAGCCGGCTCACGACATCGGCCAGGGGCCTGACCCGACCCTGCTCGACTTCCTGATCCCCCAACGCAAGGATCCTGAGCAATGCCAGCTGTTCCCGCGTCTCCTCATACGACGCCACATCCATCAGCACGGCCCTGGCCTCGCCGTTCTGGGTGATGAGCATTGGCTCGCGTGCTTCTGCCACCTGCGCGAGCACTTCCGCCGCATTGGCCTTGAGGTAACTGATGGGTTTGACCTGGGTTGAGTAGCGCATGAGACAGCCCCTTCCAGACAGGTTGAGATCAACAGGACCAATATAGCCTGCTTTTCTCGGTCCTGCCACCAGAACCATGCATACCGGGGCGTGTACCATCCACCCAGGCCGGCGGCAGCCGCACACCCCATGCACAGACGGCTGGCATCGCGGAAAACAGAAGCCCCTTCCGAGCAGGCGATCATCATCGCTGGCTCCAACGGGAGACCCGGCAAGACGACGTTTGCCCGCAGTTTTCTGCCGGCAGAGGCAGGCGTGCTGCGCTTCATCAACGCAGATCTGATTGCCGCCGGGCTGGCTCTCGCCCCGGAAGAAGCGGCACGAAAGCCGGCGGCTGTGACTGGAAGAAATCGCCGAAGCCGCCCGCAAGGGCGAAAGCTTTGCCATCGAAACGACGCTGTCTGGCCTGGGATACATCCGCCACTATCCGGGCATGGCGCAACAGGGCTACCGCACAGTCTCTGCTTCCTGTGTCTGGACAGCGCCGAAACAGCCATTTCGGGTTGCCGAGCGCGTCCGGCAGGGCTGGTCACAACATCCCGGAAGCCACCATTCGCCGCCGTTTCGTAGCGGGCTGGCGAAACTTCCGGAGAATTATCGGCAGGAAGTTGATGACTGGGCACTGCACGACAACACCGAGGCAGCCCAACCCTCTGCAGGACTGGGGCAGACAAACCCATGAAACACTCAACACCCAGAGCAGGGGCCATGTTCACCAGCGCAGGCTGGCGGCCGAACTGGAACGCAATCCTCAACTGCGCGGCTCCATGGCCGCCATGCAGCGCGCTGCCCAGATGGCGCGCCAGATCGCCATCCAGACCGACACGGCCGTCATACGGGTGAAGAACGGCCAGATCGTGCGGGTCACCGCCGACGAACTGCGCGCCAGAAATTGCCGCCGAACAGGCGGCGTTGGCTGCTGCAGCGCTGACCCAGCGCCGCTCACGCCAAACGCCGTTTCCGCGTCCTCTGGTCCGCCGCCAGGAAATCGCACGGCGTCACTCAAGTCACTCTGACGTCACTCTGGCTTTTTCGGCGCTGCTGCTGCTCCGTCCGGTGAAGCCCGGTCCGTTGCTGCGTGCCCCGCCGCCGAAGCGTGCCCTTGCGCACCACCGTGCGCCTCATGTCCCACCACCCTGCAGGGCCATGTCGGCAGCAGCCGAAGCGGCCTCCGAGACGGCGTGCGTGGCACTCCACCAGCCCGGCTCACTGGCAGCGGCGAGCCGCCTCGGCCGCATCCTCGGCCGTCTGCGCCCGCACCTTTCCGGGGACAGCAGTACAGGTCCCACGAGGCCATGAACAGCGCGGCAATCAGCGGGCCGATCACGGAAAGCCATTGAGGCCGAACGGCGACACTGCCCCCGATGGTGGAGATCAGCACCAGATAGTCGGGCATGCGGGTATCCTGCCCACCAGCAGCGGCCGCATGATGTTGTCCACCAGGCCGATCACCCCCACCCCATAGGCCAGCAGCAGCACCCCTTGCCGACGGAACCGGTGGCCATCAGGTAGATGGCCATCGGTCCCCACACCAGCCCTGAGCCCTACGGCCGGCACCAGTGACAGGAAGGCCATCACCACCCCCACAGGATGGCCCCTGAAAGCCCAGCACCCACACGATGAAGCCGCCGAGCGCCCCCTGCATGGCCGCAATGGCGATGTTGCCCTTCACGGTGCGCCTTGACCACCGCCGCGAAACTTGACAGCAGGTGATTCTTCTGCTCGTCTTCCATCGGAATGGCCTTGCGGAAGATGGCCGTCAGCTCGCATCCCGCAGCAGGAAGAACAGCATACAGCAGGATACCGGTACCGGCCAGCATGCGCCGTGTTCTGCTGATGTTCACGGCCTGCGAGGTTACAGAATTGGCCGATTTCACCGCCGCTCTCGGCCAGTTTCTGCTGGATCAGTGCCCGCATCGAGCAGTCCCTGCTGGTCGAGCATGTGCCGCAGCCAGGTGGGCAGACCCTCCACGATCTGCCCGAAGTACGCCGAAGTTCACCTGCCCGAACGGATGAGGCCATAGATCTGCGCCCCCTGGCTCACCAGCGAGCCGGTCAGAATGATCACCGGAATGATGACGATCAGCATCACCGCGCCTATCGTGACGAGCGTGGCCGCGTTGCGGCTGCGCGGGCATGCGCGCGCAGCTGCGCTCCATGGGCGAGAACAGCAGCGCCAGAATGGCCGCCCACATCAGCGCACTGTAGAACGGCAGCAGAATGGCCAGAAAGGCCAGCGTCACCCAGTGGAGGAAGGCCAGAAAGAAGAAGCGGCGGTCCTGGGCAAGTTTCATCGGGGCAAATGACGGAACGGGAAAGACACAGGGGTCTGCACAGGCACGGGAGGCAGCACCGGCCGGCACCGGCGCACCACGCCGGGCTGCTGCACGTGACACAGGGGCAGCTGCGCACGAACAGGGGGCAACGACATCGTACGGGGCTGCGGCGGCGGGCAGACACAGGGCACCGGGAGGATTTGCAGGACATACCGGCCATACCATATGCCAGCCATACGGGCAGCAGTCGCCATGCAGCGGGCCGATGCCGCCCAGCTCTGCATCATACCTTGGGAATCCCTGCCGGCATGCAGATCTCTGTCACATGGCATCAAGCTGCTGAATCACAAGGCAAAAAGACGTTTCAGGCCAGCGTGTTCACCCCCTGCGGCCGGGAAGCCCCGCTATCATGACTGCATGCTGGCCATGGCAGGCACGACTCATGCGCGCAAAACCGCCGCACCCCGGGAACCCCCAGGATCCAGCTTTCAGGTGCAATGCCCCATTCCCATATGAGGTGTTGCCATGGAACAGACACGAACCTGCCCCCGTCCGAGCGTCGAAGCCCGGCCATCTCCGGCCAGCACGCCCTTCCACCACTGACAGGAACTTCCCATGCCCAACCAGAGTCTCACCCAGGAACTGTTCAACCAGCTGCAGGGCGCGCCCATGCAGCAGATCGCCCAGCAGCTGGGCACCAGCACGGATCAGGCCAGCTCGGCCGTCAGCCAGGCCCTGCCGCTGCTGATGGGCGCACTGGGCAACCAGGCGCAGAACGGCCAGGGAGGTTCGGCCGCAGATGCCCTGCCTCAGCGCCCTCGGCGGTCGGGCGGAACACAGGCCCATGCACTGGCCGGTCAGGTGGGATGGCCTCGGTGATGTCCTCGGCGGTCTGGCCGGCAATCTGCTGGGTGGCGCGGCATCAGTCCAGCGCGCATCCGGCGCGGTCTGGGCGGCATGCTCGGCAGGGCTGGTGGGCAGTGTGCTGGGCGGCACGGGGATGCCAGACACGGGCCCAGAACGCAGGCAAGCGCCAGCCCGAGACGCTGGCGGTCCCTGGCGGATGCAGCAGCCGGCAACGCCGGAGACCTGCTCGTCCGTCTTCGGCAGCCAGGCCACCGCCCGCGCCACCGAAGGACTGGGCCAGTCCACGGCCTGGGCAGCCAGGGTGCCAGCAAGCTGGTCACCCTGCTACTGCCCGTCGTCCTGTCGTTCCTGGCCGGGCTACTGAGGGCAACTGGCGGCGGCAAGGAACAGATGAATGAAGGCGCTGGCCAACGGCAGCAGCAGATCAACGCCCAGACCGGCGGCGGCCTGAGTCGGGCCTGCTCGACCAGAACGGCGACGGCAAGCTCGACATGCACGACATCGTCAAACTGGGCAGCTCGCTGTTCGGCGGGCGCTGAGCCTTTCAGCCGGCGCGCAATTCCAGCTGCGCCAATAACGCGCGAGCATCGCGCAACAACGTACGGGCCGATTCACACGGCCCGTGCCCGCTTCCGGCATATAGAGCCAGCCCAGTCTCCCCGCGCTGGCCCTGTGCCGGCGTGTTGTCCATAATCACCAGCCGGCATCCACATACCCACGACAGTCGATTCAATGGATAATCGCAGCCTCCTGGTTTGTATTCGTATCAACCTTTTTGTAACGACACCCGGCTTCTCTCTTCCCGCCGGGTATCAGTCAGAGAACAACAATCATGTCATCGCCTTCCTCCCGGCGTTCGTCCCTGTATCAGGCCCTTCTCACCGCCCTGCTGACCCCGGCCCTGCTGCCGGCCACCGGTCGTGCCCAGGTCTTTCCCAGTGACGACGAGGTCCGCCAGAACATCCAGAACGCCCGCGAAAATCAGGAACGGCAGCGCTGGCTGAACGAAGGTGCCGCCACGCTGCCCACCGTCCATGCTACCGGTGAGCGCGAAAGCGACATCCCCAGCGAGCAGACCCGCAGCTACACCGTACCGCGCAGCCGCGCTTCCACTCGGCCTGTCGCCGTCGCCGCGCGGAAACACCGCAGTCGGTCAGCGTCATCACCCACCAGCAGATGACGGACCAGGGTGCCGGCAGCCTCACCGAGGCCCTGCAATACGCCCCTGGCATTTCGAGCAGCACCTACGACAGCCGTGGCAACGCGTTCCGCGCCCGGGGCTTCGATATCGACAACCTGCGCACCGATGGTGTGCCGATGGCGATCAGCGGCCCCTGGAGTGCCGGGGAAAGCCGTGATGACACCGTCCTGTACGACCGCATCCGAGGTGGTGCGCGGCGCCACCGGCCTGCCTACCGGCGCGGGCGATCCGTCGGCCGCCATCAACCAGATCCGAAAGCACGCCAACAGCCGCCAGCTCACGGGCAAGGTTGGTTTCGGGCTGAAGCTGGAAGGAACGCCGGCTCGATGCGACGTCAGCAGCGCTGAACGCCGATGGCAGTGACCGCGGCCGCTTCGTCGCCAATATCGACCGAGCGACAGCTACATCGACCTGTACGAAAAGCGCAAGAACACCTTCTATGGCGTCATCGATGCCGATCTCACGCCCGACACGCAGCTGAGCGTGGGCGTCAGCCGCCAGCGCGACAAGCCAAGGGCCGGCATGTGGGGTGGCCTGCCCACCTGGTATGACGACGGCACCCGCATCCCGACTGCCACGCAGCAAGACCACGGTCCCCCAAATGGTCGCATCTGGGGCAGCACGAGCAAGACCTGGTTTGCCACCCTCACAGCGCGTGGACGCCTGGGACATCCGGCTGGATTACAACCGCATCCAGAACCAGGCCGACGCACGCCTGCTCTGGGCCACCGGCAACCCCAACCGGACCACCGGCCTGGGCATCACCACATCGGGTGCGTCGTGGTACGACATCGACCGCAAGCAGGACCAGATCGACCTGCAGGCCAGCCGCCCCTTCGAGGTGGACGGCATGCATCACGAACTGGTACTGGGCGCCAGCCACCGCAAGCTGGATTTCAGTGCCATGAGTCGCAGCCCCACGGCCGGCGTTCAGGAAAGCCTTGGCGATTTCAACAACTGGACCGGCGATTACCCCTTCCCCACGGCCTGGGGTGACCCGTTTGTCAGCGCCGCCAGCAAGACCACCCAGAACGCCCTCTACGGTGTGGCCCGTCTGCAGCTGTCTGCGCCCTCGCACCTGATTCTGCGTAGCCGCATCACCAACTACGAGCAGAAGGAAGCCTCCACCCGCTGGCGCAGCACCGGCTACACCATCAAGCATGACCGCCAGGTCATTCCGCATGCCGGCCTCACCTACGATGTCAGCCTGGAAACCACGGCCCATGCGCAGCTACACAGCATTTTCAAACCGCAGACCAGCCAGGACAAAAACGGCAACTACCTCGACCCCATCAAGGGCAAGAGCTACGAAGTGGGCCTGAAGGGCAGCGCACTTGGCGGTCATCTGCAGACCGACCTGGCGCTGTTCCGCATCCAGCAGGACAACCTGGCCGTGGCCGATGGTGCCAACCTCGGTACCGAACACCACCAGCCAGGCCTATCGCGCGGCAAAGGCCCGTTCACGGGTATGAAATCACCGTGACCGGTGCGCTGTCGCCGGTGTGGGACATCAGTGCCGGCTGGACTGCAGTACAAAATCAAGGACGCCAGCGCGCGCTCACTGGCACCAACCATCCGCGCAAACAGCTCAGCTGTTCACCACGTACCGGCTGGGCGAGGAACTGCGGGGCTGGAACTGGGTGGTGGCGTGAACTGGCAGAGTGAAATTTACGCCGATGTCGACAACCCGGTCACCGATGCCGCCAGCAGATCCGCCAGAAATCGCTTCGCGCTCGTCGACCTGATGGCCCGCTACGAAATCGACCGCAACTGGTCGGTGCAGGCCAACGTCTACAACGTGTTCGACAAAAATACTACGACTCCGTGGGTCTACAACCGCTACACGTGGGGGCCGTCACGGCGGTATCTGCTGACGGCGACGTACAGGTTCTGAGCCTCGCGCCTGCAAGAGGCAGAATCGCGCGTGTGTCCGTGCCTCGTTGCAGCACGGTGCCACAGCCGGTGCATCCACTGCCCAAAATCATCCACGTAGGTGAACACCGCCGGCACCACCAGCAGGCTGAGTGCGGTGGAGGTGATCAGCCCACCCAGCACCGTCATCCCCATCGGGGAAACGAAGGTGGTGTCGCTGGACGCCGAGCCGATGATGGCGAGCATGCCCGCCCCCATGGCCATCGTCGTCATGATGATCGGACGCGCCCGCTTGTGGCAGGCATCTGCCAGCGCGTGCCAGCGGTCCATGCCCTGCTCGCGGCGGGCCACGATGGCATATTCCACCAGCAGGATGGAATTTTTCGTCACGATGCCCATCAGCATCACCAGCCCGATCAGCACGCGGTGACATGTCGTAGCGGCCCAGCAGCAGCGCCACGAAGGAGCCCCCGATGGCCAGCGGCAGCGCCGACAGAATGGTCACCGGGTGCAGGAAGCTGTGGAACAGCAGCACCAGCACCACCCAGATGCACAGCACGCCGGACAGCATGGCCAGGCCGAAATTGCTGAACATCTCGATCATCATTTCGGCCTCGCCGGTGTTTTGCAGTTGCACGCCCTCGGGCAGCTGCTTCACCGAAGGCAGGTTCGATACCTCCTGGGCCACCTCGCCCAGTCCCTTTTCCGCCAGTTCGATGGTGAAATTGATGTTGCGTTCGCGGTCGTAGCGCGAAATGATGGCGGGGCCGCCGCCCAGTTCCAGATCGGCCACCTCACCCAGCATCACGGTGCCACCACTGCCCTGCACCGGAATGCGCCGCAGCATGTCCAGACGCTCGCGGGCCGGCTTTCAGCCGCACCACGATGTCGAGCTGCCGCTGTTCCAGATTCAGCTTGGGCAGCAGTTGCGTATAGTCACCCTGTGTGGCAATGCGCACTGCATCGCTGATTGCCAGGGGTGACACGCCCAGCGCCGCCGCCTGTGCCGCCTTCGGCCGCACGAGCACCTCGGTCCGCACCAGGTTGGCGCTGGGGTGATGTTGCCCACCCGCGCAGCGTGCGCAGATCCTTTTCGATGGCCCGCCGCCAGGGCGGGCTGGGTCTGGTCATTGCCGGCGACGGCCACCTACTACTGCTCGCCATTGCCGCCCAGACCGAGCTTGACGCGCGCCCCGGCCGATCCTCCAGCGCCCTCGCGCATCGACTGCTCGACCACCTCTCTTGAAGGGCGAGATGGGCCCCGCGCACCCATGTCGATGGTCAGCGTGGCACTGTTGGTGGTCTGCACATTGCCCGAAAAGGCGTCGCCCGAACCGGCGCCGATGGCCGTGTACACGCGCTTGACGTGCGGCAGCTTCACCAGCTTTTCCCGTGCCTGTTCGGCCAGCCGCTCGGTCTGTTCCAGCGTTGCCCCCGGCCCCAGGGTGAGCGTCACCTGGGTCTGGTCATTGTCGTCGGCCGGCACGAATGCCGATGGCAGCATCGACGACAGCGCAAGCGACAGCACGAAGAACAGCACCGCATAAATGACCGTCTGCCGCCGGTGCGCCAGCACCCAGTGCACGCCCGCATATACAGGCGCAGCCAGCCCGGTTCGCGTGCCTCGTGGGTACGTGGTGCCAGCAGGTACGCCGCCATCATCGGCGTGAGCATGCGCGCCACCACCAGCGAGGCAAAGACCGCCAGCGAGGCCGTCCAGCCGAACTGCTTGAAAAACCGCCCCACGATGCCACTCGCGAACGCCGTGGGCAGAAACACCGCAATCAGCGCAGAACGTGGTGGCGATCACCGCCAGGCCGATCTCGTCGGCGGCCTCCATGGCGGCCTCGTGCGGCGTCTGCCCATGCGCAGGTGGCGCTCGATATTCTCGATTTCCACGATGGCATCGTCCACCGCACCCCTGATCACCAGCGTCAGCGCCAGCAGCGACACCTGATTCAGCGTGAAGCCAAAAGCGCCATGCCGATGAAGGCCGGCAGCACCGACATCGGTAGCGCCACGGCCGACACCAGCGTCGGGCCCGCCAGTTGCGCAGGAAAACAGCCACACCACCACCACGGCCAGCACCGCCCCTTCGTACAGGGTGTGCATCGTGCCTTCGTAGGTTTCGCTGGCCAGCGACACGAAATCCATGGTTTCGGTCAGCTTCAGGTCAGGGGGCGCTCCTGCCGCAGCTGCTGCACGCAGTTCACGCACGGCGTCCCACATCCACCTCGCTGTCACCCTTGCGGCTGACCTCGAAGCCCACGATGCGCTGGCCATCGAGCCAGGCCGAACTGGTGAGCCTCGCTAGCCGTGTCGGTGATGGTGCCCAGATCGGCCAGACGCAGCCGGCGACCATCAGCCGTGGTGATCTGCACCGGCTTGAGGGCCTCGGCCGATTTCACCCGCGAAAGTATACGCAGCGGTGCGCTTGCTGCCGGCCAGGTCCGCCGTCCGCCGGCACTCTCGATCTGGTTGCTGCGCAGCTGGGTGGAGACATCGCCCACGGTCAGCCCCAGTGCCCGCAACTTCAGCAGGTCCAGATCCACATGCACCTGCCGGTCCACGCCACCTACGCGCGTGACCTGTGCCCACACCCTTCAGGGCCAGCAGCCGGCGGTTCAGGTCATTGTCGACGAGACCGGCAGTTCCCTGTTCGTCCAGCCGGTCGGACTGCAGCGCATAGGCCAGCACCGGCTGCGAGGCCAGATCCACCTTGTCCACCACCGGATCGGGCATATCCGTGGGCAGATCGGCCCGCACGCCCTGAACGGCCGAACGGACCTCATCCAGAGCATCCTGCACCGGCTTGTCCAGATCGAATTCCACCATCATCGACACCGCGCCATCTCCCAGCGTGGTGCTGATGTGACGCTTGCCCTGGATGTTGACCAGCGCGTTTTCTATCTTGCGCGCCACGTCATTCTCCAGCTGGCCGGGCGTGGCCCCCTGCAGTGACGCCGCAATCGTCACCATCGGAAATTCCATGTCCGGCATGTTCTGGATGCGCATGCTCCGGAAGCTGTAGAGACCCGCCACCGTCAGCATCAGAAACAGCAGCACCACCGGAATGGGATTGCGGATCGACCAGGACGAGAAATTCATTCCGTCGCCTCCACCACCTTCGAGATCGCCATCCGTCAGGAAGGCCGCACCAGATACCACGACCTGATCCCGTGCGGACAGGGAGGCCGGTCGCTGGCCCTGTCCGTTCTGTGCCGCACTTGCGTCAGGCACCCCCGCGCTTTCATCGGACAGGATTTCGATGCGGTCCCCATCCTGCCGGCCGGTCTTCACCCGCACCCGTTCGACGAGGACAAATGCCGCAGATGCACTGATCTGTCTGTCGCCGCGTCCGGCAGCCGGATGGCCGGATTCTGCATGTCCGGACGCAGCGCCGGTGCCCTCACCCGCCCTGTGTCCCGGTGCCATGTCCCGTCGGTCATCTGCGGATCCGCGGAGGCCATCCGTCTTCAGCCTGTAGACGTACATGAAGCCATCACTGGGCACCAGGGCCTCCATCGGTACCGTCAGCGCCGGGCTTCTGCCCAGGTCGAAGGCCCCCCGGGCAAACATGCCAGCCCACAGGCCCGGGCTGGCCGGTACGTCCACGTAGACCAGCGTCGTGCGTTTTTCCGTGTCTTCCGAGGGCACGGCGCGCATCACGCCCGGTACCGGCGTGCCATCGGCGGCGTAGACGGCCACCGGACCGCCGGGTTTCACGCGCTGTACATCCCTGGCACCCAGTTCGGCCTGCCATTCCAGCCGGCCCTGACGAATCAGCCGGAACAGCTCCGTCCCCGCGGCGCGGCACCGAGCCCACCGTGGCGGTGCGCGACGAGATCACGCCGTCGTCCGGCGCGCGCAATTCGACGTTCTGCCAGTTCTGCTGCTTCGATGCCAGCGCGGCCTGCGCCGAACGCACCCGCGCGCGGCCGTCCGGGCCGGCCGCCAGATACTGTCCCGATCTGCTGCGCACTCAGGGTATCGGTGCCACGCAGCCGGCGGGCACGACCGCACATTGGCGTCGGCCTCGGTTGCGCCGCCTGTGCCTCGGCCAGGGCAGCCCGGGCCTGGGTCACGTCGGCGGCCACGGTCTTCCATTGAAGCGCCAGCACATCGCCACGCTTCACCGTATCGCCCACGTTCACGAGCACCGCGGACAGTGTCAGGGGCATTGGTCTCGGAGGCAACACTGGCCTCCCGCCAGCGCCGTCACCTCGCCATCGGCCAGCACCTGCACCGGCAGCTGCGTCTGCACCGGCTGCGCCACCGCCACCACGGCAGCGCTGCGGCGGCGCCTGGTCACCTCCGCCTCCGGCCTGGAACAGGTCCGGACGGAACAAAGCACACCGCCCACCAGCAACAGCACCAGCAGGCAGACCCCCAGAAAGACACGCAGCGAACTCGACATGGCAGGCGACAGGGGCAGACAAGACACAAACGTTCAAGTCTACCCTGTACCCGTCGCTGCGCCCTTTTTCGATCTCGCCGGAATGCGGTCCTGTTGTCACATCATGGGAAACACCTGCCCCGAAACGGCATGTCACCCAGCCCGTCGTTGCAGAATGGTCCCCTGCTCTCCCCGGAACAAAGGCAATCCGTGACACGCGCTGCGGCATCTGCCTGTATCGAGGGGCGGCTCTGTCCGGGCGTTGCACACACGCAACCGGTCATGCGGTGAGCCCTTTCTCTCACAACGCCCCTCTCCCTCACAACGCTTCTTCTCTCCCTCATCGCGACTCCGATGCCCGCTCAGCGTGATGGTGATGCCCCGGCCCGAAACGATGCCACAGCCGGTGCATCCACCGCCCGAAATCATCGATGTAAGTGAACACGGCCGGTACCACCAGCAGGCTCAGTGCGCCTGGAGGTGATCAGCCGCCCAGCACGGTCGCTACTATCGGTGCGGGGAAGCTGAGGTCGATCTTATTCGATCCAAGCAGAATCGGCAGCATGCCGGCCGCCATGGCCATCGTCGTCGCGATGATCGGCTGGCGCGCTGGCGGTAGCATCCATCAGTGCATGCCAGCGGTCCATGCCGCCTGCTCCCGACGCGCCATGATGGCGTATTCGACCAGCAGGATGGAATTCTTGGTCACGATGCCCATCAGTGTCACCAGCCCGATCAGCACGGGCAGCGACAGATCGTATTTGGCCAGCAGCAGCGACACGAACGACCCACCAATGGCCAGAGGCAATGCCGACAGAATCGTCACCGGGTGCAGGAAGCTCCTGAACAGCAGCACCAGAACCACCCAGATGCACAGCACCCCAGTCAGCATGGCCAAACCGAAATTGCTGAACATCTCGGCCATGAGCTCGGCATCACCGGTTTCCGTCAGGTGGACACCCTGGGGAAGCTGCTTTGATGGCCGGCAGGTTCGACACCTGCTGTACCACATCACCCAGCCCCTTGTCCCCCAGTTCGATGGTGAAATCGACAGTGCGCTCCCGGTCGTAGCGGGAAATGACGGCAGGCCCGCCACCCAGTTCCAGATCAGCCACCTGACCGAGCATCACGGCGCCGTCGTTGCCCTGCACCACGATGCGCCGGAGCTGCTCCAGGCTCTGCCGTGCTGGCTTGTTCAGTCGCACCACGATGTCGATCTGCCTCTGGTCCAGATTCAGCTTGGGCAGCAGTTGCGTGTAGTCACCCTGGGTGGCAAGACGCAGCGCATCGCTGATGGCTCGCGACGTAACACCCAACGTGGCAGCCTGTCCGGCCTTTGGCCGCACGATCACTTCGGTGCGCACCAGATTGACGCTGGAAGTGACATTGCCCACTCCCTTCAGTCCACGCAACTCCTTCTCGATGGACCTGGTTGCCTGCGTCAGCCTTGCCTGGTCATCACCGGCCACGGCAAAGGCATAAGTCTGGCCATTGTCACCAAAGCCCACCTTGATGCGTGCACCGGGCAGATCCGCCAGCTCACGCAGGGATGCCTCCACCACTTTCTTTGCTGGGGCGGGTGGTACGCGTCCCCATGTGTGATGGTCAGCGTTGCGCTGTTGGTGGTTTTCACATTGCTGCCCACATCCTGAAGACTGGAACCTGCGCCACTGGCCGTGTAAACCCGCTTCACATGAGGTTTTTTCTCCAGGATCTCCCGTGCACGTTCGGCCATCTGCTCAGTCTGCGCCAGCGTGGCACCGGGCCCCAGGTCAGCTGTACCTGGGTCTGGTCATTGTCATTGCTCGGCGGAAAGCGTGCAGCATCGACGACAACGCCAACGAAAGCACGAAAAACACCACCGCATAGATCACGGTTTTGTCGCCGGTGTGCTAGCACCCAGCGTACGGCACGCATCTAATGCGAGCAGCCCGGGATCCTCCTCTCGCCGTGTCCGTGGCTTGAGCAGATAGGGCCGCCATCATCGGCGTCAGCATCCGGGCCACCACCAGCGAGGGCGAACACGGCCAGTGCCGCCGTCCAGCCGAACTGCTTGCGAGCGCCCGACAATGCCGCTCATGAAAGCCGTCGGCAGAAAACCGCAATCAGCGTGAAGGTCGTGGCGATCACTGCCAGACCGATTTCATCGGCCGCTTCCATCGCCGCCTGATAGGGCGTCTTGCCCACCCGGAGATGCCGCTCGATATTCTCGATCTCCACGATGGCATCGTCCACCAGCACACCGATCACCAGCATCGCGCCAGCAGCGACACAACATTGAGCGTGAAGCCGAACAGGTACATGCCCAGAAAGGCCGGCAGCACCGACATCGGCAGTGCCACCGCAGACACCAGCGTCGCCCGCCAGTTGCGCAGGAACAGCCACACCACCACCACGGCCAGGAACGCCCCTTCATAGAGCATCCCCATGGCGCCGTCATAGACTTCTCGCAGGCGATACCAGATCCATCGCTTTCGGTGAACCTCAGTTCGGGCCTGTCCTGCTGAAGCCGCTGGACGAATCCACGCACCTTGCGCCCCATCCACTTCGCCCCGGTCACGGGCGCGGCTGACCTCGAAGCCCACCACCTTCCTGCCATCGAGCCAGGCCGAACTGGAGGGCTCCTCGACCGTAGTCCTTCACGGTGCCCAGATCCTTCCACGCAGGCGCCGCCCGTCACTGGTCGTGATCTGCACCTTCTCCAGCTGGGCAGCCGCTTTCACCCGCGACAGGATCCGCAGCGGCTGCTTGCTCTCCGAGATATCCGCCACACCGCGCACTCGATCTCGGGTTGTTGCGCAGCTGGGGAAATGTCACCCGTCGTCAGCGAGTGCACGCAGCTTCACCGGGTCCAGATCCACGTGCACCTGACGGTCCACCCTCCCACCCGGGTGACCTTTGCCCACACCCTTCAGCGCCAGCAGCTTGCGGTTCAGTTCATTGTCAACGAACCAGGACAGTTCCTCCATGTCCAGACGGTCGGACTGCAGCGCAAAGCTCAGCACCGGCTGCGAGGCGACATCCACCTTTCCCACTACCGGATCGGGCAGATCGGATGGCAGGTCGGCCCGCACGCTCTGCACGGCCGAGCGCACCTCGTCCAGCGCCTCCTGCACAGGTTTTTCCAGCTCGAACTGACCATCATCGACACCACGCCATCGCCCAGCGTCGTGGTGGTATGACGCACCCCCTGAATGCTGGTCAGCGAGTTCTCGATCTTGCGGGCCACATCGTTTTCGAGCTGACCCGGAGTGGCACCCTGCAGCGACGCCGCAATCGTCACCATCGGAAATTCCATGTCCGGCTGCTGCTGGATGTACATGGACCTGAAGCCATGAAACCCCGCCAGCGTCAGCATCATGAACAGCAACACCACCGCAATGGGGTTGCGGAATGACCAGGACGAAAAGTTCATTCTTCGCCCCCGCCACTTTTCGACCGATCATCGTCGGTCAGAACGCCGCCCTTCGACCACCAACGATCAGCCTCCGTGAGTTTCTCGCATTCCCAACCGGCGTAATCTCGATGCGGCTAGCCCTCCTGTCGCCCCGCCGTCACGCGGATCTCGCTCCACATGATCGTCTTCCTTGAGCCGGTACATACATGAAGCCGTCACTGGGCACCAGTGCTCCATCGGTACCGTCAGGGCGGGACTCGCCCAGGTCAAAGGAACCGTGAGCAACATGCCGGCCCATAGACCCCTGGCTGGCGGGTACGTCCACATACACCAGCGTCGCACGTTTCTTCGTGTTCTCCGACGGCACGGCGCGCGCATTCGCCTCCACCGGTTCTCCGTCTGCGGTATAGACTCCACGCGGTTACCCGGCCGTACACGCATCACTTCCTCGAGCCCAGCTCGGCCTGCCATTCCAGCCGGCCCTGACGGATCAGCTTGAACAGCTCGGTACCGGCTGCCGGCACGGAACCCCTCCGTGGCATCCTGGAGGAGATCACGCCATCGTCCGGTGCCCGCAACTCGACGTTCCGCCGTTCTGCCGCTTGGAGGCCAGTCGCCGCTGCCGAGCGCACCTGGCGCGCGCGGTCCGGTCCGCCGACATTACGCTGTCTCGATCTGCTGCTCACTGATCGTCGGTACCCCGCAGGCGACGTGCCCGGCGGGCATTGGCCCGTGCCCATGGCACCCGCTCGCCTCGGCCAGTGCTGCCTTTGCCTGTGTCACGTCCTCGGCCACCGTACGGCCGTTGAAGCGGGCCAGCACCTGACCCTTCTTCACCCGGTCGCCCACATTCACCAGCACCTCGGACAGGGTCAGCGAATTGGACTCGGAGGCCACACTGGCTTCCTGCCAGGCCACCACTTCGCCATCGGCCGCCAGCCGCACGGGCAGCAGTTCCATTTTCGGCGGTTTTGCCGTGACCACCATGGCGAGGGCGCTGGGCTGCTTCCTGTTTGGCCACCTGGGCGGGCTGGCCATCCTCCCCTCCGGTCTTCATACGGAAAAGATCGGGACGGAACAGGACCACCCCACACACCAGCAACATCACCAGCAGGCAGATCCCCAGAAAAACGCGCAGCGAACTCCGACATGGCAAACGGCAGAAAAAGAAAGACAAACCCGCCAGAACCTCTGCAAAATCGGCAAGTGCTTTGGGCCCAGGACCGGAATGAGTCAGAAGACGCCCTGCCGGCAATGGCAGCGCCATAGGCGGAAAATGACAACGCACCGGATCGCCTGAATAGGGAAGCCAAAGTGCCGCAAGACTTTTGCAGAGAACTCGGCACCATGCACGACAGACGGAATGCGTTCTGGCTGTCTAAACGCAATCCCACGGCTGCCTGCCGAGCCAACCCTATCAAAAATCCCCGTTCCGATGGCTCTGCTTTTGCCCAGGCCATGGTTCGGCCAGGTCAGCTGCTTCGCGCAGCGGATTCTGCAGCCTCGGGCATATCCAGACAGTTTCCCGGTCTCCCGGCCCTGTCTGCACCCCCACCCAACACCTCTATATAATGAAGGGTTGGGCATGGGGGTACCGTGCCCTTTCATCATGCCGGCGACCTCGCCGGGTAGCGGGTATCTGCCTGTATCTGCCCTTTACGGCAGGCCCGTCCGCCCGGTGCACGGGTCCGTCCTTCCTGTGCCGCCCACCCTGTGCGGCTTCGTCCCGTCGTCATCTGCCCTGCCCGTGCCGTCATCGTTTCCCATGTGTCATCCGTTTCGCCATGTCGTCATCCGCACACCGCCGTGTCGCCCAGCAGCCCCAGACCAGCCAGGGCCAGCGCCCGGCCGCCGCCGGGAGCGAAAGGACATGCCCCTGCAGCTGCCCAACGGGCACGACCGGCTGCTGCTGCACTCCTGCTGCGCACCCTGCTCGGGCGAACCGATGCAGAAGATGGTGGACTCGGGCATCGACTTCACCATCTTCTTCTACAACCCCAACATCCATCCGGTGCGCGAGTACGAGATCCGCAAGGAAGAGAACATCCGCTTCGCAGGAGCTACAACAACATCACCTTCATCGACGCCGACTACGATTCCGACAACTGGTTCGAGCGCTGCAAGGGACTGGAGTTCGAACCAGAGCGCGGCGAGCGCTGCACGGTCTGCTTCGACATGCGCTTCGAGCGCACGGCGCTGTATCACGCACACGAGCACGGTTTTCGTGTTCACCAGTCGCTGGGCATCTCGCGCTGGAAGGACGCCAGACCGGATCACGGCTGCGGTCACCGGGCCGCCGCCCGCCTACCGGACGTGAATACTGGGACTACAGCTGGCGCAAAGGGCGGCGGCTCGCCCGCATGATCGCGAGATCGCCAAGGCCGAGCACTTCTACCAGCAGGAATACTGCGGCTGCGTCCACTCGCTGCGCGACTCCAGCAAACACCGTGTCTCACAGGGGCGTGAACGCATCCGCATCGGCGAGCTGTGCGCCACGGCTTGCCCTCGAGCGAAGCCCGACTTCGTTACGAAAGGCCGGGCGTCCGGTGAGGGCGACCAGGCCGCCATCTCCGGTCTGCTGCGGCGGGAGCGCGTGTGGCGATCTGGCCAATGCAGACAGTCGCGAGGTATCCCATGACGCGGCCTCGAAACACTTCCGTGACCTGCCACCAGCCACGGTGGTGCTGCCGTCATCGTGTTGCACGGACTGGGGGCCGACGGTAACGACTTCTGTCCCCGTGGCCCCAGATGCTCACGACCCTGGCGATACGAGTGCGCCACGTCTTTCCCAACGCGCCCGGGAGATGCCGGTCGCATCAACAACGGCTACGCATCAGCGCGGGCGTGGTACGACATCCGCGAGGGAGACATCACGCAGCGCGAGGACGAGGCCGGCCTGCGACGGGTACGCAGCACGCCATCGACACTCATCGACGCGAGATGCACCGCATTTCCGGCCCACTGCATCGATAGCTGATGGGTTTCTCGCAGGGCTGCGCCATGACGCGCTGCTCACCGGCCTGCGCCAGTCGCACCGGCTGGCCGCCCTCGTCGGTCTGTCGGGCCATTCCGCCGCTGGCTGCCACCACAGAGACCGAGCGCAGCGGCCAGCAGCATACGCCCATACTACCGCCGCATGGCACCGAGACCCTGTCGTCGCGGCGGCCATCGCCTCGCGCGACCAGCTGCAGGCACTGGAGCCACCGTGGACGTGGGCACCGGTACCCGATGCCGCAGCGTCTGCCCGGACGAAGTGGTCGACATCGACGCTAACCACGGAAGCGTGCCGGGCAACCGCCTGCAGACCCGGCAGGCCACGGAGGCCGGATCGATCTCCGACACGCGACCACAAGACGAACGAAACAAAAGCTAAATCCTGGCTTGCCCGCGCCAGCCGGCAAATGAATCCATGTTTCAGCAACCGGAGGCCCGGCATGGCGCCGGTCCGCAGCGCTCGGACTCTGTCTGCGGTACGGCTTGCGCTGCATGGCGTCACGGAGACACACGCCCCGCTGGCCGTTCCGTGTCACCGTGTTCACAGATGGGCCCCCTTCCGGACTGGCGGATGCCCATCCCTGTCACATCAACTCAACGAGGACACGCGATGGCGGAAAACATCACCGACAAACTGGCCGCCCGCCTGGAAGAACTGGAAAAGGCCGTGCAGGAAACCCGCCGCCGTGCCGGTCGCACGGCCTCGCGTTCGCGCGACCGCCTGGAACACGAGTGGAGGCCCTCAGAGCCGACCTGACCGAGCCTGCTCAACAGCGAATCTGCGTGACCGCCCGAGTGCGCGCGCGCTGGACCAGATGCGTGATTCGGTTCACCGCATCTCCGACGCCGCCCAGGATGCGGCCCACGAAGTGCATCGCCGTGCCCGTGAAGGCGCCGCCGCCGGTGGACGACTATCCCGCCACTCGCCGTGGCGAGACGGCCGGCATGGCGCCGCCGCCGCAGGCCTGGTGATCGGCTTCCTGCTGTCGCGCCGCTGATCCGGCATGCGTCGCCACACGTGGTGACGCCTGTCGATCGAGCTGCCCGGGCATCCGGTTTGCCCGGGCACCCGCATAGCGAGGCAGACAGGGGTGAAGGGCATCACACAGTCCCTCCCCTGTCTGCATGGCCCGGATCGTCGGACTGCCCTGCGGACCGCCTCCGTGCGGCCCCTGTTCTGCATTTTTCCCCAAAGCGTGTCATGGACCACCGTCCCCGCGCTGTCCCCCTTCCACCGCTCCGGTCCATTGCCCATGTTCGGAAGACTGCTCGAGCCCCATCATCCGGCGCATGAGGCACGGCGCGATCTCGTTGCCGGTCTGGACGACCTGCAGCCGTCTGCTGGCCCTGGAGCTGGGCGACGAATCCGCTGGCTGGCCCAGCTGGCCGGCCTTGGTCTGGCGGCCGTCATCGTCATCATCATCTGCCTGGTCTGGCTGGTGGCCACCCTCGTGCTGCTGGCCTGGGATGCCCCCTGGCGCCTCGCCGCCCTGGGCATCGCCGCCGCCTTCTGGATCAGCCTCTCTGCCGTGCTGGTTTGGCGCATCCGCCGCCTGCTCCGGCAACACCCCAGTCCCTTCCCTCTCAGCCGCCAGGTGCTGAGCACGACGACCTGCAGAGCCTCAGAAGCGGTCTGCAGCAGGAACGGTCTCCCGGTCAGTCGTGACGCCCATGCCCCACCGTGCGTGTTTCATCTTTCGATAATCATGCATCATGAATGAAGACCGCCTGACCCCTGCTTCCATGTCGGCGCGCGCGAAACCGCGAAGACATCTTCGCGCGCATCCAGCGTCGTCGCGGTCGCCGCAAACCCTGCCCGGACAGGCTGTCAGGGACGGGTGGCGCCCCGTCCCGTGCCACCCGGGAACGGTCCAGCCCGCCACGTCCCGGACAGCCAGTCTGCAGGCGGCGACAGAGGGCCAGACGGCCGGGGAGGCATCCGTGAAGCGCACACGGGCACAACCAGCGCAACCGGCACCACTGGGCGTGAACACGCCGAGGAGCAGACCATGGCCGACCTGCGTGCCGCCATGGCGCAGCTCAGGCGCGCTACCGGCGTTCAATCTCCGGTGCATCCACGGGGTCATCGCCCTCCTTTTCGGCATCCGAAAGCGGCTTTTCGTTCCACACTCATCCGCATCTGCCGGCACATCGGACACGCCCTCAGCGCAGCCTCCCATCCGGAGGCACGCTGCGGCTACCTTGCCGGCGCATGGCCCGATCTGGGCAGCAACAGCAAGGTGAATACCGGCGGGACGATGGCGCCAGGCCCAGGCCAGACCGGTTCGATACGGACACCCCGTCCAGCATGCATGATTCTCCCATTCAGATGTGCCAGCACCCTGCAGCCCCTCACTGCTGGTCGACGAACACGGCATCATCGACCGAGGAGCTACTGAGGGAAGAACAGGCGAGGCTTTGCAGCAAGGCGGAGGCGGGTGCGCCGGCAGATGACGTCTACCACGCAGCCAGACCATGCGGCTGCCGCTGCCACTCCCACCGCCGCCACACGGCACTGGGCCGCCATGGCCATGCTCGGCGGCCACCCTGCCGCTGCGCAATCACACCACCACGCAGGGCACTGCACCGAGCGGGCAAGCTGCTGGCCCGAACGGCGGTGTGGAAGCAGATCAGGCGCTTCACCAGGTAACCGGAACATCGCGCAGGGCCCTGAGAGCCCTCGCAGAAGAACAACGAGTGCCCTTTCCATACGGAGAGAGCATTGCGCATGATTGCAATGCAGCGAGAGCTGGCGTGTGTCAGAGCACGTATGGACCGGATCGTTCTGGCGCGCTGCAGTGAACGCGCTGTGCGCTGCTCAGTCGGCGTCCGCCAGAACAGCAGACCGGTCGCGCTGCGCGGTCCAGCGCGCCCACCTCGCGACGCAGCCACCACAGCATCAGCGGCGGTACCGCCCGCAGCCACCGTCAGCGGGAAGAAGGTGCAGGGCCAGCCCTGCTGTCCCACCACCACGCGGCCACCGGGCCCCACGGCCTGGCCGATGGTGGCGGCCAGGGCCGACAGCAGTGCGTACTGTCGCCGAGAAACGCCGGTCGGTCAGCGCGCGCCATCAGGAAGGCGCCACGGCTGCCGCTGTGCTGCGCACGGGTTCGCGCTGCCGATGGCGCCGCCATCAGCAGATAGCGCTCTTGGGCAGCACCGAGCAGCGGCGTAGCCCACGTTGAAAACAGCCTGCAGGATGCCGAACAGCATCAGCGACTGACAGAGCGAGCGTGACGACGGCCAGGCCCACGCCGAGCAGCGCGCCCACGATGCGGCCAGCAGCTCAAAGCCCTTGTTGATGGCACCGGATTTCCACCGCCTGGCTGAAACCACGCCGCGCAGCGAAAGCCGGTGGACAGGCTGGCCGCAGAAAGGCATCGCCCAGCTAGTACAGCACGATCAGCAGCAGAAAGGCCAGCGCATGCGGGCGCGCGAAGAAGGCATCCCACGGCGCGACGACGGGAAGCTCCACCTTCCGGGCGCAGCACCGCCCACCCCGCTGTCAGCGGCGCATGACCAGCGTTTCGGCCACCGATTGCCCCAGTGCACCCGGCCTCCAGTGCCCGCGTGCACGGGCCGGCCTGAGCAGTGAGGCCAGCCACCGGACCAGCGCGCGCGGCCACCATGGCCACGAAGCCCTTCAGCTCGGCTGGCCCCGCTGCGTGCACCGGCGGTCGCTCGCTGAAAGACGCGGGCTCCACACCGTCGCGCCCATCAGCAGCAGCAGCATGACACCCAGGACACAGTAGTGCCAGGCGCCAGCCCGCGTATCGGCCAGAATGAAGCTGCCGCCTCCGGACACCAGCATGGGCCAGCCGGCATTTCCAGCACCGACACGGCCGCCCCGGCCCCCGCTTCCGGGTGAGCACATCGGCCCGGTAGGCGTCGAACACCACGTCCTGCGAGGCCGACAGCCACGCCACCAGCACCGACAGCGTGGCAATGAAGCGGATGCTGGTTTTGGGATCGAGCTGCGCCAGCGCAAGACAGGCCAGCGCCACGGCCAGCTGGAACACCAGAATCCAGCCCTGTCGCCGCCCCAGCAGCCGCGGCTCGAGCGGTCGAGCAGCGGTGCCCAGACGAACTTGAAGGTATAGGGCAGCCCCACCAGCGCAAAGTAGCCGATGCTGTGCAGGTCGATTCCCTCCACCGTCAGCCACGCCTGCAGGGCGCCCGCCGTGAGCGCCAGCGGCAGGCCGCTGGAAAAGCCCAGCAGCAGCATGGCCGCAATGCGCCGTGACGCAAACACTCTGCCCAGCAGGTCTGCCACAGGCTGGGTGTGTGGCGCGAGGCACTCATGCGGCAAGTGTAGCAGCGGGCAGGCGCGGAAGGCGTACAGCATGAGGCCGCACATCCGCCGGCGCGCCGGACGGATGGACGGGCGATGGGGGCCTATGCGGGGGAACGGTATGGTGCCCGGGAACCACACGGCGCAGAAACGGGCCAATGTCACCGCCGATGAGAAACTGACCCACCTGCCGAAGTAAAACTGACCCACCTGAGTGAAGCGGGCAGCACAGCGACACGGCAGGGCGCTACCTCCTGCGTGCGGTGCATTACTCATCATTGCCGCACACTGCCTCGTGATCGAAGTGCACTGTCTCATGATCACAGCGCATGTCAAGCCATCAAAACTGCGGGCAAACGTAACGCCCTGCTGGTAACGACAGACCGGAGCAAGTAATTGCAAAAAATTCTGAACAAAACCGGGACCATTGCTTGCCCCCGTACACGCCAGTTTCTTTTTCACCATGCGGGACGACTCGGATGCCGATCTGCCGGCGATCGGCCCGCGCATGCCCTCAAAGGTGTCGCGGGGACGAATGAGTCCATAACACCCTCCAACACCCTCCAGGGAGAAACCCCATGATCCGGAAATCCGATCCAGCGCGGCGCAGCGCCGCAACATCCATCCGGCAGGCCGCGGCACTGGTCCTGCTCACCAGCCTGGCTGCCTGCGGCGGCGGCAATGACCCCACAGACCATCGATGCCAGCGGGTAGAAATCAGTGCCAAGGCGGCCCCCGGACAGGCAGCCCGTCATGCCGGCAACGGGACACCGAACGCCGGAAGCGCGGCAGGAAATTCCGTTGCCACCACAAAGGACACGGGCACGGATGGCACGGCACAGGCGGCGACCGGCGATGCAGCCGCTGCACAGAATGCTTCCGACGCCACACCTGCCAGGGAGCCAGCCACCGTCTCCGCCAGCGGCGTACGCGGTGATGTGCTGGCCACCGCACTGCGCGGCTCATACAGCGATGTGACGGCGGGAGGCGATCCGTGGCCGGTACCGCTGCTGAACGCCACGGGCCAGCCCCGAAGGAAAAGATCTCTGACGACACCATGGCGGCGGCATCGACCAGATGACGTGCGACAAGGCTGGCACCAATGGCATCGGTCCCTAGCGCACGAGGCCCATTCGTTCCCGTGGACGAGTAAATGGTGCAGCGCCGACCAACCCGATTGCGAAGGACACCATCGAATTCGGCCTGTCGGCGCACGGCCCCCTGCCGGCCAGCACGGTGAACGATGCCGCCGATGCCGATGTGCTGCAGATCGGCCCGCTGGCGTCCCTGCAGACCGAACTCCCCAGCACCGACAATGCCGGGGCGGCACGTGCCGCCATGCTGCGCTTCTCCACCACCATCATCCGTCGCCTGACCGTATACAAAGCTGGACCCGAACCAGTATCTGACACCTGGCGTTTCGGCAGCGAGGGCCCGGACAACAGCGCGCCGGAACTGGGCCTCTTCCTGAAAAAAGGTTATGCCGACAACCAGTTCCAGCTCTGCTGGCGGGTCGAGGACAACCGCACGGACATGCACCGGACCGGCTGCTCCATCTGGGAAGCGGCAGCCGACTGAAGCCCGGCAACGTCGCTGGCGGTGGGTTACCTGATGGATTCCATCCGGAATCCCGGTATCGCGGGCCAGTGGATCAACCGGCACTATCACATCGAAGCTCAGCGCCCAGGTGATCACAAAACCCGGGATACGCCAGACAGGACATCCCGGGTTTTTTGTGACGCGAAAGATTGCCGCCAGGTCCGGCGCATGTACAGGCGCCATGCGCGCCCGCAAAATCCCCGCTGGGCGCGCATGACAGGGCGGCAGGGCCGCAGAATCCCCGATGGATTCAGGGCACGGCCGGCGTGGTCATGCGCGCCCGGCTGCAACCATTATGCCGCGGCGCACTTGGCCTTGCGTGCCGCCACTTCGGCCACGGCCAGGGCCGTCATGTTGACCAGCCGGCGCACGGTGGCCGACGGGGTCATGACATGCACCGGGAAGGCACTGCCCAGCAGGATCGGGCCGATGGTCACGCCATGGCCATCGGTGGTTTTCAGCACGTTGAACAGGATGCTGGCCGAATCCAGGTTCGGGCACACCAGCAGGTTGGCCTCGCCTTCCAGCGTGCTGTCCGGCACCAGGCGGTCACGCAGCTCGGGGCGCAGGGCAGCGTCGCCGTGCATTTCGCCGTCGCAGCTGACATTGGGCACCACGCTGCGGAAGATGTCGCGGGCCTCGCGCATCTTGATGGCCGAGGGCCGGTTGGAGCCACCGAACTGCGAGGTGCGACACGAAGGCCACCTTCGGCGGAATGCCGAAGTTGTTCACCCTCTTCGGCCGCCATCTGGGCGATCTTGCCAGCGTCTCGGCGTCGGGCGAATCGTTCACGTAGGTGTCGGTGATGAACAGCGTCCGGTTGCCCATGGTGAGCGCGTTGAGCGTGGCCAGCGGCTTGCCGGGGCGCGAGCCGATCACGTCACGGATGTGCCCCCAGATGCACGTCGAAGCGGGCCCAGCGTGCCGCACAGCATGGTGTCGGCATCGCCCAGCCGCACCATCAGCGCGGCGATCAGCGTGGTGGCACGGCGCACGCCGGCCTTGGCCGCCTCCTGCGATACACCACGGCGGCCCATCAGGCGCCAGTATTCTTCCCAGTACTGGGAGCGGGCATCATCGTCGGGGTTGACGATCTCCATGTCCTGACTGGCACGCATGCGCAGCCCGGCCTCGAGGATCCGGTCCTCGGCGCGACCGCTGGACGCCGATCAGGATGGGATGGGCCGTCCCTCGTCGATGGCGGTCTGGGCGCAGCAGCATCGCGCTCGTCTCGCCCCCGTCGGCATAGGCCACGCGCTTGATCGCGCCGGCGCAGCCTTTGGCGGCAGCGACCACCGCGCATCAGCAGGCCGGTCGAGTACACATAGTGGTAGAGCGACTGGCGATAGGCGTCCAGATCCTCGATCGGGCGGCTGGCCACACCGGACGCGGCGGCGGCTTCGGCCACGGCCGGGGCGATGCGCAGGATCAGGCGCGGATCGAACGGCGTGGGGATGATGTAGTCCGGGCCGAAGTTCAGGTTTCTTGCCGTTATAGGCGTCGGCCACCCGTCGCTGGGTTCGGCCTTGGCCAGGGCGGCAATTTCACGCACGCAGGCCAGCTTCATCTCCTCGGTGATGCACGAGGCACCGCAGTCCAGTGCGCCCCGGAAGATGTACGGGAAGCACAGCACGTTGTTGACCTGGTTCGGATAGTCCGAACGGCCGGTGGCGATGATGCAGTCCGGGCGGGCGCACGTCCCTCTGGGCGGATTTCCGCCTGGGGTTGGCCAGCGCCAGAATCACCGGCTGCTCGCCCATCGACTTGACCATCTCGCCGGTCAGCACGCCGGAGGTGGAGCAGCCAAGGAACACGTCGGCACTTTCACGACATCGGCCAGCGTGCGGGCCTCGGTGTCCTGTGCATAGCGGGCCTTCGACTCGTCATCAGCCGCCCGGGCGACCCTTTGTGATCACGCCGCCCTGAGTCGGCCACATAGACATTCTTCGGATTGACCCCCAGGCCACGAAGATGTCCAGGCAGGCCAGGGTTGCAGCACCGGCGCCCGACACGGCCACCTTCACGTCACCAATGGTTTGCCCACCAGCTCGCAGACCGTTGACCAGCGCAGCGCCCGAGATGATGGCGGTGCTGCGCTGGTCGTCGTGGAAGACGGGGATCTTCATCTTCTGGCGCAGCTCGCGCTCGCGTGTAGACGCATTCCGGCGCCTTGATGTCCCCGAGGTTGACGCCGCCCAGCGTGGGGCTCCAGCGCCATGATGATCTCGACCAGCTTGTCCGGATCGCGCTCGGCCGGTTCGATATCGAGACACGTCGATGCCGGCAAACTTTTTGAACAGGCACCCCTTGCCTTCCATTACCGGCTTTGCACGGCCAGCGGGCCGATGTCGCCCAGCCCCAGCACGGCCGTGCCGTTGGTGATCACGCCGACCAGGCGTTACGGAGGTGTACTTTGGCCGCCTTGGCCGGATCGGCCTGGATGTCCAGACACGGATAGGGCCACGCCCGGCGAGTAGGCCAGCGACAGGTCACGCTGGTTGACAGGGGCTTGTGGGGCGGACGGAGACCTTGCCCGGGGGCGGGCTGGGCGTGATATTCGCGCGCTGCGTCTCGCAGGGCGGCTTCGGCGGCAGAAAGCTGTTTGGTCATGGAGGCAGTGTGAATGAAAGGGAACAGACCGGCACCGGCCGGAGGCCACCCCGGCATTCGGATACGGGGCGGACGTGCGGACCGCAGGGGTCTGACGGAGGAGCGGGTATCGTGCAGGGTGAAGCGGGAGGCATGCTCCCGGGCGCGATGAACAGGTCAGGAGGCCGCCCGTTCCGGGTGCCATGGTATGCCCTGAACGTATATCCGCAAGATTACACCGAACGGCGTAACTGTGTAGCGGGAAGTGACGACGGTGGGGCGGCTATGATGTATGGTGTGGCCGTCCATGCCGTATAGATTGTCATGTGTAAACTGGCATCCAGCGTCATCATGTCAACATCACCCTCCAAAGGGCCAGCTTCCTGCCCTGCTCCTGCAGATCACCCGCCGTCGAGCGCGCCCGGAATCACCGCCGGGTAGCATCGATGCTCTTCATTCATGTCCTGGACGGACGATTCACACCCAGACAGGGTCATGTCGATCAACGAAATGAACGCACTGATCCAGGCGGGCTGGGCGGGTGAGTATTCGTGACTCGTAGCCTCAGAAGGAAAATGCCCTGGCAGTCAGGCCATCTTCAGCGCAGCCTCGGCACGTGCCAGCGCCGTAGCCTCGTCTGCCTCCACGATGTAGTTCACGCCCAGTGAAGCAGCGAGTTTGGCCGACTGCTCCCGTATCTGCGCCAGCTGTGGCGGATCGGGCTCGATCAGCAGCATGGCCACGCAGCGTTCGGCCAGCCGGGGCTGATGGGACCGGATCCACATCAGGTATTCCTTGCGGTCGGCAATGCGTGCTCGTCGCTCTTTCCAGCCGCATAGGCGCGCAGACCGTGGCAAAGCGGGCGTTCTCTGCCAGCAGCACGTCGAACGCATCCAGCCAGTCGGCAAAACGGCGCACGGGCGTGAGGTCGGTGAAGTAGACCGTACCCTCGGGCAGGGTCCGGACGGGGGTGAAATACATGGTGGGTGTCTCCCCGGCTCGTGGTCTGGTGGTCAATGCCGGATGCCGCACAAGCGAAACATCCCTTGCTGCTGACGCATCAGCAGTCGTTCATGCCAACAGCGCCTGCCATCACGTCATACGGGCAAACGTATCACGTAATCGGGCGCGATCACCAGTTCGTACGACAGTCCCATCCCCGGAGCGCCCGACGATCCGGGTTCCCACCGGCAGGCAACGGGGCTTGGCGGTCCTTCTGCCATCCCGTATGATGGACAGACACGCGCTGGAGAGACCATGAACACCGCCCCCACTCGACCCCCTGATCCACGACGACCCCACAACCGGGGAAGAGCGGCTACGTGGAATGGGTTCGGGAACAGATCGCCCGTGCCATGGCCGAGACTGGTCCCGCAAGGAGCATGATCAGTCTCATGGCGGAGATGCCAGTGGATCCTGTCCCGGGCAGGACAGGCTCAATGACCCGGAACACGTTGCCGCCATCACTGCCAATCATCTGGAGCGAGCTTGCCCAGTCCAGAGTACAGGAGATCGGTGACTACATCACTACAGCAAAGTCCACAGAACGCCCTGGCGATGGTTCAGCGTCTGGAATCTGCTGTTCAACCGCTCCGGCGATTCCCGCAGCTTTTTCCGGATCAGCGAACGATTCCCGGGCACCCGGGAAATCCCGGTCCTCCTTACGTGATCCTCTACAAAGTATCGGATCAGGCCATAACCATATTGACCGTCGTACACGGCCGGCGCAAGTTCCCTGGGCCTGATCACCCACAGGGGGCTTCGCAGGGATGAACGAATTCGCGACACGCTCAACACCCTGAAACGCAGCCCCCAGGCATCACCCACGGGCCAGTCGTAATCGATGATCAGCGGCGCATGGTCCGAGAAGCGCACCTCTTTGTAGATCTCGGTTCGCCGGGCCGCGGCGGCCATGCCCGGGTGGCCAGCTGGTAGTCGATGCGCCAGCCCACGTTCTTTGCCCAGGCTCGCCACGGTTGCTCCACCAGGTGTACTGCTCGGCGCGCGGGTCCAGCTGGCGAAATACGTCCACAAAGCCCAGATCCAGCAGCTGGGTGAACCATTCACGCTCTTCGGGCAGGAAGCCCGAGTTCTTCTGGTTGGAACGCCAGTTCTTCAGGTCGATTTCCTAGTGGGCCACGTTCCAGTCACCACAGAGGATGATCTCGCGTCCACTGTCCTTCAGCGCCTGCATGTGGGCGGCAAAGTCCTTCATGAAGACGAACTTGCGCTGCAGGCGCTCTTCCGACGAGGAGCCCGACGGCACGTAGACGGAGATGATGGCGTGCGTGCCGAAGTCCATCTCGATGTAGCGGCCCTCGGCATCGAACTCGGGCTGACCAAAGCCCTCCACGACGGTCTGCGGCGTGTGCGGCGTGTAGATGCCCACGCCGGCATAACCCTTGCGTTCGGCCAGATGGAAGCGTCCGGGGGCCTTGCCCACCGTCTTCATGTCTTCCGTCATGTCGGCCAGATGGGCGCGGACCTCCTGCACGCAGATGGCGTCGGCGTTCAGGGTGGCAGCCCACGCGAACCAGCCCTTGCGGGCGGCTGAGCGGATGCCGTTGAGATTCTGGGAAACGACGCGGAGCATCGGGGCTCTGGCTTTCGCGCGAACACAGGAGTTTACCTTTCGGAAGCGTGCCTGCAACGCACGGCAGGGCAACCCGGTCTTCCACTCCCCGGCATGAAAATCTGCCAGCGGCATTCCGGCCTTCCATCACGATGACATGCCATCCCGGATGTAGCAGCCATGCGGCCAGACAGTGCAGCACACCGATGGCCAGCGAAATCCACGACGACCACAGGTCGAACGCCGACATGTTCATCCGGAAAAGCAGCGCCGGCAGTACGGCAGCCCCCCGCAGCGTATAGATGGCAGCGATCACGATGAGCCCCAGCCGCAGCTTTGGTAACGGCCAAACCCGCCAGCCGGCCGCTGCCGCGTAGTACAGCCAGAACACGACAAAAACCAGTGCAATACCGGCCGTCAGCACGCCGGGCAGCCACGAACCCTGTTCGGCCATCGACGCCAGCGTCTCTGCCGGCGCCAAAGAACCGGTAGGCCGGCGCACCGTTGATGATGACGTACACATGCAGAAGCGCAACCAGAAGGCTGCAGCACGCGGACGACATGAGCAGGTAGCGTTTCAGCACGGGAAGTCCCTCCTTGTCACGTTATCCAGCAGGAACGCAATTCGGGTGCCTCCTGGCTTGCGCGAACACAGGGGGAGTTTACCGGGCGTGTCATGGACGTGTTCGGCCTCGCGCGGGACCGACGGCATGTCTTTCACATCACATTCAGCAGCGCCGCCAGCGCCGGCACACTGTGCACGATATGATCCGGCCGGCTGCGCGCCAGTTCTTCATGGCTGTGGGCGCCCCAGGTGACGGCACAGGTGGCAGCACCTGCCGCCTTGCCCATGTCGATATCGTAACTGGAGTCTCCCACGACCAGCACCTGCGACAGTCTGCCAGCGACATCCTCACCGTCCCGCAGGGAACCCACGACACCGGCAGGGGCGGATTGCCCTGTCCCTGCCGTCCCTGCCGCGGGTGCACCTTCCCGTTCCTCGTCCATGACGGTTTCATCCACTGGACGACCTCCCCGTCGCAGCCGCGCCAGTTCCGCCAGGCCTGCATGCACGGCATCCGGCGCCGGCTTGCAGTGCGCCACCTTGTCGGAGCCAACCAGCACATCGATCAGCCCACCCAGCCCAGCGGTTTCCAGATTGCGGGCCGCCACATCGGGAACGCTTGCTGGTGACGATGGCGGTGCGCACACCCTGTGCCTTCAGTGCCCTGCAGCAGCGGCGCAATGCCGTCGAAGGCTTTCATGCCCCGGTCGACCACTTCACGATATTTGGCCCGGAAACGCGCCATCAGCTGTTCGTACCCAGCCTCGTCCAGCGGGTGGCTGGCCATCTGGCCAAAGCTCACCTCGATGGGAATGCCCATCTTCGCGATGATGACCCCGGCGTCCGGCACGTTCAGGCCGGCATCGGCAAAAGGCCCACTGGGTGGCCTCGACGCCGCAGGCAGCGCTGTCGACCAGCGTGCCGTCGAAGTCGAACAGGACGGTATGGAAAAGGCAGGGAGGCAACAGGGGTGGCGTGCATGGGGGTCTCCTCGAGGCACGTGAACCGGGGTAGCACGGCACTGGCCGCCCGTACGGCAGGCGTGCAGCAGACGTGCGGCCGATGCAACCACTCCGGCGTAAAGACAGGAGCGTCCGTCCCGCGTCTGCGGTGGCGGTTCACCCTCACTGTTGCGGACGGATTGTAGAGCGTGCCCGTGCCATGAACGCATTCACGACACGCGCCAGGCACATATACCAGTAAGATTCACGGCATCGAACGAGCTGCCACCCGGGACAGACCCTGCGCAGGACAACCAGCACCATCGCCCCCGCTTCAGGAGCCCCCATGACCTCCCTCTCCCACGATTTCATCCGCTGTGCCCTCGACACCGGTGCGCTCACGCTTCGGCGAGTTCAGGACCAAGGCCGGGCGGCTGTCGCCCCTATTTCTTCAATGCCGGGCTGTTCCATGATGGTGCCGGGCTGGGCAGGCTGGCCGGGTTCTACGCCGACCGGCTGCTGGAAGTAGAGGGGGGACTGGCTGCTGAAGGATCATCACAGACTGGCGCACAGGCCGACAACACGACAGCACGTGCCGGCGACACGGCAGCTCAGGCGGGCAACGCTGCAACCGGCACCGGCGGCACGAAGGCACAGGCAGCCCTCGCACCTGTCCGCGGCTTCGACGTCCTGTTCGGCCCCGCCTACAAGGGCATCACGCTGGCCTCGGCCACGGCGGTGGCCTGCGCACAGAAGGCCGCAACATCCCGTTCGCTTTCAACCGCAAGGAGGCCAAGGACCACGGCGAGGGCGGCAATCTGGTGGGCGCGCCGCTCAAAGGGCGGGTGGCCATCATCGACGACGTGATCTCGGCCGGCACCTCGGTGCGGGAGTCGGTGGAGATCATCCGGGCAGCTGGGCCGAACCGGCTGGCGTGCTCATTGCGCTGGACCGGATGGAGCGTGGCGGCAACGCCGAACAGGTGGCGGCGCTTTCGGCCGTCGACGAGGTGCGGCAGCGCTATGGGATGGAGGTGCACGCACTGGCCACGCTGGATGACCTGTTGGCCTATCTGACACAGCACGTTGAGCATTCCAGCACACGAAATGCGTCGGGTGAGGCCACTTCTGCCGGCGGTTACAGTGACGCGATGCTTGCCACTTATCGCTCTGCCATCGCCGACTATCGCCGGCGCTATGGCACCGGGGGGCGTGCCTGAATACAGTGGAGGGCATGAGCCTCCATCGCGTCCATTCCCTGTTTGTATGTCTGGTCCTGACCGCCGTGTCGGGCCATTGGGGCATGGCGCGTGCGGCCACGGCCGTGGAAGATTCGGCCCCCCGTCATGGTCGCTCGATCTATGTGTGCCAGGACGAGAAGGGACACATCATCTCGTCCGACCAGCCGATTTCGGCCTGCGCGAAGCGCAACATGCGCGAGCTGAACCGTGACGGCTCACTGCGCGGGTAGCATGCCCCCACCGCTGACCCGCCAGCAGGAACGGGAGGCCGCCCAGCAGGCGCTGGTGAAGCAGGAGCAGGAACGGGCGCTGCGTGCCCAGCAGGCGCATGACCGTCACCTGCTGCTGACCTACAAGTCGCCGGAGGATCTACGCGACCGCCAGAAACAGCAGCTGGAGATGATCGACGAGGAAATCAGCGCGGCCACCAAGCGGATTCTGGTGCTGGACCAGAACCTGAAGATCGAGCGCCAGCTGGCGGCCGAGGCAAAAGAAGCAGGAACGTCCCAACGCCCGCCTGCCCCATGCCGTGCAGCAGCGCATCTCGTCGATTGCCAACGCCATTCTGGCCGAGGATGCGCTGATCAAGGAGCGCCAGGGCGAGCGCGAGCGCGTGAACCGCGATTTCGAGGCCAATGCGGTACGGCTGACCGAGCTGCTGGCCAACATTGCCGAAGAGCGCGCCCGGTCACTGCACTGACACCGCGCCCGGCTCCTCCCGGCCGCAGGCAGCTCTGCACAGGTTGCCGCCGCTCACACAGAAACGGACGCTCACCTCACTGGCAGCGTCCGTTTTTCATGGCCCCGGTCCAGCACTGCCATCCGGCGGTTCCGGAACCGGTGCAGGCGGGTCAGCCCAGCTTTTTCTTCAGCAGCTCGTTGACCTGCTGCGGATTGGCCTTGCCGCGGCTGGCCTTCATGACCTGGCCGACCAGGGCATTGAACGCCTTTTCCTTGCCGGCGCGGTATTCATCCACCGATTTCTGGTTGGCGGCCAGCACCTGATCGATGATCGGGCTGACGTCATCACCGCTGATCTGCTTCAGGCCCTTGCGCTCGATCAGCGCATCGACCAGCTCGGCACCGCCGTCGGCCGGGCCTTCTTCCCACAGCGCGTGGAACACTGCGGGCCAGCTTGCCCGACAGCGTGACCGTCGGCCACCCGCAGCAGCAGGCCGGCCAGTTGCGGTGCGCCGATACCTTGCTGTCGGTGATGTCCAGTCCGTCGCGGTTGAGCTGGGCAGCCACCCGCCCATCACCCAGTTGGCAGCGGCCTTGGCCTGGCTGACAGGATCACCAGGCAGGGCAGCCAGCACGGCCTCGAAATACCGGGCGTGCGCAAAGCTCTGGGTCAGCGTGAGCGCGTCGGCCTGCGACAGGCCCCACTGTGCCTGATAGCGGGCCCGCTTGGCGCTGGGCAGCTCGGGCATGGCGGCCCGCACGGCCTCGATCCGTTCGGGCTCGATGCACAGCGGCGGCAGGTCCGGTTCGGGGAAGTAGCGGTAGTCGTTGGCGTCTTCCTTGGTCCGCATCGAGCGGGTCTCGTCGGTGTCGGGGTCGTACAGGCGGGTTTCCTGCACCACCCTGCCACCGTCCTCGATCAGCTCGATCTGGCGGCGCACCTCGAACTGGATGGCACGCTCCAGAAAACGGAAGGAGTTGAGGTTCTTGATTTCGGCGCGGGTACCGAATTCCTGCTGGCCCACCGGCCGCACCGAGATGTTGGCGTCCACGCGGAAGGAACCTTCCTGCATGTTGCCGTCGCAGATACCCAGCCAGGTCACCAGCCCGTGCAGGGCGCGGGCATAAACCCACGGCTTCGGCGGCGCTGCGCATCTCGGGTTCGGAAACGATTTCGAGCGGTAGCCGGCCCGGTTGAGGTCGATGCCCGACATGCCGGCAAAGTCCTCGTGCAGTGATTTGCCGGCATCCTCTTCGAGGTGGGCGCGCGTAGGTTGATGGTGCGCACCTGCGGCGGTTCACCCTGCTTTGCGGACGGCACGGCGATGTCGAGGCGTGCCGCCTTCGACCACCGGCTGCTCGTACTGGCTGATCTGGTAGCCCTTGGGCAGGGTCGGGTAGAAATAGTTCTTGCGGGCAAAGATGGAGACCGGTGCCACGCGGGCACCGATGCCAGCCCAGCGGATGGCATGTTCCACGCCGACGGTTGAGCACCGGCAGTACACCCGGCAGCGCCAGGTCGACCGGCAGGCCTGGGTATTGGGCTCCGGCGCCAAACCGGGTGGAGGCCCCGGAAGATCTTCGACTGGGTCAACAACTGGACATGGGTTTCAGTCCGATCACCACTTCGCATGAGCGTATTTCCGTTTCAGCAGGTATTCAGCCACCGGGCGGCAGGAAGGCACGACGACGGCCAGTGGCAGGGGTCCGGCCGGCACGGCATGCGTGCATCACACCCGTCCGGACCGGCCCTGGCATGCGCTGTGCCCTCCGGCTCCTCAGCGGTCCAGACGGGGCGCAGCCGCCGGTCTGCGGGTTGAACATCACCGCCAGGCTTCGTGGCCACGCTGCGCGGCGAGCAGAAGGACTGGCAGTTGGCGTCGCGCCAGCGTCACACGGCGGGCTCCTGATAGACCATCAGTTTGCAGGCGCCACGGCTGCGCGAGGGACAGTTCGATGTGCGGCGCGTCCTGGTCTGGTAGAAGTCGTTCAGGGCGAAGCTGCACTGGCCCTGCGGCCGGCCCTGGCGCGCCAGGTCACGGGTGGTGACCTGCCCCTCGATCCGCAGGTCGGCATCTCCGGCAAAGCCGTCGATGTCCTTCTGGTGGCAGCTGCCGGCGAGTTCTGCAGGGCGGCGCCCTGCGACCGCAGGCCGGGTGGCCAGCTGCGGTGCCGTGACGGGCGGTCTGCGCCGTGGCGGAGGAGTCTGTGGCGCGCTTCACCATCGGCATGCGGTGCAGGCCGCCAGCGCGACCGCGACGAACAGCAGCGAGGCACGCTGCAGCCAGAGATTCTGTGATTTTCGTTGTTGTAATTCAGTATTCGTGATTTTTGCGATGGTTTGGTGAGGGCCGTGCTCCATGCCGTCCGATCCACACCCCATGCCAGCGGCGGACTGTCCACACAGGCCAGGAACGGCGCCGGCTCCGTGCGGTCTGGTGCCCGTACCCGTGATGCGGTGCGGGCCCCCTGTCATGACAGAATGACAGGGGTTTCCGGGCTTTCGCCCAGCTGCTGAAGGGGGACGGATCGCGGAGCCCTGTCCAGACCCGGACGCCATGTTCCTGCCGGGAACCCCTGCCCCAAAGCGAGCCAGGGACTCATGACGGGCACATGCCCCGATTCACGTTGACTGGCCTGGCCGGCGCAGGTGCCAGTCGGTCTCCTGCTGGGTACACATGGCCAATGGTGAGCAGGCGTGCCTCCGACAGGGCCGGGCCCCACCAGCTGCAGGCCCACCGGCAGCGCTGCCATCGAAACCGCAGGGCGCAGCGACACTACCCGGCAGCCCGGCCAGCGAGGCTAGCAGCGTGAAGATGTCGGCCAGATAGTTACGTACCGGGTCGTCCTTCTGCTGGCCAATGGGCCCAGGCGGTTTCGGGGGTGACCGGGCCGGCAATCGTCCACCTCGCCAAAGACGCGGGCGAAGTCGTCGGCGATCATCCGGCGCAGCTGCTGGGCCTGCGGTAGTAGGCATCGTAATAGCCATGCGACAGCACGAAGGTGCCGATCATGATGCGGCGCTTCACCTCGGCTCAAGCCTTCGGCGCGGCTGTTCAGCACAGCGACTTCAGGTCGGACGCATCTTCGCTGCGTGGCCGTAGCGCACGCCATCGTGGCAGGCCAGGTTGCTCGACGCCTCGGCCCGGCGCAATCACGTAGTAGGCAGGAATGGCCAGCTCGGTGTGCGGCAGCGACACCGGTACCAGCGTGGCGCCCAGCGCCTCGAAGCGTTGCTGAGGGCCTCCTGCACGGCATGGCGCACACCCAGCGTCACACCGTCGTTCAGGAATTCGGCCGGCACGCCCACGCGCAGGCCGCCCAGCGGGGGCACTGCCCTCGCCGGCTCAGCTCATGGCGGGCGGCCGCCAGATCTTCGGGCAGCACGGGCGGGCTGGTGGCGTCACGCTCGTCGAAACCGGCCATGGCAGCCAGCAGCTGCGCGCAGTCGGCGGCCGAGCGGGCAAACACACCTGCCTGGTCCAGGCTGCTGGCAAAGGCGATCATGCCGTAGCGCGACACGCGTCCGTAGGTGGGCTTGATGCCAGTGACGCCGCACATGGCCGCCGGCTGGCGTACGGAGCCGCCGGTGTCGGTACCCGTGGTGAGCGGCACCAGCCCTGCAGCCACGGCCGCAGCCGAGCCCCCGACGAGCCGCCCGGCACGCGGGTCCTGTCCCAGGGGTTCTTCACGGGGCCGAAATACGAGTTCTCGTTGCCCGAGCCCATGGCAAATTCGTCGCAGTTGAGCTTGCCCACGCAGACGGCGCCGGCCTCGCGCACCTTGCGCACCACCGTGGCGTCGAAGGGACTGTAATAGTCGGCCAGCATCTTCGAGACCGGCCGTGGGCGCCAGCCGCGGGTGACGAAGGCATCCCTGTGCGCCATCGGTACAGCAGCAGGGGCCGACGCGCTCACCCCTGACGGGCGGCAGTCAGCCGGGCATCGGCCTCGTCGGCCTGGGCCAGCGTGCGTTCGGGCTGCACGTCGATGAAGGCGCGTTGATGTCGCTGACGGCCACGGCCTCCGAGGCAGTGCGTGGCCAGTTCGCGGGCCGACACGTCACCGGCACGCAGTGCGGCACTGATGGCGCTCAGGCCACCGGTTTCCAGCAGGTCTTTCAGGGTGCTCATGGACGCCTCACTCCACCACGCGGGTACCAGATACAGGCCATCGGCCACGGCGGGCGCGGAACGCTGGTTTCTCGGTACGGTTGTCGGTTTCGGTGACCACGTCGTCGCGCAGGCGCAGGCTGGCGCGCGCTCGCAGTGGGTCATCGGCTCGATGCCGGTGGTATCGACGGCGCGCAGCTTTTCGATGATGCCGAAAATGTCGTCGAGCTGGGCAAGCAGATGGTCGCGTTCGCCATCATCCAGCCGGATGCGGGCAAGCTCGCCCAGACGGGAAATGTCAGCGGGGGTCAGTGACATCAGGGGATCCCTGGCAGACCAGGCCGGCACGGGGGCCTTGCCCGGCAAGACATGAAGAATGAAGAAACGGCGTGCGGCCCGGGGGCACCACCCGCAGACAGCGACGGTGGTATGGCTGCAACGCCGGGAAGACGTTCACCGCGGGCCAGCGACCGGCGATCTCCGGTCAGCCCGCGCAGACGGACACCGGCAGAAGTATACCGGTATGATCCTTTCGCCATTCTGGATACGCAAAGCGACATTTCGTCATGCTCGGTTTCATCAAGAAATATTTTTCCAATGACCTGGCCATCGATCTGGGGACGGCCAACACCCTGATTTACGCCCGGGGCAAGGGAATCGTCCTGGACGAGCCTTCGGTGGTGGCCATCCGCACCGACACCTCGCCCGGCGGCAAGCGCACCATCACGGCCGTCGGCCGCGAGGTAAGCTGATGCTGGGCAAGTGCCCGGCAACATGCAGGGCCATCCGGCCGATGAAGGACAGGGGTGATCGCCGATTTCACCGTCACCGAGCAGATGCTCAAGCAGTTCGTGCGCATGGCCCATCCGGGGTCGGTGTTTGCGCCGAACCCGCGCATCGTCATCTGCGTGCCGTGCGGTTCCACCCAGGTGGAAAGGCGCGCCATCCGCGAATCGGCGCTGGGTGCGGGCGCCTCGGAGGTCTATCTGCTGGAGGAACCGGTGGCGGCGGCCATCGGCGCCGGCCTGCCGGTGTCGGAGGCCACCGGCTCGATGGTGATCGACATCGGCGGCGGCACCACCGAGATCGGCGTGATCTCGCTGGGCGGCATCGTGCATGCCAATTCGCTGCGGGTGGCCGGTGACCGCTTCGACGAGGCCATCATCACCCACCGTGCGCCGCAACTACGGCATGCTGATCGGCGAAAGCACGGCCGAACAGATCAAGAGGAAATCGGCTCGGCCTTCCCCGAGGGGCAGATACGCGAGATCGAGGTGAAAGGCCGCAATCTGTCCGAGGGCATTCCGCGGGCGTTTCGCATCAGTTCCAATGAAATTCGTGAGGCGCTGACGCCACAGTTCAACCACATTGTGTCGGCCGTGAAGATCGCCCTGGAGGATGTTCCCCCCGAAATCGGTGCAGATATTTCCGAACGGGGCATCATGCTGACGGGCGGTGGTGCGATGATTCCGGGGCTGGACCGTCTGCTGGCCGAGGAAACCGGCCTGCCCACCCTGATTTCCGATGAACCCCTCACCTGCGTCGTGCGCGGCTGTGGTCTGGCCCTCGAGCGCATGGACGAACTGGGTGGTATCTTCACCCACGAATGATTACCCGATACCGTGCGCCGGAGGCTCCCAGGCCCGGCATTGCCCTCACCCTGTCGCTGCTGGCACTGGCACTGATGTTTGCCGATGCCCGGCTGGGGCTGCTTGCGCCGGTACGGAAAACCCTGGGCGCCGGACTGTATCCGGTGCAGGCCGCACTGGCCTGGCCCGGCGAGCAGCTGCGCAGCATCGACGGCTATTTCGATGACATCGCGGCACTGCGCACCGAAAACCAGCTGCTGCGCACGGTACTCACCCAGCAGGCCGGCATTCTGGCCACCACCGAACGGCTGCGCCAGCAGAACCAGTCGCTGCGCGAACTGGCGGCGCTGCGCCCGCATGCCGCAGCCCGGCATCGTGGCCGAGGCCGTCATGCAGCCCGCGCGGCCGGTACCCGTCGCCGGCTGCTCAACCGCGGCAGCCAGCACGGTGTTGCGGCCGGACAACCCGTCATCGACGCCAGTGGCGTGATCGGGCAGATCACCGGGTCTATCCGTTCAGCAGCGAGATGACGCTGATCACCGATCCCGCCCTCAGCGTGCCGGTGACCGTGCAGCGCAATGGCCTGCATGCCCTGACCTTCGGCACCACCAGTCCGGCCCGGCTGGAGCTGCGCTTCCAGGCGCGTGATGCCGACATCCATACCGGCGACATCGTGCAGACCTCCGGGGCTGGACTTCCTGTATCCGCCCGGCATTCCGGTGGGCGTGGTCGAGCAGGTGGAAGTGCCCGCCGGCGAGCCCGCTGCGCAGGTGCAGATCCGGCCGCTGGCCAACCTGGGCGATCCACAGCTGATCGCTGATCCTGCAGTCCGACACCTCCGGCCATTCCGGACGATCCGGCCGCCCGGCACCGAGCCCAGTCCGGCGGGCGATACCGCCGGCCCCGACGCGCACCCCCGGCAGCAGGGACCTCCGCACCGGCACGACACCCGCCACACCGCCGGGCGGGCCACCGGCACGAACACCCCAGCCGGCACCAGGGCCGGAGCGGCCGACGTATCCGACCCGGCCACCGACACCGCCGACGATCCCACGGCAGCCAGCCCGGCCGCCCTGCAGCCATGAACCCAGCCCTCACCCCGCCTCCGCTACCGCGGGCTGGCTTCGCATCGTGCTCTCGGTGCTGCTGGCCACCCTGCTGGCGCTGGCACCCTGGGGCCCAGAGCCCGATCATCCCCGACCTGCTGATGCTGGGTACTCGGCCTTCTGGGCACTGCAGCGGCCCACCCGCAGCCTCGCTGGCCGCCGGCTTCGTGCTGCGGGCTGGTCGTGGACGGACACACCGGCAGCACGCTGCGTGAACACGCCATGACCTATACGGTCACGGTCTCGGCTGACACCGCAGTTCCAGCGGCGCATCGGCTGGTTCCGGCTGCCCGGACAGATGCTGCACATGCTGGGCGTGCTGCTGGTGGCCCAGGGCACGGTGGCCGGCGCCCGCTTCCCTGCTGGGCCTGCCCTTCCTGGGACCCGAACAGTTTCTGTACGCTGAGCACCATCCTGCTCTGGCCACTGGCCGGTCTGCTGCTCGCATGCGCCCGGTACGCCGCCTGCGCCCCAGCAGTGCCGCGGCAGGCCATGTTCTCCCGTACCGCCCCTTCGTGGCCCCGGACGAAGCCCCGCGACTGGAAGAGGCGCTGTCGATCTTTGCGCACCACAGCGAGCCGGACACCCTGCCCACTGCCGGCACCGCAGCGGGCTGGCACCCACGCCCTCCGTCCTGGGGGCGCAACCCTGCACGCCGCACACCGATGCCGGCCCTGCGTGCCGACCTGTGCGCTGCCCCTCGTACGCCGGGCCACGACAGCCTCGACACCACCCCGCAGCCAGCACCCCAGCCAGCCGCGCCGGCCGGTACAACCACGGGTCAGACTGCCTGGGACAGCCGGGCCGCCCATGACCGCCAGTTCGGCCACCGTCCTGCAGCCCGCGCCCCGGAGTCGTACGGCGCCGCCCCTGCACCGGCGCGCCATTCAGAACCCGCCCTGGCAGAACACGCGCCGCGTCCTGCCTTCAGCCGGCACGACGGCTGACCGGAGCCGCCAGCATGCCGCGCCGCCGTGATGCCGCTGCCCCCGCGCCCTTCAACCGGCGCCTGCTGAGTCGCCATGACCATCAGCGTGGCAGGCTTCGGGCTGCTGGGCGCCCAGGCGTGGCACCTGCAGGTGAAGAACTTCGACAAATACCACGCGCTGGCCGAGAACAACCGCATCACACTGCTGCCGCTGCCACCGCAGCGGGGGCGCATCCTGGACCGCAACGGCATCGTGCTGGCCGAGGATGTCTCACCTGCCGGCGCTCGAAATCGCCACCAGCCAGGTACGCAACATCGACCGGCTGGCCGCCCAGCTCGCCCATCGTCCCGATCACGCCGCAGGAAATCCGCCGCTTTCAAAAACCGGCCGCCGCCAGCAAGAACACCGACGGCACCATCCTGCTCAAGACCCGGCTGACCGACGGGAGGCGGCCCGGCTGGCCGCCGTGCGCTTTCGCTTCGACGGCGTGAGATCAAGGCGCGCCCGCACCGGCGCTACCGCTGGGCACCTCGGCCGCCCACGTGATCGGCCACATCGGACGCATCTCCGCCGCCGACAACGACTGGCTGGCCAGAACCGACAATGTGTCCAACTACGCCGGCAGCACCCACATCGGCAAGCTGGGGCTGGAACAGAGCTACGAAAGCGCCCTGCACGGCACGGTGGGCATCGAGGAGGTGGAAGTCACCGCCAGTGGCCGCCCCGTGCGCTCGCTGTCGCGCCGGCCGGCCACCCCCGGACAGGACATCCAGCTGTCGCTGGACATTCCGCTGCAGCAGCTGGCCGAACAGCTGTTCGTGGGCTGGCGCGGCGCACTGGTGGCCATCGAGCCCCGTACCGGTGAAATCCTCGCCTTCGTGTCGATGCCGAGCTTCGACCCCAACCTGTTCGTCGATGGCATCGACCAGCAGAACTGGCAGCGCCTGAACACCGATCCGGCCCGCCCCTGCTGAGACCGCGCGCTGCGCGGCACCATCATCCGCCGGGCTCCACCTACAAGCCCTTCACTGGCCCTGGCCATCCTGCAGAACGCGCGCAAGCCCGACGATGTCATTCAGGATCACGCTACTTCATGCTGAGCAAGCACCGCTTCCGCGCGATTCCGAAAACCGCAGGGCCACGGCAAGGTGGACCTGTTCAGGTCGATCGTGGTGTCTTCCGGCACCTCACTATTACAGCGCGTCCTACGATCTGGGTGTGGACCGCATTCACGACTTCATGAACCCTGGGGCTCGGCCAGCTCCACCGGCATCGAGCCTGCCCGACGAGCAGCCGGGGCTGCTGCCCTCGTCCACCTGGAAGCAGCAGCGCTCAAACAGCCGTGGTACCCGGGCGAAACCCGTCCATCGGCATCGGGCAGGGGATACAACGCCTTCACCATCCTGCAGCTCGCCCGCCACGGCCACGCTGGCCAACGACGCCATCGTGCAGCGGCCGCATCTGGTCACGCACATCGGCACCGTGCCCTCGCCTCGACACCAGCGGCGACACCGCAGTGGCCGCCCGCTGCCCGTGGCCCGGCAGTATGTGCAGCTGGTGCAGCGCGCCATGGCCGACGTGAACCGCAAGGGCACCGCCCGCATCGCCTTCCAGGGCGCCGGCTACGAATCGGCCGGCAAGACCGGTGCCGCGCAGGTGATCGGCATCAGGCAGAACGAAAAATACGACGAAAGGAAAGAGTGGCCCGGCATTTCCGGGATCATTCGCTCTACAGGGCTACGCCCCGTGGAAAACCCGCGCATCGCCCTGGCCATGGTGGTCGAGAACGGCGGCTTCGGCGCCCGCACGGCACGCCCCCATCGCCCGCAAGCTTTTCGATTTTCCTGCTGGGCAAACGCCCGACCGAACTGGACACCCGCAGTGAACCCGGCCGACATCGAACCCGACGTGCCGGACGAGCGCCGACGTCACGACGACGCCGGCAAGACCGCCGCTCCCCAGCCACCATGGGCAAAACAGCGCCTCGCCGGACCGTATCCCCGTCGCTCTGGGAGACCCAGCCATGAACGCAGCGGCCTTCTGGCGGTTCCTGCGGCACCGCGTCTTCATTTTCGACCCGATGCTGTCGATGGTGCTGCTGGCCATCACGCTGATCAGCCTGGTCACCATGTGATTCGGCCGCCGGCGAGCAGCACCCGCTGATGGTGCACGCGCAGAATCTGGGCATGGCCGTGCTGATCCACTGGCTGGTGGCCAGCCTGAGCCCCAGACGGCTGATGACGGTGGCCATCCCGCTCTACCTGGCCGGCCTGGCACTGCTGTTTCTGCGTCGAGCTGTTCGGCGTCAGTGCAAAGGGTGCCAAACGGTGGCTGGATCTGGGCTTCACCCGCATCCAGCCAGCCGGGCTCATGAAAATCGCCATTCCGCTGATGCTGGCCTGGTTCTTCCACATCAGCCAGAACCGCCTACGCCCGCTATGTACATCTGATGGCCATCATGCTGGTGCTGCCGGTGGCGCTGGTGGGCAGGCAGCCGGACCTGCGACGGCCATCCTGATCGGCTCGACCAGCGCCTTCGTGATCTATTTTGCCGGGCTGCCGTGGCGGGTGATCCTGGCCAGACCTGGTCATCGGTGTAGCCGCCCTGCCACTGCTGTGGCTGAACGCGAAGCCCTACCAGAAGGAGCGGGTGCTGACGATGATCGACCCGACCAACGACCCCCTGGGCAAGGGCTTTCACATCATCCAGTCCACCATTGCGGTGGGCTCGGGCGGCATGCAGGGCAAGGGCTGGCTGAAGGGCACGCAGGCCCACCTGGACTTCGTGCCCGAGCGCACCACCGACTTCATCTTCTCGGTCTACGCCGAGGAATTCGGCCTGGTGGGCACCGCCGTGCCGTTTCACGCTGTATGCCGTGCTGATCGGCCGCGGGCTGATGATCGCCAGCCAGGCGCAGAGCATTCGGGCTGGCTGCTGGCCGCCTCGATGACCATGAGTCTGTTCACCTACGCGTTCGTGAACATCGGCATGGTGATCGGCATCCTGCCCGTGGTGGGCGTGCCGCTGCCCTTCATGTCGTACGGCGGTACCGCCCTGGTCACGCTGGGCATCGGCTGCGGCATGCTGATGTGTGTGGCGCACGAGAATGCCATGCAGCGCCTGCGGCCGCGGCACCGTCTTCGAATAGCCGGCCATCACCCGGAAAAGGTACGTCACCACCGCCGTGTGCCGACAGAACCGGCCAGTCAGGATCACGCGATCCGGGATTCACCGCCAGCAGGATCTTGCCGATATGGTCGGAGCTTTCCATGCGCCGGTGCGCCTCGGCCGCACTGTCCAGCGGAAACACCCGGTCGATGACGGCCTGCACCGGCCATCCTCCGCCATCGGCCAGACGTTGTCCTGACCGCACGCGACAGGCGCGCCTTCTCCTCGGCCGAGCGGGCCCGCAGCGTCGAACCGGTGAAGGTCAGCCGCCTGAGCATCAGCGGCATCCAGTCCCACCTACCTTCGCCGTCTGCGCGAAGGCAATCTGCACCAGCCGCCCCTCCAGGGGCCAGGCTTCTCAGGTTGCGCTCGATGTAAGGCCACCCACCATGTCGAGAATCACATCCACCGCGCGCCCCTCGGTGAGCTTCGACACCTCCACCCAGCGAAGTCGCGCCGGCGATAGTCGATGGCCGCATCGGCTTCTCAACTACTGCCGCCCCGGCCTTCTCCGGCGTGCCGACCGTACCGAACACCCGACCCAGCCTTCGCGATCTGGATGGCCGCCACGCCATCGACGTCCCATGGACCAGCAGTCTCGCCTGCGTCTGCGGCGGCCACGTTCGACCATCGTTGGCCCAGACCGTCAGCACGGTTTCGGGCAGCGCCATCGCCTGCGCCATCGGCACCAGCCGGCACCGGCAGCACCTGGCCCGGCCGGTGCCGCCACATACTCGGCATAGCCGCCGCCATTGACCAGCGCGCAAACCCGTCACCCTTCTGCCATCCAGGCTACCTGTCCCAGCCGCCACCACACCAGCCACCTCCAGCCCAGATGCGGCGAGGCGCCGCGCGGCGCGATAGCTGCCGGCCCGCCGCAGCACGTCCGGACGTTCACCCCGGCGTACGCCGCGAATCAGCACCTCGCCCGCCCCACCTCCGGCAGGTCCCGCTCCCGCCAGACGCAGCGCATCGGCGTCTCCACCCCGACCATGGTCGATATATTTCATCAAGGCTCCCTGTGGTTTCGTCTGATGTCATTTGACGTTGTCTGACGGGGAAATTCTAGGAGCGTGTCACTGGATGCATTCATCCCTGCACCACACGTTTGAACGTGTGACCAGGCTACAGGGTCACAGAATCCCCATGACTTGAGGACACTGCCAGCGCCGTCATGTGCGCCGAGAAGGGCTCAGCCCGAATCTGTGCCATTGCCGGATCATGTTGCCAGCCGTGTGCAGTTACCATGTGAGGGCCACAGCGCCCTGTGGGACGCACTCGACCCTGCGACCACCTGCGCCATACCACCCGGCCTGCCCACTGTCCCGCTTCGCTCGCAGACCGCCACCCTTCCTGCTTCACCCTTAACCCGCCCGCCTCGCCCATGACCGCCCGCACCCGCCCCCGCCTTCCGCCCGCCGGCGCGGCGCGCGCCCTGATCGATGCCGCGGCCCACCTGCGCGATGCGCTGCAGGCCCTGCACTTCGCGCCGCCCGTGGCCCACGTCTACAACCCGCTGACCCATGCCTGGGCGCCACACCCGCCGCCTCGCCCGCTTCGGCAGCGCCCCGAAGAAGATCATGTTCCTGGGCGATGAACGGCCCCTTTCGGCATGATGCGGACCAGCGTCCCCTTCGGCGAAGTGGCGGCCGTTCACCCGCAACTGGATGGGCATCGAAGCGGTCGAAGCCCCGCCGACCAGCATCCCAAACGCCTGATCGATGGATTTGCCTGCAAAAAGATCGGAAGTGAGTGGTCGCCGACTCTGGGGCTGGGCCGAAAAACGCTTCAGCAGCGCCGACGACTTCTTTCGCGCAGAACATCGTCATCCCAACTACTGCCCGCTGGTCTTTCTCGAGGCCACCCGGCGAAACCGCACCCGGCACAGCTGCCCGCCGCCGGAGCAGCGTGCCTCGAAAGCCCCCTGCGACCGGCACTGGCCCGTGTCATCGAGGTGCTGACGCCCGAATGGCTGATCGGCATCGGCGGCTTTTTGCCAGAAACGCCTGCACCACGTGGTCTCCGAGGTGCTGGACGACCGCCCCCTGGCCCGCCGCCTGAAGATCGGCCACATCCTGCACCCCAGCCCGGCCAGCCCGGCCGCCAACCGCGGCTGGGACGAGGCGGTGGACCGCCAGCTGGCGGACTATGGCCTGCTGCCCTGAATGCCGTCCTGAAGCAGGCTGCCCCCATCAGGCTGGGACATGCGTCCTTCTGCCTGGCCGTATCCGGGTGTCCTCCCGAACCGCTCCGCCTGTAACCCGCTCTCACGGGTGTTCCTCCTTGCGTGTGCCCCGTCACCCGTGCGCAGTCCCCCGACAGACGCGCAGGATGACGTATGCACTGGCCCGACGGCATGGCCTCTACAATCCACGCCATGATCTCCGAAGCGATCCTCTCCTATCTCCATCTCTCGGCCATCCTCGCCATGGTGGTGTTCATCACCAGCGAAGGGGCCATCTGCCGCCCCGAGTGGTTCAACGCCGCCGTGCTCAAGCGCATGCTGCAGTCGACCTCATCTACACGATCTGCCTGGCGCGGCCTGTAGCCATCACCAGCGTCACTCGCATCATCCTGGGCGCCAAGGGCGCCGACTGGCATCATCGCCCAGCCCATGCTGCACGCCAAGGTGCTGCTGTTTCTCATCGTCGGCATCTATTCCGTACGCGTCTCCATCGCCCTGCAGAAATGGCGGGGCGCTTCGAGGACGAAAACGCGCGCCCTGCCCGACGAGGCCGGAAATCGCCGTGTGCGCCGCTGGAGATCCTCATCGAGGCGCACCTCATCGCGATCATCCCGCTGTTCGCGGTGCTGTTTGCCGGGGCTCCGGCGCCGCTGCATCACACGCCGATGGCCCTACTTTTCACGCGCTCACAACGCGCTACAGTGCAACGTGGCGTCATATGAAGAATGGTTCGCGGAGCACAAGACCCACCGTCATCCTGCTGAGGCGGTTTTCATCGGCACACCTGGCGCGCGGGTCACAGGCGCGGCTGGCGCGTCATCGTCATCACCCGCTTCCGACCAGACGCGTGACCAGCTCGGTCCCGGCATCGAAAACCCTCGCCGCCCTGGCCCATCTGGACCCCACCACCCGCGCCGACCTGCTGATCAACTGGCCGGCGCCTCGTCGGGCGAGGCCGCTGGAACACCGCCGCAAAGGCACCTGCTCGCCAGCCGGCAGGGCCCCGCAGATCGGCCCGGTGGCTGTGCCCGTCACCCACAAACGGCTGATCATCCAGGCATCGGCCGTGGGCTACGGCAACAGCAGCCACCGGCAGTGGCGGGACACCCACCGAGGCCAGCCGCCGCAGGATGTCTCGTCTCGCGCCTGTGCCAGCTCTGGGAGGCCAGCGCCGAAGAGTGCACCGCGCCACGGGCGTGCCCGCTGCCGTCTGCCGGCTCGGCGTCGCTGGGCCGCGACGGCGGCATCCTGCCCCAGCTGCCGCGACCCATCCGCTTCGGCGTGGGGCGCATCGGCAGCGGCAGCAGCCCGTGGCCTGGATCCATGCGACGATGTGGTGGGCGCTATCCGCCACATCAGCGAACAGCCCATCGATGCCCCTGGCGCATCTGGAACCTCACCGCCCCGAACGCACCACACGCTGGACTTTTGCCAGACCGCCGCCCGCGTCCTGCACCGCAAACTCTGGCTCTCCCTGCCGGGCGGCTGATGCGCAGGATGACTGAACAGGCCGACCGCGTCCTGGATGGCCCAGCACGTCAGCCGTCACACCTGCTGGACGATGGCTATCCTTCCAGTATCCCACCCTGGCAGCCGCCCTCGACAACCTCACCGGCAGACCCCATCGTCAGCGCACGGCGGTTCCCCCTGCGCATGTCACGGACACGTTCATCCAGCGCCCCCTGGCGCATGCGCATGGACGCGTTTCTCCCGCGCCGCCCGAACAAGCGGGGGCGGGCTGGACAGAACTGCCCGCACCTGTCACTGACGGGTTCAGCCTCGTGCTGACGCCACGCCCGCAGACACCCGGTCATGCATCGAGCATCAGCGCAGGGACAAACCCTGCCCTGACATGGCGCGGCACCGCAAGTCCCACCCAGCGCCGTGGCTATTCGCACTCAGGTGGACGTAATCCTCCTGACAATCGACACACTCCAGACAGCAAACAACGCGGGCCCCATGCCCGTCATCCATCATGATACTCGCGCTGGCCACCCCACGGCTGAGTCTCATCGGCATCACCGCCCGGGCAGCGGAAGTCGAAACCCGCTCCCTGGATGAAATCTACGAACAGGCGCTGAAGGAAGGGGGCTCCCTGACCGTCTATGCCGGCGGCGACACGCCCGACCAGCAGGACGGCATCAGCGCCGCCTTCCGAAACGCTTCCCGGCATCACGCTCAATGTGGTGGTCGACTACAGCAAGGTGCACAGTGCCCGGCTGGACCAGCAGTTCGAAGATCGCCATGTCATCCCCGACATCATCCAGCTGCAAACGCTGCAGGACTTTCCGCGCTGGCGCCGTGAAGGCAAACTGGTGCCCTACAAACCGGCTGGCTGGGACAGCATCTACAGCAGCTCCAAGGACCAGACCGGCGCCTGGACCGGCGTGTTCGTCGATGCCTTCAGCAACGTGGCCAACATCCAGGCCCTGGGCAAGGACGATGCCCCGCTCAACGCGCCCGACTACCTGAAGCCCGAACTGAAGGGCAAGATCGTCTCCACCTACCCCAACGACGATGACGCCGTGCTGTTCTGGTACAAGCAGACCATCGACCGTCACGGCTGGGAATGGATGCAGGGCCTGATGAAGCAGCAGCCGCACTTCGTGCGCGGCACGCAGGCCCGGCCGATGAAGTGGCCGCCGGCAAATACGCCGTCACCTTCACCAGCGACGGCAGCCTGCGCCCCGATGAAACCCGTGCGCTTTGCCCTGCCCAGCGACAATGACGGCTTCGATCGCCTGGGGCCCAGTGCCGCCATCGTCAAGGGCGCACGCCACCTCGAAACAGCCCGCCTGTACCTGAACTAGCTGCTCGACAAGGACGCCCAACCGCAGAACGTCTGGACCATGTGGTCGGTGCGCACCGACGTGCAGCCCCGCCGGCTAAGGCCGGTGTGGGGAATACAGTAACGCCAACCTCTCCGCCTTCAGCGCTTCATGGCCGACCGTGATGGGGTCGAACGCTTCGCTCGCGCATCCAGCTGTACGTGGGCGACGTGCAGGGGCCGTCCTCGGCCGGCGTGCTGGGCAGCGAGCCCCACCCGGGCGCTGGATCCGGCACGCTCAGGCCCGGCCACGCAAACGTGAGAAACGCCGGGACGATGCCGGCCTGCAAAGCATGAACGCCGTACCATCCTGCGGACATTTCTGCGGGGTGGTACAGCTATCGTGAAAAGGGAATTGTCCCTCAGCAGAACATCGCCTCAGATCTTGCCAAACTTCTGCCTGAGCGACCGCGAAACTCCTCGAACATCTCGTGGCGCTCCTCGCTGCGCCGGGTACGCAGCTCGGCGCGCACCCGTTCGTGCAGATCGGCCTGCACCTGCTCGGCATCCACCACCTCCTGCTGGATGCGCCAGGCATCCCAGCGGGCCACCAGCGTTTTGAACCGGCCAAAGAACTGGTCCAGCGGCGCCTCGCTCCTTTCCTGGGCCAGGGCGATGATGGCCACATCACCGTTCTTCAGTCGCGTGTCCACCGTTTCCAGCAGCGTGGCCTGCGCCATGGCCTCTTCCGAACTGCCCATGCTGCCCACGCAGGCACCTACGCCTGCGCCAAACAGCATGCCCAGCGGTCCGCCCAGAATGCCCAGCACGGAACCGACCAGCGTGCCGGTCAGCATGTCCGACCCCACCTGCCGGAGCGGATCGAAGGCATCGGCCACCGAGATCACGCCATTTTCCTTCTTCAGCAGCACGGCCTGGGCAATGCGCGTCTCGTCATTCTGCGGAAAGCCCTTCAGCTCGGTGAAGGCCTGATAAGCCTCGCTGGGCACGTCGAACAGGGCAGCCACGATGTGTTCCATGATGGACCTCCGGTGGGACAAAAAGCCAGGACCGGCACGAGAGGCTGCGTGCAGCCTCAGCGCGTATCAGGGACTCCGGGAAAAATCACTTGAACTTCGCTTTCAGCTCGTCGAATTTCTGCTGGATCGACTGCCTGAATTCTTCGAGCTTTTCCTTGCGCTCCTGGCTGCGTTTGGCCTTCAGCTCGGCACGAGCGCTTGGCCTGCAGGTCGGCCTGCACCTCCTGGGCATCGACCACTTCCTGCCGGATGCGCCAGGCGTCAGCGACCACGATGGTCCTGAACTTGCCAAAGAACTGGTCCAGCGGCGCTTCGCACCTCTCCTGGGCCAGCGTGATGATGCCCACATCGCCATTCTTCATGCGCGGCACGGCCCGGTCAGCGTGCCCTGGGCCAGCGCCCTTCTCGAACAGCCCACGCTGCCCACCAGGCGCCCACGCCTGCGCGCCGAACAGCATGCCCAGCGGGCGACCAGAATGCCCAAGCACCGAACCGATCAGCGTGCCGGTCAGCATGTCGTCGAGCGCCTGGGCCAGCGGATTGAAAGCATCGGCCGCCGTGATGACCCCGTTTTCCTTCTTCCACCAGCACCGCCTGGGCCAGCCGCGTCTCGCCATTCTGCGGGAAAGGTCCGCAGCTCGGTGAACGCCTGATAAGCCTCGCTGGGCACCCTCGAACAAAGCGGCAACGACATGTTCCATCTAGCACATCTCCTCTTGTCTTGAACAAACGGGGCGTGCAGGACAGGGCGGCAGGGCTGCAGAACTCCCCGATGTTCGGGGCACTGCAACACGGCCTGCGCGTGAAACGTGCATGCGCCCACGGCACGCACCGGGTGGCCCGGCACGAAAACAGCGCCAATCAGGGCCACGTCCTGCCCATCGTAGAAGAAGACGGCAGCCTTCACGGCAAAGGGCCGGAGGATCGAAGGGCTTTTGATGGCACATGGCGAGCCTTCTGGAACCACTCATCCCCGCAACCTGATCAGTCCACCCAGTTTTCCAGCCTCAACATCGGCACATGGGAAAACTCCTGACAGTGTTGGTAACCAATACACAATCCAGTGCCAGCGCGTGAGCAGCAATCAGCATATCAAGAGGACCAATCGGCGTTCCCAGTCTTTCCAGACGCGCTCGCAGACTTCCATAATGGCGCGTTGCTTCGTCATCAAACGGCAACACTTCCAAAGGAGCAAGAAATTTTTGTCAATGCCGCCCTGTTTCGATCCGGAACCGCTTTTCGCAGCACCATAATCCAGCTCGGCAACCGTTATGGAAGAAACAGCAACATCCCCAAACGAAAGACCATCAAAACGAAGCACCACTTCCGGCGGCCTGCGGTTGATTATATATATGCAGATATTCGTATCAGCAAATAGCGAAGCGCGGCTCATTTGAATAGTTCCTCTCGCTCCTGCTGACCGACCGGCTGGTTACGCTCCAGCGAGAACCCTGGCTCGAAACTCATCGAGCGCCCTCCCACATGATTTGCCGCGGAGAATCAACGGCGGCAACAGAACACCATTGCCAAAGCGCCTGGCTATGACCTCCTCTCGGTAAAACGAAGCTGCTTCGGCAGCCTGACCGCCTGGCTCCGGCCCGACATGAACAACTTTGCAGCGTAGTCCACAGTACTCTCTCCATCATGCAAAAGGTATATATCGATGATAGATATCGTTCTGCGTGACTGTCAAGGTGTCAAGGACAAGCGTCCCCTTTGCCGCCCAGGACCACAGCACACCGTGCCTGCAGAGCATTCCGTGATTCATTGCGCTACGATCGACACCAGCCCCGTGCCCTCCTGCATCCCGCATCTGACACGCAGCCACCTGCCCCTCGGAACCAGCAAAGCGTTATATACGACGGAATATAATGCCCCAGCTTCCAGGCTGTTGCCCTCCGAGGGCAGCCCGGTGCCAGAAGCATCCTCACCACGCGTCCCCCAGACCTCCCACTCCCAGGACCTTCCCATGCGTCTTGCCAAACTGTGCCTGCTTGCCGCAGGCTTCATCTCCAGCCACGCGCTGGCCGAGCGCACCATCACCGACCAGCTCAACCGCCGCGTCACCCTGCCCGACCACATCAGAGCGGGCCGTCATCCTGCAGCACCAGACCGTCAACATCGCCAACCAGCTCGACGCCATGGGCCCAGGTGGTGGCGTGACTCCAACTGGAAGAAACAGCTGCGGCGCCGACTACGTGCGTCTGGCCTCACACCCTGCCCAAAAATGGGCACACCGGTGATCTCACCCACGTCAACATCGAGGCCCTGCTGGCACTCAAGCCCGACGTGGTGTTCCGTCACCAACCACGCGCCGGGCCGACAGCGATCAAGCAGATCACCGACACCGGCGTACCGCTCTCGTGGCCATCTCGCTGCGCACCGGCGACAGAAGGAAGCTCAAACTCAACCCCACCCTGAAGGATGAGGGACCAGTCCCACAACGACGGCCTGAAACAGGGCATTCGCATCATCGCCGACGTGTTCGGCAAAGCAGAAACAGGGCGGAAGAACTGGTCAGGGCCGCCTTTGCCAACCGTCCAATGCTGGAAAAACGCCTGAAGGACATCAAACCCGACCAGCGCGTGCGCACCTACATGGCCAACCCCGATCTGGGCACCTACGGCTCGGGCAAGTACACCGGCCTGATGATGGAACATGCCGGCGCCCTCAACGTGGCAGCCGCCACCATCAAAGGGCTTCAGGCAGGTATCGCTGGAGAACGTGCTGGACTGGAACCCGCACGTCATCTTCGTGCAGGACCGCTTTCCGCAGGTGGTGGATGCCATCGACAGCGATGCAGGCTGGGCCGGCATCGATGCCGTCAAGGGCAAGCGCGTCTTCCTGATGCCCGAGGCCACGCCAAGGCCTGGGACTACCCCATGCCCGAAGCCGTGGCACTGGGTGAGGTGTGGATGGCCAAAAACTCTACCCGCAGCGCTTCAGGGACGTGAATCTCGACAAAATGGTCAACGACTGGTACCTGAAGTTCACCGCGTCCCGTACCAGCGGGCAAGGCCGACATGCCGGGTGCCGCCGCCAATGACGCGTCGATGCACGATCATTCGGCCCACAAAAAAGCCATGTGAAGGTAAAAATGCCCTCCCGTCCCCACGCCCGCATGCTGCGTGCTGGCTGCACTGCTCGTCCTCACCATGCTGCTGGCGCTGGGCGCCGGGCAGTACGCGCTGCCCCTGCCCAGGGTGGCCGGCATCCTGCTGGACAAGGCTCGCGGCCTGGCCATCGAGCCGATCCACCAGCAGATCATCTTCCAGATCCGGCTGCCGCGCATCCTGTGTGCCGGCATTGCCGGTGCCGCCCTGGCGCTGAGCGGCGCCTCGCTGCAGGGCATCTTCCGCAACCCGCTGGTCGATCCACACGTCATCGGCGTCACCTCCGGCGCAGCCTTCGGCGGCACGATGGCGATCTTTCTGGGACTGGGCATCTACGGCTGTTCTTCAGTGCCCTGCTCGCCGGTCTCGTCACCCTGGTGCTGATCTTTGTCTTCAGCCACCGCCTCATCCAGCGCAGCCTGCTGATGCTGATTCTCACCGGCATGATCATCAGTGGCTTCTTCTCGGCCCTGGTCAGCCTGCTGCAGTATCTGTCCGACACCGAAGACAAACTGCCCAGCATCGTCTTCTGGCTGATGGGCAGCTTTGCCACCAGCAACCCGCAGAAGCTGCTGATGCTGGTCGTGCCCGTGACGCTGTGCAGCGTGGTGCTGCTGGGCCTGCGCTGGCGCATGAACCTGCTGTCGCTGGGCGAACGCGAGCCCGTGCCCTGGGCGTGAACATCCGCTCGCTGCGCTGGCTGGTGATTTTCTGCAGCGGCATGCTGGTGGCCAGCCAGGTAGCCGTGAGCGGCAGCATCGGCTGGGTGGGGCTGATCATCCCGCACCTGAGCCGCATGCTGGTCGGCGCCAATCACCAGCAGCTGCTGCCCTGCACCCTGCTGATGGGCGCGCTGTACCTGATCATCGTCGACACGCTGGCCCGCACGCTCTCGACCAGCGAAATTCCGGTCAGCATCATCACCTCGCTGCTGGGTGCGCCGCTGTTTGCCGTCCTGGTGTATCAGCTGCGGCGCGGGCAGAAGGAGCAGCTTTTCGAACAGAGGCGTGACGGGCTCATTGGTCCCCCGCCTCCCCTCTGGACGCTTGCGGGACAGGGCGGCGCCGCAGATCGCCAGATGGCCTCAAGACACGGCCTGCACAGTCCTGCATGCCCAAAGGGAGTTTTCCCTCCGGGCTGACGGCCGTGGGCCGGCAGCGCCACTGCCGACTCACCCCATGCGCCCCCGACAATCATGAGAATCACATCCATGCCAGACAGGCGAACACCCGGCAAAAGACATCGCCGGCCGTACCGACGAAAAGGACATCTCCGTCCGTGCCGACGGGCATGAAGGTGCGTCCCCCCTGATCGAGGCCCAGGGTCTGGGCTTTCACCATCCCGGTGGCCGCTGGCTGTTTCTTGGCCTGGATCTTTCCTGCAGGCCGGTGAGTGCTGGCCATTCTGGGCAACGGCTGCGGCAGAGCACCCTGCTGGATGTCCTGCTCGACATCCATCGCCCACAGGAAGGCCAGGGTACGCAAGCAGGCCACCTGCAGCTTCGTGCCGCAGTTCTTCACGCCGCCCTTTGCCTACAGTGTGCTGGATATCGTGCTGATGGGGCGCTCCACGCACATCCAGACCTTCGGTACCCCCTCGCCGCAGGATGTGGCCATCGCCCGTCAGGCGCTCGCCGATCTGGGCATCGATGATCTGGCCCGACGGGATTTTGCGCAGCTCTCCGGCGGCCAGCGGCAACTGGTGCTGGCGGCCCGCGCTTGCCACCGAGGCCCCCATCATGCTGCTGGACGAGCCCACCTCGGCCCTGGATGTGCACAACCAGGACAGGCTGCTGACGCTGCTGCACCGGCTGTCACGCGAGCGCGGGCTGACCATCCTGTTCACCACCCACCAGCCAAACCACGCACTGGCCGTGGCCCACAAAACGCCGCTGATGACCCAGCCCCAGGCCCGCCTTCGGCCCCACGGCTACGGTGCTGACCGTGGACAACCTGAAGCAGCTGTTCGACATCGACTGCATCCGCCTGCCCGCCCAGTTCAACGGCCAAAGCGCTTCGAGAACATCATGCCGGTGTATGCAACGCAGCTCGGCGCGTGTCATGCACGCATTCGTCCCCCACGGACCCAAAATCCGTGGACTGACCACGCGCCCAGACGCAGGCGAACACCCACTCTGTCCTGCCCCGTCCTGTAGCACCCAAAGAGGTTTCATGGGAACGAATGCGTCCATGACACGCGCCAGACAGTGGTGCCTGCCGCCTGTCAGTCCGCCTCGGGTACGGCCGTTCCATCGCGCAGCGGCCGGCGCAGCACCTTGCCCACATCACTCTTGGGCAGCCATTTCACGAAGCATGATCCGCGGCCGCTTGTAGCCCGTCAGCCGCTCGGCACAGTGCGCCTGCAGCGCAGTCTCCCCAGTCGCGCCGGATCCCGGCGCACCACAAACGCCTTCACCGCCTGCCCCGAACGCTCGTCCTCGACCCCCACCACCGCACATTCCTTCACGCCGGGGTGGCTCGACACGACCTCCTCCACTTCATTGGAGTACACGTTGAAGCCCGACACCAGGATCATGTCCTTCTTCCGGTCCAGCAGCCGCAGAAAGCCCCGCTCATCCATGACTCCCACATCCCCGGTGCAGGAAAAAAGCCATCGGGCGTCATGAACTTTCCGCGTCTCTTCCTCGCGCTGCCAGTAGCCCCGCCATGATCTGCGGCCCGCGTACCGCCACCTCACCCGCCTGGCCAGCCGGCAGCGGCTGCCGCTTTTCGTCCAGAATCCGGATTTCCGTCGAGGGCAGCGGCAACCCCGACCGTCCCGTCGTGCAGCGTCGTATCCGTCGGCGTACACGCCACCGTCGGGTGCGGCTCCGTCAGCCCTGCAGCCCTCGCACACCGGGCACCCCGTCACCTCCCGCCAGCGCGCCGCCACCGCCGACGACACCGCCATCCCGCCAGCCAGCGAGATGCGCAGATTCGAAAAATCCAGCTGCCGGAACCCTTCGTGCCCCATCAGCAGGTTGTAGAGCGTACTGAGCCCCAGGGAAACACCACCGCCTTTGGGGCTTGAGCGCCTTCACCACGGCATCCACATCCCGCGGATTCGGTATCAGAATCAGCTTGCCCCCCAGATGCAGCCCCAGCAGCAGGCACACCATGAACGCGTAGATGTGATAGAGCGGCAACGCCGCCACGAACACCGGTGGCCCCTCCGGCCGCGGGCGCCCGGGCTGCTCCATGGACGGGTGAAACCACGCCTGGTCCTGCAGCACGTTCGCCACGATATTGCGCTGCGTCAGCATCACCCCCTTCGGCACCCCCGTCGTCCCACCGGTGTACTGCAGCACCGCCAGATCCGAAGGCTGCACTTCCGGTTTCCGGAACGGCTGCTTGGCCCCCTGCGCCAACACCTCCGCAAAACGCATGGCCCCGGGCAGCCGAAACGCCGGCACCATCTTCTTCACCCGGCGCACCACGAAATTCGTCACCCTGCCCTTCAGTGGCCCCAGCAGATCCCCCATCGACACCAGCACCACCTGACGGACCACCGTCTGCGGCAGCGCCTTTTCCACGGTGTGCGCAAAATTCTCCATCACCAGCAGAATCTCGGCCCCCGAATCCTTCAGCTGATGCGCCAGCTCCCGGGACGTATACAGCGGATTCACATTCACCGCCGCCATGCCCGCGCGCATCACCCCGATCAGCGCCACCACATAGGCATGGCAGTTCGGCATCATCAGCGCCACCCGGCTCCCCCGGGGCAACGACAGCGACTGCAGCCACGCCGCAAACTGCGCCGACAACCGGTCCAGATCCCCATAGCGCAGCGCCTTGCCCAGACACACCACCGCATCACGGTCCGCGTGCCTGTGCAGCACCTCTTCCAGCAACGCCGCCACAGACGGATAGCTGTCCGGATCGATCTCGGCCGGAACACCCGCCGGATAACTCTTCAGCCATACTTTGCTCCACAGACACACCCTCCGCATCCATCGACCAGACAGCAGGGCATACCTGTTCACGTCTCCCTGCAGCGTCGGCAAAATTTTCATTAACTGAAATCGAAACATCAACCGTGCATATACACACGATGATAAATCGATTATCAGAATCATGAAACACCTGGACACTATTGCGTGTTAACTTTTCCGACAAATACAGCGAAATACCGCCATGCGATATGGCCGGCCCCGCAGGTCAGCATGACGCCCGGCAGTGGGGACACCGGTTTGTGGTCAGGTACGCGGCACTAGCACCGGCAGCATGGCATGGCATGGCATGGGCGCGGCATGGCATGCGCAGCAATCAAAATGATGACTGGTCGCTCTTCCGCTGACTGTGCCAGATTACCCGACATGGCGCTCCGGGGAGCACAACAACCGACTGACGTGTGGATTCGGGGCTGCTCAGGACCGATCAATCCTCCTCAGAAGAAACAGCACAAAAAACAGCGCAAACAAAGACAGCGCAAACCCAACCCACAAAGGGAAATTCAAGCCATACCCTCGTCAACCCCCAGCTCTGAAATCCAGGCCCCGCCGGCCAGACCAACATTGACCACAGACACAGCCATAGCGTGCTGACCAGCGCATGGCTGAACGACCCTGCCTATCAGGGACAAGACAGAAGGATTCATGGAAACACCGGTACAGCCAATCAACAGCACGCAAACCACTCGCAACAACCGGAGCATCCGCAAAACAAGCAAATATCAGGGAAAGAGAACGCCATGATTCCAATCCCCCAAACAAGACCACCATGGCGGGATCCATCAGACGCAAAAAGGATTGCCCACACATTGGCGACACCATAGGCACCCAGAACCAGGAACGACGAGACCGGAAAAACTGAGACTTTCGACAAAATGACGAGACTGAACTCGCAAAACGTTGCGCTGATCAGGAGACAGCCGAGAACATAACACCCCACAACAGGCAGACTTGAGCACGAGAACATCCTGAGCAATCACAGACCGGGAACCACGAACATCCCGCGGCCCCAAAAACGCAATCAGGACGGCGCACAAAAGTGCCCCCGCTGCCACAGAAAGGAAACTGGCCCGCCAGCCAAAGAACTGGTCAATGAACATGGCCAGAGGAACGCCCAGCACCGGAGAAAGCATAAGCCCCGTCAGGACAACCGCGACGCCTTCCCACTGAGGGTGGAGCCAACAGACCGATACTCATCGCCAATGATGTACCAAGACGGGCCGATGCCACAATGCCAGCCACAAACCGGGAGGCCGCCATGACGCCATAATCATCACCCAAGGCTGCCACGCATTGCGCAACGGCATAAATCCCCATCGCGCCCAGCAAAATGCGCTTCCCGGAAACCCCTTCCCTGGTCAACACCCCCGCCAGCACTGGCCCACCCACAACCATGCCCAGGGCGTAAAGCGACACCAGACCGCCAGCCATCTCTTCCGAAATCGAAAAAGCCTCCATGAGCGATGGCATCATGCCCGCCACCATGAATTCCGAGAGTCCCAAGCACGAACGCACCGAAGCTCAGTATGTACACGAGGCGCAAATTACCCCACAACAAAATCCACTATAACCAGACAGCGCAATGGTTTTCAAGGACATGCACGAAGCAGACTCAGCGCCCCTCGGAGCGGTAAAGAATACGCAGCTCCTTGAACACGGAACTGCACGCTGTGGCCGCTGTAATGCAGCAGTCGCCCCGCCGGGGTTTGGAACGGCGCAGTACCTCGATGAGGGCCTGTTTCAGCTCCCCAAGGGGTTGGGCATGGATGGTGAAAACGACGTTTTCCCTTTACTTCAAATTATTTGGCTCGTCATATTGACTGGCAGGCTCGCTCCAGCCCTCCCTGCGCAGCAATTCCCGTTTGCGCGCCACGCCCCAGCGATAGCCCGAAAAGGTGGCCATCCTGTCGTACCACGCGATGGCAGGGCACTGCCACGGCCAGCCTGTTGGACGCGCAGGCATTGGCCACGGCCCGCACGGCGCGAGGCGCATCAATGCGCTCTGCCACTTCTGCATAGCTCATCGTGCTGCCCGGTGGAATCTCCCGCAGCGCCTGCCAGACCCGCTCCTGAAACGCGGTTCCCCGCACGTCCAGCGGCAATTGCAGCCCACGCTCCGGCATTTCGATCATGCCAACGACCTGTGCGACGACCTGCTCAAAACCTTCTTCGCCGCCCAGCAGCTGCGCTCGAAACTGGTCCTGCAGGTCGCGCACCAGCACCTCAGGTCATCATCCATCATGATTGCGCAATGCCCTGCCTCCCTGCGCCACCAGAATGGCACAGGGAGCACTGCGCCACGGCAAACCGGATCACTTCACCTGAACCACCGTTCCGGTAGTTCCATGCTCGCATGCCCAGCAGCCGGTCCGCGTGTTCATAGAACCGGCTGCTGGCGTTGAATCCTGCGTCGTATATTGCCTCGGTCACCGATACGCCAGGCTTCGTTCAGCGCCGCCTGCAGCCGACGTGCGCGATGTGCGGACGCAAAGGCTTTGGGTGTCAGCCCCGTCTGCGCCTTGAACACCCGATGAAAATGCGACGGCTCATGCCCGCGCTGCGCGCGCCAGTGTGTCCAGATCCGGCATCTCCCCTGGGATTCGATCAGCCGGCAGGCCTGCGTCACCACGGCGGCGTGACGCTGGTCTACCGATTGCGATCCGGCAGAAAACGACCGCGCCGTCCTGCACCACCTGCTCCGGAGGAGCTGCGTCCGGCGACACCTGTGTCGGAGGTATTACGCCCGGAGAGCTGGTTGCCTCGCCAGACTCGGTGGCATTTGGCGGCCCTGGCGGCCTTGGCCGAATTTCGCATTCTCGTCCCTGTTTTCATGGCTCGATCAGGTTCGGGTGATCCCCACGCCGCCATCCACATACAGCGTCGTACCCGTCACGAAGCTCGACAGATCCGAAGCCAGATACAGGCCGAACGCGCGATTTCGTCCGGCTGTGCTCGGCGCTTGAGCGCATGAGTTCTCGACGAATGCCTGCTGCTCCGGCGTGGGTGTTGCGGCACAGCCCATCGCGGTCTCCGTTCCGCCCGGCATCAAGGCGTTCACCCGCAGCCCCTGTGGTCCAGCCTCCGCAGCCAGCACGTGCACGAGCCCGACCAGACCTGCCTTGGCCGATGCGTAGGCTGCCATGCCGGGCAGGCCAAGTTTGGGTCCGACGAATGTCGATGTAAAAATCAGGGCCCCTCCCTTTCGTTCCAGCAGCGCAGGTATCTGGTGTCGCGCCGACAGGAATGCACCCGTCAGATTCACGTCGGTGTTTCCTGCCAACCGTCAACCGCAATATCCGTCACGCTGCCCAGCGCACCCATCGTGCCGGCATTGTAAAAGCCGATATCCAGTCCGCCAAACTGCTTCTGTGCCAGCACCACGGCTTCCCGGGCGCAGTTCTCGTCTCGCGCATCACCCGCAAGCGCCGCTGCCCTGCCGCCTTCGCTTTCAATTTCGGCTACCAGTGCGTCCAGACGATCCGCCCTGCGCGCTACCACCACCACGGCGGCGCCCTCCCTGGCAAAGAGTCTGGCGCTTTCATATCCGATTCCTTCGCTGGCTCCCGTGATGATCGCCACCTTGTCTTTCAGCAGTCCCATGTGATTTCTCCTGAGCAAGATTGGGAGCCGATTCTGGGTCACTGCCGTCCGCCGGACAATCCGTTTCTTATCATGCTCACGGATCCGTCATTCCTCCTCCCGCACGATGGTCTGCGACAGCGGATACCCCCGCATCGAGCCACGCGTGCCGTGCCGCCACCGAAGTACCGGTCATGCAGTCATCCCTCATCATGCCCTCGGGCGCACAGTCGGCATGCCAGCTGGTCGATCTGCGCCTGGGTCAGCGGCGTGAGCGGATCCTTCGTATTCACGAAAAATCCGCACATAGGCGTTGCCGGAATTTTCCTGCAGTACGGCTACCGTGCGCATAGCCCCAGTATTTCCAGCCCTCCTTGCCCGGCGCCCAGCCATCAGTGCCACCATCGCGTGAATCGTTCGAGAGCGTACGGGTGTGGTCGTGACGGAAGCTCGTCACCAGCAGCCCGTCACCCGACGGGGCATTCACGGCAGACAGCTGGTGACGCAGCGGCACCAGCGGCATGCCATCCGGCCACGGCTGGCCGGCCTGGTTGTTGCCGGCCATCACCTCCTCAGGTCCCCTGCAGACCGGATACGGTCATCCGGGTAAGGTTGTAAATTGAAATGGCCGTGGAATTCGGTCATGTCGTGCGCGTAGTCCGGCTCCTTGAACTTCGCCACCACGGCATAGCGGCTGATCACTTCGGCTGCTGCCGAAGCCGGACCGGCACCCGATGCATTGGCTGCCGCCAGCGTGAAGGAATATCCGGCACAGCTGCCGGCCGGACAGTTGACGGTCACCGGCAGCGAAGTCCCTTCGGCACTGATGCCGGCCGGCGTGGAAGTCACGCTGTAGCGGGTCACGGCCGTGCCGCCCCCGCGTATCCGTTTGGCCTGCACCTGCACGGTACCGGTTTCGGTACCCAGCCGGGCGCTGACCTGTTCGGGGGCCGAGGGCGCCGTCACGGCCGGGGCCGCCGCAATGGTGAACTGTCCCTCTCGTCTGGCCAGAAGCAGCCCCCTCCACTTCGGCCACCACGGTACAGGTGCCGGCCGCCAGCGCCGTCATCAGCCCGCTGCTGGCATCCATGCTGCAGACGGTGGGTGTCTCGCTGCGGTAGCGCACCTTCTGCCCGCGGGGTGTGCTGACCGTCAGCATGGCGGCGTCACCCACCACCAGATCACCGATGTCGTCGAACCTGAGATCGGGCGACACGGCCAGTTGCTGCTGCTGCGTGACCGCCGCCCAGGTGGTGTCACCCGCCTGGCTGGCCGAGAGCGTGCACGTGCCCGACGCCAGCGCACTGACCCTGCCGAGTTTCGGCCTCCACCGTGCACACGCCCGGCGTCAGGCTGCCGTAGCGTACCTTCAGGCCGGAGCTGGCCGTGGCGGTGACGGTGCCCGTTTCGTTCGGCGCCAGCGTGGGCAGGGCCGCAAAGGTCAGCGACGGTGGGCGGGTGCCGATGACGGGGCCTTTTTCCCCATTGGGGCCTTCGGCACGACCGCAGGCAGCCAGCGCCATCAGCAGGGCCGCTGCGCCGGCACGGCGTGCAACGCGAATCCCGGACGGTGAAACAGGTCGCAGCCGATCAGCCCGTCGTCCAGGCCACACTGCGTCATCCCACGTGCAGGCATGTCTGCTCACGGTCTCCACCCTCCGCACGGCCTCGACCCCATCAGCCCGTTCGGTCCGTTTCATCATCATGGCCACCCTCAGAATTTATAGTTGAAGCCCACGTAAACAGAACGGCCATGCCCCGGCACCGCCACACCCCAGGGCACGGTGTTGAGCATCATCGAACTGCCCCTGCCCCACATAGGCACCGCCCAGCGGCAGCGCGTAGCCCCGGTCCAGCAGATTGTCGATGCCGAAATCGATGCCCAGCGCTCCCCGCTCGAAACGGGTACGCAGGTTCAGCAGCGCATAACCACCCGTGCGGATTTCATTGCGCACGCTGGAAAGACGCTTTGGCCTGCACGCCCTCCCATTCCAGCGTGGTGGTCAGCTGCCCTTCGGCCCACGGCCCTCTGGTTTTCCAGACCGAGACGCAGGTTGGCCGGCATGGTGTTGGCACAGCCGCTGCCGGTATCGAGGTTTTTGCCATGCAGCCAGGACAGCTTGCCGTTGAGGGTAAAGCGCCCCCACGCACCCTTTTCCAGCAGCCGAACATGCCTCACACGTCCGCCCCAGAATGCGCGCATCCTGGTTGGCGTAGCGCAGCACGAATTGCTGGTGGCCCTGGTGTTGCTGCTGCGGCACTGGCTGGCCGGGCAGCGCCCGGCATCCACATAATCGTGAATGCGCGTGACGTGCGCACTGGCCGTGATGCCCTAACGCTGCGGGTCGGTGGCATCTCTCGGCTGGCGCTGCCGCTCAGCGTGTGCGCCACCGGGCTTCAGATCCGGATTGCCCAGATAACCATTGCCATCCCCAGAAAATTGTTCATGCCGGCCGCCATGGTGTTGGTGGACCACGGATAGCGTTCGTACAGGCTGGGCGAACGCGTCTTGCGGGCCACGCCGGCCTCGTAGCGGCGGCCCTTCGCCGGCTCGTAACTGGCCATGGCCGTCACGTCCCAGTGGCTGTCGTTCCTTTTGTGATGGCTGGCATTGAAGGCGGCGGCATCGTCGGCCCAGGTGGGCAGGCTACTGTAGCCCTGTACCGGCGCGGTACTGGTGCTCACACGCGCTATGACGCACGCCCAGCACTACCCGTGAGCTGCGCATTCCAGTGCCGCTCCCATTCGGCAAACACGCCCAGCCGGTCGCGATGGCCGTTGTCGATGTTCCAGAAATCGTTCGTCCCCAGCTGGCGCCACTGGCGCTGACGGCGACACCAGTCATACAGCCGGTAAAAAAGCGCCTCCATGCCCAGACGGATGGTTTCGTGTTCGCTCCTCATCAGACTGGCCTGCACGGTGGCGCCGTCGGTGCTGGCACTGGTGCGCATCGGCATGCCGGTGCCATAGCTGTAACGGTCGTTGCCCATGTCCATGCTGTGACGGATGCGCTGATGCCAGACACGTGCCTTCAGATCGCCCCAGCCGAACTGGCCCCGGTATCGCAGCCCCGCCACCGATGCGTGGTTGGCCGTCATGTCCATGCGCTGGTTGGGAAAACCCTGAAACGGCAGATCCTGCCAGTTCACGTCGGCCTCCAGCAGATGCACACCACGGCGCCATGCTGCACCCAGCTTGTGGTTCTGCACCCGAAATCCACTGGAACCCACTTCATCGGCCGGGATGACACGACCACCCTCGCGCCCCGCTTCCGCAGCTTGAAGACCCTGCCGGCGCGGTAATTCTTCGCGCGGGACCAGGTGCCTTCGTAATCCAGATGCAGTGATTCGGTGGCGTAGTAGGCGCCCAGACTGGCATCGACCCCGTGGCCATTGCTGCGATAATGGGCACCGACGTTGCCGCCTTTCAGGGCAGGCTCGCCCGGGTCGGCAAATTTCGGCGGGGCCGATTCCACCTGAATGCTGCCGCCAATGCTGTCACCGCCCACACTCACCGGCGAAATACCGGCATCACACGCACGCTCTCCACCTTGGCCGGGTCGATGTACGACAGCGCCGGGTTCATGTGGTTGGACACGCGGCCAGCAGGTCCATGTCATCCACCGTCAGGCGCAGGCGCTCGTCGGCCAGCCCATGAATGACGGGCAGGCCTGACACGCCACCGGCCCCGTACACCTCCACGCCGGGAATGTCCTTCAGCAGGCTGCTGGTGTCGGGCGAGGACGCGCGGCGCCGGCTCATGCGGCTGGCTTCCGGGGCATCGGCACCGGGGCCGATGCCTCCTGGCTGGTATCGAACAGACGCAGGCCACGCACGTTCACCGAAGGCAGGCGGGTGGCGGGAGCCGCCCAGTCCGGCATGACAGGTGGTGATCCGGCGCCGGCTGCTGTGCCCCCACAGGCGCCAGCACCATGCCAATGGCGGCTGCCAGCACGTTGACCCTCGTTCTTCTGTTCATCGCTTTGGTCCTGTCATGGTTTGTTTTTGCGTGGCAAACGGATCGGAAAACGCCGGATCCTTCAGAAAACGCTCGTCCGTCAGCGTGTGGAGAAAGGCCAGCAGATCGGCCACATCCTGGTCGGACAGGCCACGGTCCTGCACCAGCGGATCCTTGAACGGATTGGCCCGGCCATCCCCCTTGTTGCGGCCACTTTCGACATTGCGGCCACCGCCCGCCATGATACGCACGGCCTCTTCCAGCGTGGCCACCGAGCCATCGTGCATGTAGGGGCCGGTCACCGCCACATTGCGCAGGCTGGGTACACGGAAGGCGCCCATGTCGGCCGGATTGCCGGTGATTTCCTCGGCGCCGCTGTTGTCCTTCGGATAGGCACCACGGCCTTCCAGGTTGTAGAGGCCGATGTTGTGATAGCGCACGACCAGCGACGTGGTCTGCGCCGACATGAACTGGTCATCGAAATTGGGCGCCGCATGACAGGCGCTGCACTGCGCCTGCTCGAACACCTGTTTGCCGTGCAGCTCCTGTGCGCTCAGCGTGTCCCTGCCCTGCAGATAGCGGTCGTAGCGGCTGTCGGCCGTGATGAAGGTACGCTCGAAGGCGCTGATGGCCTTGAGGGCATGTTCCCAGGTAATGGGGTCGCCCTGCGCATCGGGGAAGGCCTGCGCAAAGCGGGTGGCGTAGTCCACATCCTTCGCCCCGGCCAGCCGCTTCATGACCTGGTCGACGTTGCCATCGTTCACGCCCATTTCCACCGGCTCGGTGCCGAATACTGGTTGGGAATCTGCCGCTCCAGCGTCAGCAGCGATGGATTGGCTCACGTCTGCGTGGCGTGATACGCCACGTTGCCCAGCCCCATGGCATTGCGCGGATGCTTCTGGCCGGTAATGCCGGTGGGGCGGTCCTGCCATCGGCAAAGGCCCTGGCCTGCTCGTGACAGCCCCCACACGACAGCGTGCCGTCGCCCGACATGCGTTTGTCGTAAAAGAGTAGCGGCCCAGCGCCACCTTGGCCTCGTTCATGGGGTTGCCGGCCGGCACGCGCGGCGGCGGCATGTGCGGCGGCAGGGTTCCACACCCAGGCATCGGGCGCGGTATAGGCCGGGTAATTCCAGTTGAACACGGTGGGCGTGCCGCGCGGCGTGGCATTCTGGCTGCCACTGCCACTGCCACTGCCACTGCCATTTTGCGCCGGCGGGCTGCCGCCGGAGGAACCCCGCAGCCCCCAGCACGGCCAGGGCAGCCACCACGCCCAGCGCCATGGTCATACGGGGCAACCAGCGCCCCACCACCCTGCCAGACACCCGGCGTCTGCTGCCCGTCCACCGTCCGTCCCTCCGTTTACTGGCCGTTGACGGCCTTCAGCACGCTCTGCGTCTTGCCGGCCACGAGCAGGCCCGTACCGCTGCCATCGGCCTTCCAGTCCAGCGCGAGGAATTCGAACGGCTTGGCGCAGCCGGCCGAGGTTGCCCCCGACATGCAGCCACCGGCCCTTCGGCCTTGCTGGCAATGTCATAGTTGAAGAGCGCGTGGGCATCGAAGGCCACCACCTGTTTGGTGGGATCGAAACCGTTGAGCGTGACCGTCAGGCGGTTCGGTGCCTTGCAGGACGAAATGGGCGTGCCATTGGCCGGGTCGCCCACACAGCCGGTGGAGCCCAGGTGCATGCGGATTTCGCCGTCGTCGGCCTTGCCGTTCTCCACATCGGCCGATTCCCACGGGGTGGGGTCGGCCGCCGTGTTCTGGCCGAATTCGATTTTGGTGAACTTGCGGCCACCCCGCCAGTTCCACGACATGCCCGGGTGCACGGAATTCTGCAGCAGCCGCGGGGTGGAAGCGTCGGCCGTGTTGAGGTGATTCAGCTCGAACGGCACACCCACCGTCATTTCCACGCCGGTGTAGGAGCCTGCCGCCACGGTACCCTCGATGGTGTCGTTGGTCTCGACCGTGCCATCACACTCGCCCACGCCTTTCTGCTCCAGGTCGATGAGACTCAGCGTGGTGTTGCCGTCGGTGCTGGTGTAGTTGTAGTCGTTGGCCTGCTTGAGCTTGAGCGGTACCTTCGTGCCATCGGCCCTGATCAGGTTGACATTGGCGATGTAGAAGCGGAAGTCCTCCATCTTGACGCTGCGCAGCTTGGTGCCCAGGGCCAGCGAGTTGGCGCAGGAGATTTTTTCGCCACCATTGTAGGCAGCAAACTTCAGGGCCACGTCACCATTGGCATTGGTCTGCCAGGCGGTACTGCCCGATCCGCCACTGCTGGTACCGGGCGTGCTGCTGCCACCGCTGCTGCCTCCACAGGCAGCCAGGCCAACGGCACAGGCCAGCAGCACACCGGCGCAGACGGGGGTTCTGAAAAAGCGTTTCATCGGAAAACTCCTTGCTCGAAAAGGGAAAGGAAAGGCATCAGAGAAACCAGAAAACACATGGGCCACGCACACCAGTGCGTGTCATGAACGCGTTCGCGCCCGCGCTGGCCGCAGCCGTGTGCCGACGAGGCCCCACGCAGGCAAGGCTGACCGCCCTGCCACGCGGGGCAGCATCGTCAGACAGCCATGCCGTCGCGCGACGACATGAACGGGAAACTGCGCAGGTGCGCACAGGCTTGCCAGGAACACCCGCGCACGCAGGCGGCCCCATGGCAGAAAACGGGAAAAAGACAGAACAGGAAAGAACCGGAAGGTCAGCCGGGCCAGCCAGCGATGACGGTTGCTGCAATGCCGCATGTCGGTACCTGCATTGAAAGGCGAAACCGCGTGCCCCTGGGCAGATGCACGGCCGCCGTGTGTCCCCTTGGGAACCCCTGTCACGGGCACGGCCGATGCAGGTGCAGCGGCCGCGAGATCAGGGATTACCCTGAAGCTATGTTCACGACACGCGCCAGAGCGCGCATGAACATGCCCTGATACCGACCCTGCGCCGGCACATCGAATGCGCACCGGGCGCAGACCGGTACTTTGCTTCTTTTCATTATATACAGCGCACCGATGAAATTCGTGACCAAACTGGCAAATGGTCTGTATCAAACCGATATTTGCGCAGCTGTCGGTACAGATTTGATGGATATCAATTTAGCGGCCCGGTTTCAACGAAACCGAACCAGTTTGCCCGGCAAAATGGGCATTTCCGGGACTGTGGCCAGCATGACGCGTGCACGGTCTCCGTCTTTCAAAACCACGACCAGACCACGATCCAGCGATTTCCGCCGTTACTGAATTGTGGTTCATTTATTCCCCGGCCCACGGTTCCCCTGACTCACGGTCGGAACCATTGTTCCGTAAACCGAAATACACGGTCACTGGATCCGCCGAATCGCGTTCACCCTCTGGAGGATTCATGAATTCATGCGTCCCCGCGCGGGAGACCGCTGAGGACGGGCAGGCACGGGACAGGGCCATTCGCCCCGCGCCGGATGGCTCTGCAAAAATCCTGCTGCCCCTTCCTGGCTCCCGCCAGCCGGACTGCCTCAGAACCGGTAGGTCAGTCCCACCATGTACGTGCGTCCCGGTCCGGGCATGGCCACGCCCCAGGGCACGCTGTCGAGGTCGTGGTGTTGCCCTGGCCGACCCAGGCTTCACCCCCGGTCAGCGTGTAGCGGCGGTCGAGCAGGTTCTCGATGCCAAAAGTCCAGCCCCACCATGCCGATGATGAGACGGTTGCGCCAGTGGATCAGGCCATAGCCCGGCGTACGGACTTCGTTGCGCACGGCGGACAGCCGCTTTTCGGGCTGCACTCCCTCCCATTCCAGGGGTGTTGCGCAGGCCCAGACGGTCGTCGGACCAGTTCATTTCCAGCGCCAGACGCAGGCGGCCCGGCATGACCCCGTACAGGTTGTCGTCGGTCACGTCGTTGCGGCCGCGCATCCACGACAGCTGGCCGTGCACGACGAAGGCATCGCCCAGCATTTTCCGGTCGCCCAGGCCACGATGGACGCGCAGGTCCATCCCATGGGTGCTGGCATTCTGCTGACGGTACGCAGCATCACGAACCGGCCGGTGGCGTCGGCATTGCCACCGCCACACTGGTCTTCCGCGCAGCGCGCCACATCCACGTGGTTGCGGATGCGTGAGGCCCAGCGGTCACACTCATTCCCCAGCGCATCGGTCCGGTCGGGTCTTCCCAGCTGGCGGTGGCGCTGATGGTGTTGGCCACTTCGGGCTTCAGGGCCGGGTTGCCAGACGAAACCGTTGCCATCGCCCAGGCAGTCCAGCCACGCCCGCGGCCAGTGCACTGGTGGACCAGCCGTAGCGTTCGACCAGGCTGGGCGAACGGGTGGCACAGGCAAGGCCCAGCTCGTAGCGGTGGCGCATGCGTGGCGCGTAACTGGCCAGAGCCGAGAAGTCACCGTGGTTGTCGGTGGTCTCGCGGGTCGCGGCGTTGAAGGCAGCGGCATCCGTGGCCCAGCCATCCAGCGGCCCCGTGGCGCTGACGGCACCGGCGCGGGTGGTCACCCGGGTGTAGCGTACCCCGACCAGCGTGCTCCAGTCGGCATTCCAGTTGCGCTCCCATTCGGCAAAAACCGCCCACGCGTTCGCGCCGGCCGTCGTCGAGGGTCCAGACGGTGTTCCGGGCAGCAGCAGTCTGCCAGCCGGTATCCTGTTTTTCGGACAGGCCCTCCACGCCAAGGCGCAGGATGTCACGGCTGCCCTGCATCACGTCGGCCTGCACGTACGCCGTCGGTGGTGCCTTCGTTGCGGGCACGCAGACCATCGGTGCGCAGGGCACGATCACGGCCGGTATCCAGGTGATTGCGGATGCGCTGGTGCCAGACACGGGCTTTCAGGTCGCCCCAGCCGTCACATGCCACGGTAACGCAGACCGGCCATGCCGGCTTCGCTGTCGGTGAGGTCCAGCCGCTGGGTGGGCAGCCCCTGGAAGGGCACACTTTCCCAGCCGATCTCGGCTTCCAGCATGTGTGTGCCGGCCGTCCAGGCGAGCCGCCAGCTGGTGATGCTGGGCGCGGAAGCTGCTGGAGCCGATTTCATCGGCACGCAGTACCGGGTTGCCGTCACGGCCGGGCCGGCGGCCTTTGAAGTTGCCGCCCGCCCGGACATTCTGCGAGCGGGCCCAGCCGCCCCGGTAGCGCAGGCCGAGCGTGTCGGTGGCATAGTGGGCCCCGTACAGAAAATCGATGCCCTGACCGTTGGTACGGTAGTGGGCGCCCAGTGCCACCGTGGCAGCCACTGGGGCTATCGGCAGCGCGGACCGGCGGTTTCGATGACGATGCCGCCGCCGATGCTGTCACACGCTGACCGGCGCCACCCCGGGCCAGGCGTAGAGCCGGCGCACGGCTGCGGGTCCAGATGGGACAGGACCGGGTCTCAGTGCCCGCACGGGCACGCCGGTCACGTCCTGGTCATCGATCACCAGCCGCAGGCGGTCAGCCCCCAGGCCCCGGATGAACGGCAGCGACGACGGGCCCCGCCCCCTGCAGGTGCACTTCCGGCAGGTCGGCCAGCAGACGGGCGCCATCGGACGTATCGAGGTGACGACGCAGGAAGCGGTTGACGGCGTGGCGCCCGGGCACCTCCCATGCCGTCCGCCTATCGGGTCCACCGGCGCAATTTCGTACAGGCCCACGCTGCGCAGGTTCTGCATCGGCGGCAGGGGCGCGCGACGGCCACAGCGGCACGGGCACGGCATCGACCCCCGTCAGCATCCGCTCCCCGGAAAAATTCCCCGTGTGCTGGCCATCGTGAAGTTCCCCGGTGGGAAATTGTCGACGGCGGGGGCCCGTCAGGACGGGAATGCCTGCAGCAGCTCCGGCCCGGCCATGAGTTTCCCAGTGCCGCCGGGAATCTGCCCCATCCTGGGTGTGTGCCCAGGCGGGCGTCATCATGGCGCCGATGGCGGCGCCAGCAGGCTGAGCTTCGTGTGTCTGTGCACGGCATACCCCTTGCAATGCCATCGTGGGCGGAGCCCTGCGGCGGGCACGCATCACGAATCCGTTCGTTACCGCACACCCGTACCGCGGGATCCCATGAAAAAACCGCGACCAAAAATCACGGCCCCCTCACACGACAATGCCGGGAGGCAGCGTCGATCGCGGCATGACGCTACAGTCGCGCCAGCACCTTCACACGGCGGCATCTGCCGGCGCAGCCGGAGCCGTCGTGCGACGGCTTTCCTGTTCGATGCGGGCCAGCACCTCGTCCAGACGCTGGTTGGCCCAGTCGTTGCCGATCTGGCAGGTACCGGCATACTGACCGCCACCCGCCATAGCGGGTGCACAGGCTGCCGATGTCCACACGGGACGCCGTGTTGAAAGATCGACCGTCCCAGCGCAAAACACGGTGTTGGCCTTCTCGCGGCCCCGCGATGTGCAGCGACATCGTGGCGTTGGGGAACAGCGCGTAGACCAGGAAGCAGTTGGCGGCGTAGATGGTCTTTTTCGTTGCGCAGGTCCAGCACCACGTCGCCCTGCATGTACGCACAGCGGCGCAGCTGCTCAATGCGCGGGACTCGTGCTCGTGATAGCAGCGCACGCGCTCGGCCACGTCCGGCGGGGCCAGGATGCGGTCGATGTCCATCGAACGGCAGGCATCCACCAGCATCATCATCAGCTGCAGGTTGGAGATGCGGAAATCGTGGAAAACGGCCCAGACCGGTACGCGGGTCGCACAGGAAAGCCCAGCAGCGTCAGTCAGCGCGGGTGCAGCACATCGGCCAGCGTATGACGGCAGCTACCGGCTTGTGTCGGCCGCTGCCAGCATGGCGGCGGAAAAATGCGAGCCGCGCCTCGCTTTCAGTGGTCGTGAATGACGCGCGACCGAGCGCTCGCACCCCCATGACGAGGGTTGCGCGCAGCCCCCGCGGGGCAGCGTGCGTGCCCCGGGGCCTGATGATCGAACACCTGGCCGGCGGTGGCCACGCGAGGCGGGTTGACCAGCATGTCGTGACGGCCGACCGGCACCTTCCCGTCCTGCACGTCCTTGGGTGCACGAACAGGGACGGAATCGACCACGCCGATGTCACGCAGCATCGCGCGCTGACCAGACCATCGAAATCGGAATGGGTAATCAGTCGGAAGGGATGTCTCGGTTCGCATGGGTACACCTGCTCCAGGGAGTGCGCCCTGCGGCCCGAGGCGAGGAGGCAGCGCAACCAGAGCCGGCAGTATCTGCCTCCGCCCGCAGGCTGCCTGCCCCTGCCGACTTGCGGCCTTCCCGCGCCTACCAGCAGCAGCGGCTGCCGTCATCCCGCGTGCCAGCCGTGCTGCATCAGTTCTTAAAACCCGCAGCATTGTGCCAGTCGGAAAATCGGACGTACCCAGAGCGGGCCGCCCCCTCAGTACGTGTTCGCGCGTGTCATGGGCGCTCGCGAGGACGAATGAAGTCCATGACACGCGCCATGGCGTCGAGGTTTTGCCCGGCCCGCCTGTCAGGCCGGGCGGCGTTTAAGAGGAAGGCAGGGCGAGACGCCCTGCCCCATCTGCGCGGCACCGCCCGGCCCTCGATGCCGACAGCCTGCCAGCCACCCTGGCCCGCACTGCTGGCCGGCTTCAGCCGGCACTATGCGCTCTTTCGCTACAACGCCCAGCAGGCCAAGGCGTGTTTCCGAGAATGCGGCCTGGCACCATGCGCCGGCTGGCCTCCGAGCGGATCACCTACCACGACCAGCGGGTGCCGAAGCCGTGGAAAACCTGCGCAGCCAGTTCGACACCGACAACCTGGCCGACGACACCTGGGCGGAGGTCAAGCAGTATTACGTGCTGCTGCTGGCCCGGGCACCAGCGGCCCGACTGCGAGTCCTTCTTCAACACGGTCAGCACCAGCTGCTGCACCGGCGAGTATTTCCACAACGACTTCATTTCGTGCGCCCGGCCGTGTCCACCGAGCACCTGGACGCCACGCCCCCTCCTTCGGGTCTACTGCGCAGCGTCCCCTGAGCAGGTGCTGCGGCGGGTGATCATCGACCTGGGCTGGCCTGCGGCTACCAGGACATCGAGTCGGACCTGCAGCGGGTGGTGATGCCGCGGCCTGTTCGGCCCGGACACGTACCGGGGCATGGACTGCCAGGTACACGTGCTGCGTTCACTCTTTTTCGCAACAGGGGTGCCTGCCTGAGTCAGCCGGATCATCAATGACGGCGAGGTGCAGCCCTTCGCGCTGCCGCTGCTGCGCGACTCCCGCGGGCATGTGTTCATCGACACGGTGCTGCACCAGCACGATCACATCGAGGGGCTGTTCAATTTCTCGCGGGCGTATTTCGTGGGACATGGCGTGCCCTCGGCCTATGTCCGCTTTCTGCGCACGTGATGCCCACCAAGCGAATCGAGCTGTACACCATGCCGCCTGCACAAGCAGGGCAAGACGCTGTTTTTCCGCGACCTGCTGCAGCACCTGCACGAATCGACCGACGCCTTCATCATCGACCCGGCATCAAGGGGCTCGGTGATGGGCGTGTTCACGCTGCCCTCGTTCCCGTTCGTGTTCAAGTACATCAAGGATGTGCGTCGCAAGGACATCACCCGCGAATCATCGAGGACCGCTACCAGCTGGTCAAGAACCACGACCGGGCCGGCTGGATGGTCATTCGTGAAATATTCGGATGCCTTTCCGAAAGCCGGCTCTCGCCGGAACTGCTGCCGAGCTGCAGCAGACGGCGCCTTCCCGCTGCTGACCGACGAGGGCACCGCATCGATCATCCGCCACCTCCATCGAGCGCCGGATGACACCGCTCAGCCTCTATCTGGAAACCGCTTCCGAGGCCGAACGGGAGCACGCGGTGAACCAGTACGGCATGGCCATCCGCAACATGGTGTCGGCCAACATCTTCCCCGGCGACATGCTGTACAAGAACTTCGGCGTGACCCGCCAGAACCGGGTGGTGTTCTACGACTACGACGAAGTGGTCTACCTGACGGAGATGCAATTTCCAGCAGGTACCCGAGCCTCGCACCCCCGAAGACGAGATGGCGCCGAACCCTGGTACCCGGTGGCCCCCAACGACGTGTTTCCGGAAGGTTCGAAACCTTCCCGCTGGGCAACCCGCGGGTACGCAAACCCTTCCTGAAATACCACGCCGAGCTGCTGGACCCGGCCTGGTGGCAGAACCAGCAGAAGCGCATCGAGGCCGGCATTCTGGACGACATCTTTGCCTACCCGCGCCGGCTGCGGTTTGCACGCGACGACAATGGCGCCATCACGCCTGCCGCCGCCACCGGCAGCACAGCCGGCTAAAGTCCCGCACTGGCCTGCTCCCGTGTGCTGGCCCGAGCGCCGTGCACGGGCAGGGCAACCGGCGGCACGCCGCGTCACGGTGCCCGTCGTGGCGACGTGCATCAGATCATGCGCAGCAGAATCTCCCCACCGGTGGTCGGCCTGCTTGCGCACCACCAGGTTGGCCAACGTTCGCGGGTGGGGCGATGTTCTCGCGCAGGTTGCGCAGGTTGATCTCCCGCCAGATGTCGCTGGCCATCTGCAGGGCCTCGGCCTCGGTCAGGTCCACGGTAGTGATGGAAGTAGGAGTCCGGCCGGCGGAACACGGTCTGCTGCAGCGACAGGAAACGCCGCTGGTACCGCCGTTCGATGTCGAGTTCTTCGGCATCGACGTAGATGGAGAGTCGAAGAAATCCGACACGCGTGTGACACTGGCCCGCGGCGCTCGGCTCGCTCGGCTCCCCAGGTCTGCAGCACGTTGAGCCCTCGAAGATCAGCACGTCGGGCTGCTCTACCCTTGCACGACGTTGGGCGGGATGTCAGCGGGCCTGGTGCGAGTACACCGGTGCCTCCACCACGCCTTGCCCGCCTTCAGGGCGGCCAGGAAGGCGATCATCCGCCGGCGGTCGTAGCTCTGCGAAAGCCCTTGCGCTTCATCAGCGCGCGCCTGCAGCACGCTGTTGGGATGCAGAAAGCCGTCGGTGGTGACCAGGGCCACCCGGGGATGGTCCAGGCCAGCGGGCCATCAGCGCCTGCAGCACCCGGGCAAGGGTGCTCTTGCCCACCGCCACGCTGCCAGCAATGCCGATGACGTAGGCGCACCCCCACCAGCCGGCCGAGAAAATCGTCGCGCACCCCCGACAGCGCCTGGGGCCGACCGGAAGTGCAGGTTGAGCGGTCGCGACAAGGGCGGGTGACATCCACCACCTCCTGCAGCGACACCTCGTCGTTGACCGCCGCGCAGGGCGATCAGCTCGAGCTCGGACAACGTGAGCGGCGTGCTGGAGCGCAGCCCGGCCCAGTCGGCCCGGCTGAAGCGCTCGTAGGTTGCGAAAGTCATCCACCGCGGCGACGCACCGGGTGGTCCTGTTTTCCCGCTACCGTCTCCGTTCGGCACAGTGCCTGACCTTCTCTTCTGACTCATGCCAAAGCTCCTCACCGCCCTCTGGCATGAGCGCGATGATACCGGCCCCAGGCCATCCGGGGCAGAGCCGCGATGGACATGGCGGGACTGCCCTGCCCACGACGCTGACCGAAGGGAGCAATCCCGCCCCACGGTGCCGAACGAATGGGCGATCCTGCCCGCAGTGCCGCCTGGCGACGCCGGAACGCATGGGCAATCCCACCCGTCATGCCGCCTGACGCCATCCGCACGAACAGCGGCTGAGCGCCCCCGTTTCACACACTTCATCGTAATCAATTTCGACACTGACGCAAAAACTGCGACACCTGTAAACAGTACCTGTAAGCGAGAGAACAACGGCCAGGGATTCAGCCGCTTCGACGAAAAAGCCGAAAGCATGCGGTTTACAAGGCGATGGGATTCATTACTTATTAACGCCGAGAGATGCGTACTTAAATCAAAAGTTACGGCCGCCAGGTCACATTGGCTAATCATTCTGTTGGAATCACGCCCCGTCTGCGAGGCTGAAAGTATCGGCCCGGCGGCTGTTTTCGACAAACACGCCGGTCGGTGACTGCCCGGGGCTGTGCGGCAGTGCTTCTGGACCGATCTGCAACACAAACGACCCTTTTTGCCATGTCACGATCCGCTTCCTGTTTGTTCTGGCGCTGGCCAGTTTTCTGGCCGGCTGTGCCGCCATCCGTACGGGCGGTCTGCCGCCTGCTCCCGACAAGGCGCCCAAGCACAACTACATCTACCAGATCGGCCCGGGTGACGAGCTGGACATCAAGGTCTGGCGCAACCCGACCTGTCGGTGAAGGTGCCCGTGCGCCCCGACGGCAGATCACCGCGCCGCTGATCAAGGACATCGTGGCCGTGGGCGGGGCGCAGGTTCTCGGCAAGAAATCGAGAGAAACTGGCCACCTACATCCGTGACCCGAGCGTGTCGGTGGTCGTGACCAAGATCGTCGGCGACCCGCTGTCGGTGGTGCGCGTGATCGGTCAGGCCCAGAGCGGCGCCGTGCCTACCGAACGGCATCACCCTGCTGGACGTGATGACCAAGGCCAACGGTCTGACCCGCAAGGCAGCCGGCAACCAGGCCATCCTGATCCGTGCCGTGGAGAACAGCAAGCAGTACCGGGTACGCCTGGAAGACCTGCTCAAGCGGGGCGATCCGAGTGCCAACGTCGAGATCGCCCAGGTGACTCGATCATGATCCCGGAAAGCCTGCTGTAACCGCCCACTGGCCGCTGGCGCCGCAGACTGGCGCCAGCGCACCGGCACCGTCCATACTGGCGGTGCCCAAACCCACCTTCTGCGCAGCTGTATGCTTGACTTTCGGAAGTCCTACAAAACCTACCTGTCCGGGCTGTGGAAGTACCGTGTCTCCGGGCTGGTCGCCACGCTGATCTGTGGCGTGCTGGGCATCATCCTCACGGTGGTGCTGCCCGGCAACTACGAGGCGACGGCGCGTGCCTACGTCGACACCAAGTCGATCCTGCAGCCGCTGATGCAGGGCATGACGGTCCAGCCCGACGTGCAGGGCCAGATCCAGATGATGGCGCGCACACTGGTCAGCCGCCCGAACCTGGAGGCCATCGTGCAGGCCACTGGGCTCGACCGTGAGGTCAAGACCCAGAAAGACCGCGAAGCCCTGCTGCAGACGCTGGAAAAGAACATCAAGTTCAAGCCGGCCGGTGGCACCAACTTCTACAGCCTCGAGTACCGCAACCCCGACCAGCAGACCGCCCTGAAGGTGGTGAACCTGCTGGAGAGCCTTCGTGAAGGCCGCCCGCACCGGCAAGACCAGTGACACGCAGCACGCGGTGGACTTCATCGACCAGGAGATCACCAAGGCCAAGGAGACCCTCCTCAAGACCGAGACGGCGCTGAAGGAATTCAAGATCCAGCACATCGAGGTGATGCCCAACCTGGCGCAGGACTACGTGGCCCGCTCGGCCGACATCCAGCGCGAGCTGCAGACGGCCCGCCTGGAGTACCGGCAGGCCGTCAACTCCCGCAGCGCCATCCGTGCACGGCTGGAAGCCATTCCCGAATACGTGCCGGCCGGCGGCAGCCAGACGGACGGCGGCAGCGAAACCGAGCGCCGGCTGGAAGCCGCCCGCAAAAGCTCGATGAGCCTGCTGGTACGCTACACCGACGCCCACCCGGACGTGATCAACGACCCGCAGCACCATCCGCGACCTGGAACGCGAGCTGGTGCGCGAATCAACCGCCCGGCCGAGCCCGCGTCCGGGCGGGGCAAGGTGCCCAACCGCCTGTACCAGGAGATGTCCATCGCCATGGCCGAGGCCGATGCCAAGGTGGCCTCGCTGGCTGCCCGCGTCTCCGAGGCCGAAGCCCAGTCCAAGCGTGCCCGCGAGATCGCGCTGGCCATTCCGAAGGTCGAGGCCGAATACATCCAGCTCAACCGCGACTACGACTCCAGCAAGCGGAACTACGAGAAGCTGCTGCAGCGCCGCGACGCCGCCCGTCTGGCCGGCAGCATCGAGAAAACACCGGCTCGCGCGAGGTTCCGCGTGGTCGATCCCCCGCGGGTGGGCCCGAAACCCGTGTCGCCGAACCGGCCGCTGCTGCTGGTGGGCACCCTCGTGGTGTCGATCATCCTCGGTCTGGCCGTGGCGCTGGTGCGCGAGGCTGGCCAACCCGGCCTACTACGGGCCCAACGCCCTGAAGGCGGCGCCAACGTGCCGCTGTTCGGCGCCATCACCCGCTACCGCGATGACGCCACCCTGCGGGCAGACCGTCGCAAGTCGATGCGCTTCATCTCGGTCTGCGCCCTCTACACCACGGTCATCGTGCTGCTGATCCTGTTCTACGTGATCGACGGTGGCCAGCTGTCCGAGCAGCCTCCCGTGACTTCCGCCACCCAGAGCCAGCAGGTGAACTCATGAACAAGCGCCTCATTCACCGCGCCATGCAGAAGATGGTGGACCAGAACCCGTCACGTCCGCTGCCGGTGACCACCACGATCCTGCCGGGCGGCCCCCACTACCGTGTCCGGGCCGAGCACCACGATGATCGGCACATCGCCCGGGGCCGACGAGGCCATGGCCGCGCGCATCCGTGCCGACATCGCCCGGGCCCAGCTTCTGCGCGAACAGCGTGAGCAGCAGCGCCAGCAGTCGGGTCAGTCCTGGAGCAGCAGCCACGGCCAGACGGCGCAATCCCATGGCACTGCCCATGAACAGGCCACCGAAGTGCCGGTGCTGACCGAATACACCACGGCCAGCCCCCCGCCGGGAGGCATGGCGGGCAGCACCGGGCACGGCAGGCAGCCACGGCACGGCCGGTGGCGCAGGCATGGCCGGGGTGCAGGCACGCCGGGTTCGACACAGCCCCGGCCGTCCGGCTCGCCCATGGAAGCCCTGCCGCTGGCCCCCTACCGTCCCGGCGTTGGCCACCACGAGCTGACGCTGGACTTCGAGCGGCTGAAGGAAAAGGGCTTCCTGACCCCCGACGACAAGACCGCCAAGATTCACCAGGAGTTCCGCCTGGTCAAGCGCCGGCTGCTGGACAACGCCTTCGGCCGCCTGCGGCCGGTGGTGGACAACGGCCGGCTGATCATGAGTGACCAGTTCGCTGCCCGGCGAGGGCAAGACCTTCTCGTCGATCAACCTGGCCATCAGCATTGCCATCGGCGGCGAGCACCCGGTGCTGCTGGTCGATGCCGACATCGCGCGTCCCAGCGTATCCAACACGCTGGAGCTGGACATTCCGGACGAGATCGGTCTGGCCGACTATCTGGACGATCCGTCCATCCCGGTCACCGAGCTGCTGCGCCCCACCTCGCTGCCCGGGCTGACGCTGCTGCCGGCCAGCCACCTGAAGCACCGTCCGGTGGATCTGCTGGCCCTCCGGCAACATGGCCCGGCTGGTGGAAGAACTCAGGACGCTGCTGCCGCACCACGTGATCGTCTTCGACAGCCCGCCGCTGCTGCCCGTCACCGAGACCCGCTCGCTGTCGGCCCTGGTGGGCCAGGTGATGCTGGTGGTGGCCGCCGGCGAGACCCCGCGCACCGCCGTCAACGAATCCCTCCTGCAGCTGGAAAACTGTCCGGCTGTCGGTCTGCTGTTCAACAAGGCCCCGTTCAGCCCAAGGCACCTGCCTACTACGGATACTGAGATGTACAAATCATTCTTCGGGTTGAAGTCCAACCGTTTCCGCCTCAATCCGCACCTGCGCTTCCTGTTCAACAGCGAGGCCATCCAGCGCGCCGTCAATACGCTCAAGTACGGCCTGTGCACCAGCGCGAGGGCCTGGTGCTGCTGACCGGTGCCCCGGGCTGCGGCAAGACGATGCTGATCCAGAACATCAGCCGTCGCCTGCCCGACGCCGGCATCCAGGTGTTCACGCTGGCCACCCCCAAGGCCGATGGCCACTCGCTGCTGCAGCAGATCTTCCTGGCCCTGGGCCTGGGGCTGCCTGGCCGGGCCGACACCGCCCAGCTGCTGCACGACCTGCAGAAATACCTGCTGGGTGAAGTGCAGGCCAACCGCCGGCTGCTGCTGGTGATCGACGAGGCCCACAACCTGGACGACGATGCGCTGGAAGTGGTGCGCCTGCTGTCGGACATGCAGCTCAACGGCAACCTGCTGCTGCAGATCTTCCTGGTGGCGCAGCCGGTGCTGCGTGCCCGGCTGGCCGCACCGCGGCTCGATGCCCTGCGCCAGCGCTTCCTGGTCACCGACCATATCGATGGCCTGACCGCCGAGGAAGTGCCCCAGACCGTAGAAACGGATGGAGCAGGCCGGCTGGCAGGGCGAGACCCGCGTTCGATGCCGAGGCCTGCAGCGCATCCAGCTGGCCACCGGCGGCAATCCGCGCCAGATCAACATCCTGTGCGAGCGGCTGCTGACGCAGGCCTACGTCGAGAAAGACCCGTGTTTCCGTGCAGGACGTGGACAACACGCTACAGGACATGGAAGACGAATGGCGCACCGCCGGTGACGAGGCCCCCGTGGTGGCATCCACCGCCAGCAGCCAGCTGCGCGAGCAGGACCGGCGCCTCGATGCGCTGGAAGCCGCGCTGAACCAGATCTCCCCAGGTGACCATGCACGATTCTGGTGCGTCTGGACGCACTGCGGCGGAATGAACCCCCGCTTCCTTCCGGACCGGCGGCCATGCTGAGCCGGCTGGCCGCCCATTTTTCGCGCTACTCGCTCGCCAGCCTGCTGGTCACGCTGGCGAGCATCGTTTTCGTTCCGTTTCTCACCCGCATCTTCCCGGTGGCCGATGCGGCATGATGAGCCTGATCGGCGTGCTGGTCACGGCCACGGCGGCCGTGGGCAAGCTGGGGCTGCAGCAGGCGGCCCTGCGCTTCTACAGCGAGTGCGTGCCGGCCAGTCGCCCTGGTCGCTGCCGCAGTACGAGGCCACGGTGTACATGGGCCTGGCCGGTTTCGCTACCGCCACGGCCCTGCTCTGGATGCTGGCCTCTCCGTGCTGCCCGACTCCCTCTTCTCTTCCCGAAGCCATCATCTGCTGTATCTGGTGGCACCGCTGGCGCTGCTGCGGTGCTCTGTATCCAGCTCGGTGGTCAACCAGCTCCGGGCACGCGAGCTGAGCGGCGTGTCGCTGTATTCGGTGGTGCAGCGCTACATGGGCCTGGCGCTGATGCTGCTGGCGCGCTCTACGTGTCCACCACGCTGTGGGGCTTCACGGCGCACCAGATCGTGTCGGAAACCCTGTGCCTGGTGGTGCTGGCGGCTGGTTCTTCCGGCGCGAACCCTGGTCGCCCGCGATTTTCCATGCCGCTGCTGCAGGGTGCTGCTGCGCTACAGCCTGCCGCTGAGTGGCCATGGGCTGTCGTCGGTGATGCTCAGCCTGGGCGACTGCGTCGATCCAGACGCATGCTGGGTTCCGGAATCGGCTGGGGGTCTATTCGGCACCGTACACCCTCTGCGACTATATCGGCGCCGTGCTGGTGACGGCCTTCACCGGTGCGGTCACGCCCATGGTGCTGCGCCTGTGGGCCGACGAGGGCGAAACCGCCACGCAGAAATTTCTGCAGCGGGTGTTCCACCTGTATCTGCTGTTTGCCATTCCGATGGTAGCCGGCGTATCGGCCGTGTCCGAACCGCTGCTGGCGTTGGTGGCCTCCGAAAAATACCGTGCCGGCGCGGCCATCATCCCGTGGGTGATCGGCGGTGTGGCGCTGCAGGGGCTCTTCCCGGTCACGTCGGCCGGCCTGCAGATCCGCAAGCGTTCCGGGCTGGTGCTGCTGTCGATCCTGTCGGCCGCCGGGCTGAACGTGGTGCTCAACCTGCTGCAGTCCCGTTTCCTGGGCATCGAGGGGGCGACCATTGCCACCCTGCTGGCCTACGCACTGATGAACGCCCTGGCGGCCTGGCGGGGACGGGACACGGTACCAGTTCGCCCCGAGATGGCGTGTGCTGGCCTTCACAGTGGCCGCGATGCCGTGGCATTGGGACATCCATTTCGACCATGATCTGCCCACCCTGGTCGTGCGCATGGCCGTGGGCGCCGTCATCACGCCGTCGCTGTGCTGGCACTGGATGCCGAGGCCCGCGTGATGGCCACCCAGTACTGGCGCGGTTCGGGCTGGGGCGTGGCAGGGGAGCACAGAACAGGGGTAGCCACACACCACGGCAGATCGCAGCGCAACGCAGGAAAGAGCAAGTCATGAAACCGGTGACCGTACTGATGTACACACGCCATCGTCGATGGCGCGGAACTGGAGCCGACCCGCACTACAGCGTGTCACCGGCCGTTTTCCGGCACCAGCTGCAGCTCATCCTGCAGCACGGCGGCCGTGTCCGGCATCCGGCAGGCCCGTCAGCCTGTCATCGCCGATGCTCATCCCGTCTGCCTGACCTTCGATGACGGGCAGCGGAGCAATCTGGCCGCCGCGGAAGAAATCGCCCGCGTGGGCGGCAGCGCCGAATTCTTCGTCAATCCGTCGATGGTGGGCCAGCCGGGCTTTCTGGACTGGCCGGCCCTGCGCGAGATGGCGGCCATGGGCATGTCGATCCAGTCGCACGGCATGCATCACCGCTATCTGGACCAGCTCTCGCCAGCCGAGGTGCGCGCCGAGCTGGCCGACTCGAAAGCGGCCATCGAGGACGCCATCGGGCAGGCTGTCGTTATTTACGCACCAGCAGGCGGCCGGATGCCTGACGATTTCCTGTCGATGGCGCATAGTATCGGTTACGAGACAGTGTGCTCGTCCCGTGTGGGCATCTGGCGGCCTGCCAGCCGTCCCGTGCCGGCATCGGCACCGGTATCACAGCCGGGCTCTGCGTCCGCATCTGCGATACCGGCGTCGGTGGGTCAGGGTGGTGCAGCCGGACAGACCGGCCGTGACGCGGCATCCGGCCAGTCGGGCCGGTGCTGCCGCTCGTGGCCATGGCACTGCGCAATGGCCCTGGCGCTACAGCACTACATGGCGCTGCTGGTGGACAGGCCGAGGAAGTGCCGCGGCTGGCCATGCTGCACAACACGGCGAAGCACGCTTTCTGGCCTGGATCGCAGCATCCGGCGGAAATGCCGAAGCAGCAGCTGCGCTACCGTGTGCTGACGGCTCGAAGCAACTGCTGGGCAATGTAGCGGGCACGAGGCTGCAGGCGCGCTGCTGCCGCGCACGCGGACGGACGACACGAGACGACTGACTGCAGAGCGCATAGACACCTTCACGGATACTGGTCTACATCATCGCCCGCGGCGTGGATGGTGCACACATACCTCGGCTATCGTGGCTGCTGCGCTGGCGGCTGAAGAAGCTGCAGGGCACAGCGCGACCGGCAGGGCGCCCGGCCCAGCTCAGCGTCGCGGAAGCACCTCCAGCCGCCGCGGGCGGGACTCTGCGGCGAGGAACGGTCAGCACGAGCGGGTACGGACACCGGTACCCGGGCGGCGCTGGCCAGGCGCCGGCCGCCGGCGCATGGCGCACGGCCAGCAGCGCACGGGCGCAGCGCCACGATGATCATGCGCTGCCCGCCATTGCGGTGGTGATCGTGGCGCGCAACGCCGCGCACCTGATCCGGCCCGCAAGATCCGCAGCTGCCACCGGACAGCCATTATCCGGCCGGGCCAGCGGATCCGCGTGTCGCTGGCCATCGATGGCGACGACGAGGACACGGCCCGTGCCGCCGAGGCGCTAGACGATCCACGCGTGACGGTGCTGCGTCATGCCCAGCATCGCGGCATAACGCCGCCATACGCTCAACGATGCCATCGCCCAGTGTCATGGGGCGTTCCTGCAGTGCCTCACCGATGCGCGTCGCAGCCTTCAGGACCCAGGGCCATCCGCCATCTGGTGACCTTCGCTGCACGGCCAGCCGCTGATGGCGGCCGTCGGTGGCGAACTGCAGTTCGAGAGCTGAGCGAGGGGATTTCGTCGGTCCAGGGCTGGGATGCACTGGCGGTATGAAAAGTGGCTGCGCCGCACCAGAAGGCCAGGTGGCGTCCACCATCGGTATGACGGGGCGCTGTACGGTCTGCGCCGCCGCGCTTCCGGCCCATTCCGGCCGAGACCATTCTGGACGACGTGCTGATTCCGATGCAGGCTGTGCTGGACGGCTGCCGGGCCAGTTTTCGGCAGCCGCGCCATTGCGGCCACGATCTGCCCTCGGCCTCGATGGCTGGGAAAAGCGCCGCAAGATCCGCACACTGGCGGGCCAGTTTCCAGCTGATTCAGCTCTGCCCCGGCCCTCGTCTCTCCCCGCCGCAGCCCGGCCTTCGTGGGCTCTCGCGCTTTAAAGGTCTGCCGCCTGATGCACGGTGGCGCTGGTGCTGATGCTGCTGGCCAGCCTGATGCTCGCGCCGGGCTCGCATGGTTCTTCGGGCTCCAACGTCCTGGGCGCTGCGCTGAGTCATCCGTGGGGCCGTACTGGCTGGCTTCGTCCGGCGGCCAGCCGGCGCTGGCTGCCGGTGCGACTGTGCTACCTTCGTGGAAATGCTGCACCTGTTCATCGTGTACGGGTTTGTCGAATTCCTGCTGCAGCCGCAACCTGCACCGCTGGGGGAATTTGAAAATGAACGGCCACGTGCAGCTCCGGCGTAACCTTAACCCAGGCGGCCAACCCGGGCGTGGCAGGACCACAATCGAGAGACACCGCAGAGCGGGGGCCACATCACGGTCGGGAGACCGCTGCCCCGGGCACACACGATCATCCCCATGGGCAGGGCTGGGACTCCACCCAGGAGATAAATTTTCAGACCACACCCGGGTGCTGTATCTGGTGTCGCTGTTTCCGTGCTGGTCGGAAACCTTCATCGTGCGCGAAAGTCCACGCGCTGATGCGGCGAGTGGAGGTGCGCATCATCTCGCTCAAGCCGCACGGCGAACCGATGGCGTGCAGCCCGATGCCGAAATCCTGCTCGACCGGGTGGTCCTATCCGCCCGCCAGCCTTGCCAGCAGCCTGAAGGCGGCACTGCCGAAAGGTGCTTTCGGGCCATCCGCTGCAGTGTGCGCGAAGCTGGCCCCGCTGGTAAGCCTCTGGCGCAAGCCGGGCAGGCTGGTCAAGTCGGTGGAGAGCTGGTGGCGCACGCCTGACCATGATCGACGCCGTCCGGGCGCGCTTGGTTCCGCAGCACCTGCACGCTCACTGGGCCACCTGCAGTTCCGGCTGCCCGCATTCTGGCCGCGGGCGCATCGGACGCCCCTGGAGCTTTCACCGGGCATGCACACGGCTTGTTTTCGTGCACGATCAGGATCTGGCCGGCGAGCTGAACCAGGCCGATTTCGAGACGTGACCATCTCCGGCTACGGCCGAAACGCTTGGCTGGCCCGCGCGCATGATCCCGCGGAACCGGTCACGACTGGCCGCGATCCCTGCGGCGTGCTGCCCGGCCCGACCTGCCCTATACGGCTGCGGGACGTGGCGGCGTACATCGCGGCGTCAGGCGGCTGGACCCCATCAGGGCTTCATCCATCTGGTGGGCATGCCGGCTGCTGAAGGAACGGGGCTGCAGCCTTCACCTGCGACATCATCGGCGACGGGCCACTGCGCGACACGCTGCAGCAGGCCATCGACGCCGCCGGCCTGCAGGCACAGGTACGGCTGACCGGCGCCCTGCCACAGCAGGAGGTTCGCACCCGCATCAACCGGGCCACCCTGTTCGTGCTGCCCTCGGTGCTGCTGGCCGACGGCGATCGCCGATGGCATTCCGGTCGCGCTGATGGAAGCCATGGCCTGCGGGGCCACGGCCATTTCCACGCGGGTTTCCGGCATTCCGGAACTGATCCATCACGAAGAGAACGGCCTGCTGGTGAGCCCGGGCGACGCCGCCGAACTGGCCGATGCCATGGCCCGCCTGCTGGGCGATGCCCCACTGCGCACACGGCTGGCCGAAGCGGCCCGTCGGACCATCGTGCGGGGATTTCGATGCCGACATCGAGGCCGGCAAGCAGCTCAGCCTGGTCCGGCGAAAACGGCACACGGCCGCACCTGCCGCAGAAGCAGCACACGGCCAGCCCCGTCGCGTCATGCTGATGACCGACGAGATGGAAGTGGGTGGCAGCCAGCGGCAGATCGTGCGACTGGCGCTGGGCCTGAAAGGCGCGCGGCGTGACCTGCGCGGTGCTCTGCTATCAATCGTCGTCGTTTCTGGTGCGGAGCAGCTGCGGGCCGCCGGCATCGAGACCATCCGCGTGAACAAGACGGCCCGGGTCGAGTCCGGGCTTCGTGCGCCGCCTTCGCCAGGCCATTCGCGCGTGGGCACCGGACGTGGTGCACTGCTACTCGTTCACGGCCGAACTGTGGGGGGCCATTGCCTGCCGGCTGCTGCCGGCCCGCGAGCGGCCGGTGCTGATCAGCTCGAGTGCGCGGCACCTACAGGTGAGCACGCAGCCACCGCAACCGGTGGCGGATGAGGCGCGCTGGGTGGGCAGCCAGTCCGGCCAGCATCATCTCCAATTCACGCGGGGGCCGAATACGCGGCACGGCAGATGCACTGGCCCTTGCACCATTTCCGTGTGGTGCACAACGGCGTGTCGGTGACGGAACCGGATGCCGCACGGGTGGACCTGCTGCGCCAGCATTATCTGCAGAATACATTCGACACGCTGGTGCTCTTCGTCGGCCGTCTGGTCGAGCACAAGAACCTGCCCCGCCTGTTGCAGGCCTTTGCGCAGGTGGTGAAGCAGCGGCCGCGTACACGCCTGCTGCTCGCCGGCAGCGGACCGCTGCACGATGCACTGGCCGCGCAGATCGGGCAGCTGGGCCTGCGGGACCGCGCCCTGCTGCGCTGGGCGAGACGGTCGAGTACCGGCGCTGATGGAGGCCGCCGATCTGGTGGTGCACACCCTCGCTCCGCGAGGGCGCTGTCGAACGTCGTGCTCGAAGCCATGGCGCTGGGCCAGGCCGTGCTGTCCACACCGGTGGGCGGCATTCCGCAGGCCATCGACAACGGGCGGCACGGGGTGCTGGTGGAGCCCACCGATACCGATGCCCTGGCCCGCGCCCTGCTCACCCTGATCGACGATCCGGCGTTGCGTGAACGGCTGGGCCGTGCCGCACAGCACAAGGTTCTGGAACAATACGGTCCCCCGCCATGGTCAGTGCCATGCTGCAGAGGTATTCGCGTGTCAGTCAGCGGTAATTTCCTGCTGGTCATCCAGCCGCCGTCTTCCGCGGCGCCGGATGATCGTCCTGCCGCCCTGGCGGACATCACCGCCAGCTGGCCCAGTTCCGAAAGCCATCGCGGTGCACCGACGCAGAGCCTGCTGCCCGACGGGCACCGCTTCGAAGCCTGCGGTGGCAGGGGCGAGCTGTACCATCGGCGATGCCCAGGTGGAGTGCGATGGGCATGCCCAGCGGTCCCCGATGATCTGGACGGCGTGCTGCACGCGTGGCTGCAGTCGCGCGAGATGCCGGTGGAACGCTGCCGCCGTTTCCTGCTGGTGTCTATCGGCGGACCTCCCCAGCTTGGCGATCGTCAATGCGGTGACCGATACCTTCAAGACCTGGCCCTCAAGCTTCAGCCACAGCGCAGCCGGTGTTTTGCGGCCGCCAGCGACATGCCGCCTGCTGCTGGCCACGCGGCTGTTCAGCCCGGCGCTGTCGACGAGGGCCTCTACCACTGCCTGAACCTACTACCGTGCCGGCGCTCAGTTCCGATCTGCCGGTCCGTGCGCAAAGCTCTCAGGCGGGCAGCGGCTACGCTGGCGCGATGGCCGCATGGAACAGGACGTACTGGCAGCTGCGCGCCGCGAAGATCTCGACCTGGGCGCGCGCGCCGCCACCCGGCTGCGCACCGAGCACCAGATCATCCGAAACGGTGCGCGGCTACCAGCGTGACGACCAGCACTGGGGCGCGCTTCAGAGCGGCGGCGCGGCTTGGCTCCAGCTATCTGCGGCATCCTGGCCGCCAGCGCCCGCGCCGAAGAGGTGTCGAGAGCTTTTCCATCGCACCACCGAGGAAGGCTATGACGAGCTGGGCTTTGCCGAAATCGCCGCCCGCGCCTTCGGCCTCGGTGCCCACCAGCGCCGGGTCAGCGAAAAGCGAGGCGGCGGCCGAGTGCTGCCATCCTCCTCAACACCTTCGACGAGCCCTTCGGCAACGCCTCGGCCATCCCCACCTACTACTGCGCGAAGATGGCGGCCGAGGCCGGCAAGGACCTGCTGGTGGCGGGCGACGGTGGCGACGAGATCTTCGGTGGCAACGAGCGCTACCTGAAGGACCGGATCTTCGCCTCTACTACGGCCTGCCCTCGCCGGTGAAGGGACTGGGCAGCCTGGTGGCGAAGCAGCTGGAAAGAACCGACCAGCGCTGGGCCAACCGCCTCTGCAACTTCATCGAACGCGGCAGCCTGCCCAACCCCGACCGTTTCTACACGGACGATTCCTTCGCCTCCGACCATTACGACGACCTGCTCACGCTGTCGTTCCGGGCCACGGTACCGCGCGACACCTCGCTGAACCTGCAGCGCGACATCTGGCGCACCTTCACGCGACACTCCAGCGAGCTGCCGCCTGATGCACCTCGACGCTGAGCGATGGCCATTGCCGACAACGACATCGCTCGAGGTGACGGGCGCCTGCCGCAGTGCCGGCGTGTCGGTGCGGCACTTCCCGTATCTGGACCGGAAACTGGTGGAATACACCGCACGTTTACCTGCGCATTACAAATTGCGGACGCAAAGCGTGCGCTCTGGGCGAAACGAGCGATGATGTCGATTCTGCCGGAGGAGATCCGGCGCAAGGAGCAGGGTTTGGTCTGCCCGTGAGCCTGTGGATGCGCGCGCCGTTCCGCCAGCTGCTCAACGATGCGCTCGAGATCGCCCAGCTGCGTCTGCGCGACGTCGCTCCAGATGGATGCGGTGCGGCGCCTGCTGGACCGTCACCAGCGGGGTGCCTGGGATCATGCCAGCGAGCTGTATCGGCTGCTGGTTCTCGAACTCTGTGCAGCGCCACGCCCGCGGCACGCAGAGACTGACCTCTCGCACAGCAGGTCTTATGATCCTCGACAGCGTCTACCGTCACGGGCGGGGCGCCGAATCGCAGGTAAATTGCGCTCACCCGGTGGCTGGCCGAACAGGGCATTCCAGCACCATCGTGGTTCCCGATGGTGCCCTGAAACCGCAGGTCGCCCACGAACAGCGGTGATGGAAATCATCCGGCTGCTATCCGCGCGTTCCGCTGCTCGGGGGCTGGTCCTGCAGTACGGCTGACCCGCCTGCGCCAGCGCCGTCGCGGATGAGGCCATTCACTGCCCACATTGCCCGTTCCTTGGCCGTCGCCCAGCGCCTCGTCAACCGCCAGCTCCGCAGGCCCTGATCGTCAAGCTCACCGGCATGACCGAGCTGCGGGGTGGCATTCTGGACCGCACCTCGCTGTTCATGCGGATCAAGCGCCCATCCTCAGCGCACCGCAGTCCAGGCCATCAGCAGGCGCTGGCCAACCGGCTGATGGGCAGGCTATCGGCAGCACAGGTCTACCGCATCCCCAACGCCGTCGATCTGGACCGCTTCGGCCGGCAGCCCATATCCAGGCCCTGCATGCGGCGCGACGCCGACACCAGCACAGAACTACGGGTAATTGCTGCGGTAATGGGCCGCCTGGAACCGTGAAGGTCTGGACGATATGCTCAGGAGGGCCTGGATGCGAGCTTTCACGCCCGAACAGAAGGTGCGCCTGCTGGTAGGTACCGGCTCGCTCAGACAAGCTGCGCGCAGGTGCGCGGGCCCGGCCAGCGCGAGAACAGGTCCGCTTTCTGGGGCACAGCGACGATGTATCCGAACAGCGGCTGGCCGCGGCCGACGTGGGGTGCTGACCTCCTACACCGAGGGACTGTCGGAACCGCTGCTCGAATCGATGGCGTCCGGCCTGCCGATGATCGGCGGCTCGCGCGTGAGCGGCGGACTTCATGTGCCGCAGCCAGACCGGCTGGCTGTTCGGGCCGGTGATGCCCCCCGCCTTTAACGCGCCACCTGCAGGCCAGCCGCCCATCGGCTGGGGCGTCCCGGCCTCGCCCGCCAGGCGATACCGCGCCCGGCGCTCGTGCAGGCCAATGCGTCCATCCCACGGTGGGCCACCAGCGCAGACCATCTACGACGGCGACGCCTGGACGCTGACCGCCCTGGATGGCTAGCGACCCGAGGCAATGGCTGACGCCGGTATTCCAGCCGTTCTCTTCTGACTCCTCCCACCGGATGCACTGACCATGTGGCATTGCCGGACAGTCTCCCTCGATAGCCGCCCCCTGCGAACGCAAACGCTGCCTGCAGGCCATGTGCGCCAGCAAGTACCCGCGGCCCGACGATCGGGCACCTTCCAGAACGACTGGGCCGCCATCGGCATGCGCCGTCTGGCCATCATCGACGTGGCGGGGGCCACCAATGATCAGCAGTGCCGGGGCCGCATCCGGGTGGTGTTCAGCAGCGAGATCTACAACTTCGCGAACTGCGCAGGAACTTGAAACCCGCGGCTACGTGTTCCAGAGCCATTCCGATTCGGAGTCATCGCCATGCCTATGCCGATTACGGCACCGCCTGCTTCGAAGGCTGCGCGGCATGTTCGCCATCGCCGTGGTCAGCCAGGACCGGCGGCGGCTGGTCGCTGGCCGCGACCGCATCGGCAAGAAAGCCGCTGTGAATGGGCGAACTCTCGCTTGAAAGCACCTGCTGGGCTTTGGCTCCGAGCTGAAGACCCTGCTGGCCCGTGCCTGGACACCGGCTGTCCCATGCCGGCCGTGCAGAACTTCTTCAGCCTGGGCTACATCCCGGCGCCGACACCATCTTCGAGGGCGTTGCCAGCGCCCGCCCACTGGATGAGCATCGAGCCGGGTCGCGATGGTGGCGCCCCCCCATCAGCCAGACCCGCTACGCGCCCACGTGGACTTCCAGCCCAAGTGGACCGACGGCGAGGCCACGCTGGAAGAACGCCTCCCTGGCGAAACTGGACGACGCCGTGAAGGTGCGCCTGGTCTCGGACGTGCCAGCGGCGCTTCACAGGCGGCGGACTGAACTCAGCGTGGTCTGCGCGCTGATGACCCGCCACCTGTCGCGGCCGCTGGGAACGTTTTCATCGGCTTCGAAGAGGCCGCCTTCGATGACTGCCCGACGCCACCGCGTGGCGAACACCTGGGCACCGAACACCACGAACTGGTGGTCCGTGCCGATGCACCACCGGCCTACTCGACACACTATTTATCACTTCGACGAGCCTTTCGGCGCTCGTCAGCCATCCCACCTATCTGGTGTCACAACTGTACCAAACGTCAGACCGGGTGCTGTCGGGCGACGGCGGCGACAGACTCTTTGCCGTACTCGCGCTGCGGAGCGTTATGCGGCGCTACGGCGTATCCGCCGCAGTACGTTGGGCATGGGCCCCGGGCTGGCAAAGGCTGGCCGGTGCGCTGATCGGCGCGAAGACCGCCGGCTGGCAACATCGGCCGCGCAGCCGACCTACCGTGGCCCGACGACTATCTGGCGCTGGTAGGGCTGTGGCCGGCGACACTCGGCCTGCTGTTCGACGAGCGCGCGAAACCGATCCATTCGGCGGTATCCGGCAACGGTTCGTCAGGTCAACATCGATTCGGACATGGGCGGATATTGTCCGGAGAATGGACCGTACCTGGCCGACGACATCCTGGCCGAGTGGACCGCACCACCATGGCCGTGTCGCTGGAAGGACGTGCGCCGCTCCACTTGACCAGAACCTCGTACCTTTACGCCCGGCTGCCGCTTCGACGCCAAGCCGCGGGGCGAACAGGGCGAAATATCTGTTCCTGCTAAGGTTGCCGCCCGGCTGCTGCCTGCCGATGTGCTGAACAAGCGCAAGCGAAGAACTGCCATTCCGCTGGCCAGCTGGTTCCGCACAAACCTCAAACCCGCTGCTGGACACGATCGGCAGCGCGCGGCCTCCGTGAACGCGGCGGCCTCTTCAGCATGCAGGGCATCCAGACCTAGTGGACGGGCACCAGCAGAATTGCAGGACCAGGAGCCGGGCTTCTCTGGATGGTGATGGTGCAAACCTGGCTGAAGACCCTGCCGGAACAGAAGTTGACCTCCGGTGACCAATGCTGAAGGTCCTTGGAAAACAAATCATCAAACAGATCGTCTCGCCCCTGGCCGTGGGTCAGCGTGTACGACAAAGGAAGGTCAGCGGCTGATGGGGCGGGCCCAACCGGGCTGCTCTGTGATGTATCACCGCGTCATCGATGACCTGGCGTGCGATCCATTCGCGCTGGGCATGGCCGTCGCCAAGTATTTCCGAACTGTTGCTGGCCTGGCTGGCTGCCCCACACCCATATCCTGCCGCTCACCCAGGCGTTGGAACACCTGTAACAACGAGCCGCTGCCGCCCAACGCAGTAACCATCACCTTCGACGACGTACTGCTGGACCAGCCTCTGGCAACGCCCTTTACTGGAAAGATACCGGCTGCCCGCACCTTCTACGTCATCACCGGCGGCCTGAAACCAGCCACCGATGTGGTGGGACCGGGCCATCGCCATCCTGGCCTGTACCCAGGCGCGCAGCGTGGACCCGCAGCATCGGCCTGCCGGAACTGCCCACCCGCTGCCACTGGGCCGCGGCATTAAGACCGACAGCACCACCAGAGTCATTCTCAACGCCTGTGGGAACGCAGTCAGCGCCATCGAAAACCAATACGTAACTTCCA
>BNJS01002456.1_pt1 | contig 100704 bp, 157 predicted proteins | sample 8540461 | NCBI WGS metagenome assembly BNJS01 (sample SAMD00202454, study PRJDB9452) | human saliva metagenome | isolation source: human saliva | place: Japan | reverse complement strand
GTTACGTATTACAGGCGCGTCGCCGAAGGCAGCAAGTGTTTTTGTGCAATGTAAGGCAATGCCGTACAGACTTTGCGAGAATAGCCATAAACCCGCACCCCCAACCGAGTACACCATGAACCCCACTTGACACCTGCTGCATCGCAAACTCGCTGCGGCCCCAACCAAATGCAAGAACCGGCGCCGAGCGACGCGGAGCTGTGAACCATCCTGCGCGCGGCGATTCATGCCCCGACCACGGCAAATCCTCAACCCGTGGCGGCTGGATGTTTATCGCAAACCGCGCAAGAAAACTCGTCGCCACCCTGCTCGGCATTTGACGCGGAAAACCCCGGACGCCGATGCCACGCTGACCGCGAAAAACCGGCTTCGCTGCCCGCGCTATTCGTCATGGTATCGAGAGCCGCATCAACCGCGCGAGCAGCGTGCCGCGTATCGAACAAATCCTCCGGCGCTGCTGTCTGCCAAAACCTTTATCATCGCCGGGTGACCGCCCTTGGCTACGCCAGCTGCTGGTCACCTCCTGGTGTACACGATGCCGATTGCGTCAAACAGGCGCTGAACGCCGCCGCCTGATGATGAACTCGTTTCATCCTCCTCGGCAGCTCCTGCCGCCAGGCGCGCGAGCGAATCGCCGCGCCCGCCGCTTGATGATGTCGTCGTCTGCGGCGAATAGGCGATTGTGTATGAGAAAACGGCTACTTGCGTGGTTGTTTTGCTTTTTCAGCGCGCGAAGCGCTTTATTCGTTGTAGTTATTGGCGGGGCAACGTTGTTGCTGCTATAAAACGCCCTTCCTCGCTGTCGTCGCCCTGGAAGCGCGTTGCTGGCGCTTTTGACTGCGCCGAAGACACCGCCCAGTCGCCGTTTTCGCAGGCGGAGCTGTATTTGTCATCCGGCTTGCTGAAGGAGCCGCCCATTTCTTCGGCTTTCACAAAGAAGTGCTGCGCGGAATTCTGCTTCGTCGTTAAGCTGTGGATGTAGCTGCGGTCTGCCTTGCCGAGGACGGTGTTGCCAATGATGTTGCCTTCAAAGGCTACCCAGTTTGTCGCGAACGACGGTGGATTTGCTGAGGTCGGTCAGCCAGGCGTTGTACACGTCGCCTTTTACCTGCGGTGGCGAAGTCAACGTTGGCTTCGACCGAAGTTGCCCAGGGCGACGGTGCTCGACCGCGGCCGTTTTAGCCATCAAAGGCGTTCGGCAGGTTTTGTAGCCGCCGTTTAAGCTGACATCCCGAGGACGCTGTGGAAGCGTTGTTGATGCCATACATCAGCGCGTGGCCGTTGTAGGTGGCGCTGCCTTCTTTCGGCATGTTCAAGACGGAAGCGGCGTCTGCGCCGCGGGGAAGGCGAAGGTCCACGCTGTCGTCGGGTATTTTTCTGGCAAATGGCGCGCGCAGGAAGCCGTCGCCAAACGGTCCCTTCTCCGCGTCAAGTTGGCGGTGATGCGGCCATACTGCACTTTGCAGGGTGATGGCTGCGCGCCATCGTGCTGTATTCCACTTGAGCGCTGTCGAGGTCGGCGGTAGCTCGCGTCGCCCGGCGCACACGTCTTTGACCTTGAAGCAACCAAAGAACGCGCCGGAACAGCTGTTCATGCCCGGATTTGACTTTGCGGTCATCTTGGTCGGCATAGCGGTGGTAGGCCAAAGATGCGCGGGAGGTCGTGTTGTGATGGCCCAGCGGCCATCTTCCCATTTGAGAGCTCTTTTGGCCGAGGGTCGGCATTTCGCCGGTGCGCGCGGTAGCCGATACGATCAGCTGTTAGTGATATCGCCGGTGCTGGATTTCGACGTCGCGGTCGCGAGCCCTGCCGCTGGCCGCTGTCTTTTGCCCCAGATGAGTTCTTCCAGGCCTTCGGCATCGTTTCCAAGCACGCGGCCGGTGTTACGTCAACGCGGTAAGCGATTCCAGCCGTTGGAGGTGGCGTGGTTTTCAAAGGCGCTGTCTTGGGTACTCCACCAGATGAGGTTGGCGCGCCATTTTTTCGGTATTCCGGTTTGTAGCCGGGCGTGCCTGCTTTCCATAGATGCGGTCAAGCGGCAAAGCGGATGGCCGCCAGGTCTTCGCATACCCACGAAATGCGGAACGCCGCGAATGCCGCCGCTCGCCGGTCCGCGTGTGCCAGTTCGCAGACCCAGGAATAGCTTTCCGAGTTTGCAAGTAAATCAGACCACGCTACATTGCGGGTCAACCCAAACTAAGATTACCAGTCTTGGCCTGAATGGTTTGCACGGACTGGCACACAAGCAGAGTCTCCGAGGAAGCCGTATGGTTTCGGTCATGGACGACAACTGCGCTTGTAATGGCGTGCTGTCGGTTTAGGACTTATAGTTCTCGTCTGGCTTTTGACGTGAGTTTGTGGTATTTGACCGAAGTGTCCCATACGGATATATAGTCCAATCCCATTCGTTGGCAATCGGGTTGACCAGTGCGGATGGTTCGGCTTATGGATGGCGGTGACCTTCCCGCTCCAGGTAGATGCCTGTGTTGGGTCACCGTCGGCAGAGCCGCCGTTTAGGGTATTGCTGCCCGGCTCGTCGTAGGCTACGTTTGGATAGGTATGTGGAATAATTTTGGGGTATTGGGGATAGGCGCCATTCGGCCAGGATTGTTGAGTAGTTGTGCGCTATCAGGGAGGGCGTATAGTTGGCGGTATTAGCCCCGTGCGGGTGGGATGGCTTGTGCCCGGGTGATGGTGCCTTTGTGGCGGGCAGGTTTGGCCAACGCCTTGCCAGTCCACGCCGACGTTATCGGTTTTGGCACTGTACAGTGGGTTGCCTCGCGATCCGGGCTTCTTGTCTGGGGAACTGCCGTGCCGTTTGCGGTGCGGGTACCTTTACAACAGGCTTTGGCGTCGGTTATGTTTTGCCGGCTCGTCGTCGGGCTATCGTCTTGGCCGCTGGGGAAATTGCCGCGGTCTCTCTTTCGTTGCTAAAGCTGCCGAAGGAGCGGTCTTTGTCCGTGCCGGTGTTAACGGGGTGGCGGAGTTGGCTGCTGGCATCCGGCTGACCCGCGAGCCGTTACTGCCATAGAGCGCGCTTTCCAGGGTTGGGCGTTGATGTTTCAGAATCCGCGGTGTGTGCTTTGGTGGTAATAGTTTTATCGCCGTCGGCTTTGCGGTTATCTGCGCCATTCGCCGCATTCGGGTAATCGACAAACGGCTGGCGGTATTCGTAGCGGGTATAGACGTGTGACCCGTCTGCGGGTAACCCGCCACCTTGTCGGTATTGGTTTTGATGTGCGTCACGTTGGGTGACCGATCCAACTCGGTTGGACGGGTCGGCAAATACGGCGGAGCCCATTTGTTTGAAGGCGCCTGCCAGGATATCGACGTTTGAAGTTCTTACTTGCAGGTTGCCGTTCGCGCTCTTGCCGGCGTGGTGAGGGTTTTCTCTGAACCGGCAAATTGGCGCGCACTGCTTTGTTTTCGCGCTCAAGGTCGCGGCGGGCGAGAACGATGTTGGTCAGCTTCGGGTTTGTTCCGTTGAGGCTACGCTGCCAGCGGTGTCGCTGATGCCATTTTGTCCGGGTTGTACACGCGGTCGTAGTCGGAGCTTTCGCGGTGGCGGATGTATTGCGTCCGCCGACGAAAGCGTCCTTGTTGAGGTCCCGGCCATCAACGACGTGGGGTTTCGGCGGGGTCAACGATTTTGTTGTCTTTTGGCTGTTGTCCGCAGGCGGGGTTTCCGGTTTTGCTGCGGTGTGGGGATCTGCGGGTGGGGTTGTTGTTGCCGCTGTTATGGTCGCTGCCACCGCAGGCGACGGTGGTGCCGAGTGCGCGATCATAGGATAGCGGATAGAGAGAAGTCCGTCAGTTTCACAGTGTATGCTCCTTCCGTTAAGAGCCCTCGCGACTCGCTTGGGGTGCTGATGTTCGCGGAGGCGCTCTCGTGTGACGAGTTTTTCGTTGAGCGTCCCTGCCCGCACTGTTCTGAAGAATCGGCGCCGATTATAACCACTTTATTATTTCCAACCGTATTCGCGCGATTTTCGGCACGCGACATGTAATGGCAGATAACCGATTGCTGCACGAGCGCCCCGGTGAGGCCGTTGGCCTACAACGCACTTATTGTTGTAATTGTTGGCGGGCGACGTTTGGTGTTGCCGTAAACGTTGCGCTGTCATCACCGGAAGGTGTTGTTGTTGCCACCGCCGGTTATTTTCTTCGCACCGAAGACACCGCCCCAGTCGCCGGTTTCGTAGGCGGAGCCGTATTTTGTCTTCACATAGCAAGCGACGGAGTTGAAGGAGCTGCCCATTTCTTCTTGCCTTGCTGCCAAAGAAAGGTGCGGAAGTCCGCTTTATCGTTACCGGGCGCGTAGGTGCGGTCAGCGGTACCGGATGACAGTGTTGCTGATGATGTCCCTCTGCGACGAGCTTGTTCGGACGATGCTGTTTGCAGTGGTATCGACCAGCCAGGCGTTATAGATGTCGCCTTTGACTTTGCGGGTGGCGAAATCAACGTTGGTTTCTGGACGAAGTTACCGAAACCGAGCGGAGAGGCGTTTTTGGCGCGACCGCCGCCGTCAGCGCGGCGTTCGGCGGTCTTTTTCGTGTTGCGGTGAACGTCGCCGGTGATGCCGTGGAAGTCGTTGTTCAGACCGTACATCAGCGCGTGGCCGTTATAGGTCGCGCCTCTTTCGGCAGTGCTGCCATTTCTTCGATGGTGGTGGCATCCACACCGCGGAAGAAGTAGTTGCCAACGCTGTCGTTGGTGTTTTTCTTGGCAAACGGCGCATCGCAGGAAGCCTTCACCAACGGGCTTTCGCCAGAGACGAGGTCGAGGTTGCGGTGACGCGCTATATTGCACTTCTTTGTGCAGCGTCATCGGTTCAGCACCGATGCTGTAGTACTCTCGGTTTGCTTTCCAAATCGGCATAGAAGCGCTGGTGCGCCCTGCTTGTCTGTCTGTTGCGGGGTTTGCAGGTTGTTCTACTCTCGGCGCGACGAAGGAACGCGCGCCAGAGGTAGCTGTTCATGCTCATCATTTTGACCTGGCGGGTCGTCCCCATCGGCGAACGCGAGGGTAGTAGTGGCCGAAGATGCGGCTGGTGGTGTTGTGGTGGTCTTTCCACACGCCTGCCTTTGGTTATCCTATTTCAGTTTTCACCGAGGGTGAGACGACCGCCGATGCGGATCGTCGTTATGATGTCGCCGGTCGGTTGATTTCCAGATCGCGTCGCGGGCGTTTTTACGGTTATTCGTACCGTTTGCCCAGACCAGGTCTTCAGGAGCCTTCGCCGCCGGTTTGGCTGTCGTTGTTATCGACGCGACGGGCGCGCGGATTCCAGCCTTCCAGGTCGCCTTAGCTAAAGGCGCTGTCCCGTACCCACCAGATGAGGTTGGCAACCGCATTTTTCTCGTATTCCGGTTTGCAACCCGCGTACCCGGTTTCCAGACGCGCCTGTCATTGAAGCGCAGGGTGAGGCATATTCCCTGCCAGCCGCATAGTGCACAGCTAGCCGAGCGATCACCCGGTTTTGGTGTATTTTCCAATCAACTTTACGAGTTGCCAACGTCCGGCAAGGGCCGGCGACAGGGGTGGCGGTACATTCGTTACCCGGCTAAGAGGTATTGTTTTTGTGTCGGCCACAGCTATAGACGTTTATGGTTTGCCCCGGATTATTGGGATCAGGTTGAACTGATGACTTGCCAGGTGGAATAGGTCCATTCGTTTGCATCCCACTGCCAGGCTGGGTACCGGTTTTGCGTAAACGGCGTACCGCTTGGCCAACACGAATGGCGGTATCTTTCCCCGATCGAGATAGGTATGCTCGTGGGTATATTATTGGCTGCTTTTTGTATGAGGCATTTTGCGGGTGCGCCTCCAGATAATTCATTCGGGTAGTGCGGCTGTTCGGTTTTGTAGTTCGGGTATTCCAGGGTTTGTGCCGGGTAACGCGGATATGCACCCTTCGGGTTGCCCCAGTAACTGTTGGGGTAATTGCGGTGGTCCAGTTCACGGCATTTTCTGGATCGCAGTTTGTTTTTCCAGCTGCTGGCGTTGGCCGAAATGATCGTCACTGTTAACGACATCGTTGCCAACAATGGTTGCGCCATCAGCCGCCGTATTTGGCTTCGTTATTAATGATATAGCCGGATTTGGGACCATCGCCCAAACTGTTATTCACGGAATGCCAAGATTTGTTGTGGTTATTGTTGGTTTCCAGCTGGCGTCTGCCTTTACCCGCCGCTGTCGGCAATCTCGGTTTGCCCGGCGGATAGGCACCTTTAATTCTGCGGCCGTAGGGGCTATCGTTCAGGAAATCTGCCGGACCGTGCGGGTAGTCCACGTGCGGCTGTTTGTATTCATAGCGCAGGGTATATAGATACATGGCTGACGCGGTCGCGGGTGAACGGGCCGGTTTTACATGCGTTGTTTTGAAATGTGGGTGCCGACAAGCAGCGTGACCGATCCAGGCGGTTTTTGTGGTCAGTGAAAACAGCTGGAACCTACCCAGTTTGAATGCGCCCGCAAGGGTTATCGACGTTCTTGAAGTTCTCAATTTGCAGGGCTGGGAGTGGCCGTGGCTCTCGCCTCGAGGGTGAGCGCGGTTTTTTTTCGATACCACCGGCGAATTGTGCGCGCACCGCCTTGTTTTCTCGCGCCTGGGGTCGCGGCGAGCGAGGACGATGTTGGTCAGGCTGGTTTTGTAATGTCAAGCAGGCTGACACCGAGGAGCGGGTGCTTGACGCCATTTTGTCCGGGTTATAGACGCGGTCGTAAATCAGAGCTATCGCGGCGGAGGCCGCGGTGTCGCCGACGGCGCTTTGAGAGATCGCGACCATCGACGACGTGGTCCCAGCCGGTCAACCAGTTTACGCGTCGTTTTGCTTCTGGCCTGCGTCGTTTCGTCGGTTTTCGGCGCGGGGGGTTTTGCGCGGCGGTCTGCTGGTGTTATCCGTGTTGTCGTCACTTCGCCGCAGGCAGCGACGCCCAAGGCGACCATGATGGCCAAAGAGAGATTTGGGCGTTTCATCGTTGAGTCTGGTATTGAGTGGAAGGGGAGTCCGGCGCCGGTCGGCACGGAGCAGAGGTGGCTGTGGAATGTCAGGAGTCTTCGCCTGACCGCATCAGCGACGATGCAGTCAGGCAACTATAAGGAAGCATACGGAAAAGCGGTACAATCAGTTATTTCACCATTGTTTTTCAGGTTGGCACAGGTGGACGGTGAATCCGGGGCGGGGCGCGGTAATGTTTGTAGCGCGTGCCAAAAGCGTGAAATTTTTGCCGGAGCCCACGGCGCCGGTAGGCGCCATCCCTGTCCCGACGCAAACTGCCGTCCTCAATGAAGAAAAGGAGACAATCATGATACATCGCACCGCGCTCTGGAAACTTTTTTTTTTGGGCGCTTGCCGCTCGCGCAAACGCTGCCGGCTAAACTGACAAATACCAGCCCAAGCCGCAGTGAATTCATTCCCCGTACCCGCTGATAACGTCCTTGGTTGCCACCGACGCAAAAGCGCTGCTCAGGGCGCGACCGGCAGCCGTGAAACCCTTCTACCTTTGAAAGCAGCGGCAGACCGCAGCCAGAACGGCACTACCATCATCGCGAAAAAAGCGGCATCTACCGCGAGCCGCACGTCTTCATCATCACCCGCGATGACATCACCCTGCAAGCCGAACCGCAGGGCGAAGTCTGGCTGAAAGGCACGGAAGTCGTCCCCGCAGACCGTTGGCAAAAAGAGGGCAGCCTGTGGAAAACCACGAGCGAGCAGAGCTTCTTGCCGCGTCTGCACCACCAACGTGCCGACCCGAAAAGACGGCATGCGGCAGCCTATCCCGAGCAGGCGTTTATCAACGACGAACCGCTGGAAACAGGTGGCGCGCAAGGAAGATCGTCAAACCCGGCACTTTCTACGTGGATGATCCAAATCCCACCACCCTGGAAAGACCCGCGAAAACGAAAACAACCGCCTGGTTTTCAGCCGACATTCTGCCGGCGCACAGTCAACGGTCACCCTCTGGCACGGACCCGACCAAAGGGGCACCGCCGAAATCTCCAATACGCCCGCGCGCTGACCAGCACCGGCAAACAGCTTTTCCAAAATGCGCGGCATCAACGTCGCCCAGTACTCGCCCGCACCACAGCTAAAGACGTCCGCCGATACGAGCGGGCGATCGCCCTCAGCGTCACCCGCGAAAGCAGTCATCGTGGAAAGACGCCACTCTTCGCGCAAACGGCAGCGGCGCCGCGCCTTCTTCGACGGCTAAAGAAAAAGGTGCGCAGCGGGCGCGCGAAAAACACCATCGCGCGCAGCAGCCAGTTCGTCGATAACGGCGCCAACGGCGCGGGCGCCAACTACGCCCACGTCTCTCGCCTTTTCGAAAACAACTACTTCGCGCGCAACAACAACGAAAACCTCATCGTCAAAGACTGCGGTGCCCACCGCGGCGTTGCCCACGTCAAAATCACCCACATCCTCGACTTTCGCCTTCCGGCAACAACATCATCATCGACGACGCGACAGCCCGCCGAACTACCTGCGCGAAAACATCAACAACACCGCGCTGGCTTTCTTCTGCAGTGCGACGAAGGCTGCATCAACGCCAAAATCACCGGCAACCCCTTCATCAACTCGCCCGTCGCCATCTTCGACGAAGTCAGCCACGGCAGCAGCATCATCGCCCTCCAACATCATCGATGGCGGCGACTACGGCATCCGCGCTCCGGCAGCAGCAGCACCCGCATCTGGCAACAACACCCTCTCGCGCCTTCCTGTCCCTTCCTCATCCGCGAAGACCTCGCGCGCCAAAGCGGCCGCAACCACATGGAGACGGCGTTCGCACCGAAGAACGCTGGTCAAAAAGCCGCGTCTCTCCTGGAACCAGGAGAAACACCGAAATCTACAACAACATCATCTCCTCGCGCGCTCTACGTCAAAAACGACTACGGCAGCTACTTCGCCTACCCGCTGCGTAACGAAAAGCAGCCTGCCGGAAGACGACACCGGCATCGTCCGCAACGGCAACGACATGTTCCGCGGCCTGGACTACAACGCCTCGCCACTCGCAGCAGCTCTCGAAAACGAACCCTACGTCATCGTTTCGGGACACCGAAGCCGACGCAAAGTGACGAAATGCTGATGCGCACCGCAGACCTGGCGAAAACCCGACGCATCAACCCGAAAATCAACGGCCTGAGCAGCACGCGCTGACCTCTTTGGCAGCCGGGCAGACAAACCCCTTTACTTCAGAAGCTGGAGGGCAACGACGCCTCACCGGCCAGCAGCTAACCACCTGGCCGCGGACGACAGCCCGCTCAAACGCAGCGGCAAAGCCCCGCCGCTGGACAATCGCCCGCGCCATCGACAGAAGGCAAAACCGTCAAACCGGGCGTACCAGCTGACCGCGGCGGCACTGCTGAACGTCTCCGATGGACGCCACCAACGGCGCCGAGCCCGCGCGCCGATAAAGCGCAAAAACCGCACTGTCGCGCACACAAAGACAGCGCCCCTGCCAACCGCGGCGGCACTTCACCGCAGCGGCGACGACAACGCGACAACCGCCGCCACTCGCCGCCGCTACGCGCAGCCGCAGCCAACAACCCTCACGCCGGAACCCTTGCCGCGAACAGCCGCAGCAGCCAGAGCGCGAACGCCAATAGCGCGGCCGCCGCCAGTGCCGCCGCCAACCGTGCGATCGCCGAGATCGCTGCTGCCGGACAGACTGCGCCGCGCGGCCTCTACCTCGCTCGGGACCCCAAACGCTCCGTACAGACCGCGTCCTGCCGTCACAGCGAGAGACCGCGCCGCTGCACAAAAGACGGCCGCTGGCTACATCGACCGCGCGCTGAACGCGAAGTCGTCGCGCCGACCCACCAGGACGCCCGGTCATACCGCTAGAAGCCGCAGCTGCCGTGTGAAGAAAAGCGGCCGCTGCTACTCGACAACCACCGCGGCAGAAGAAAGTCGTGCAGCCGCGCTACGAACAGGCGATGCCCCACGGCGGCGTCGCGCCGCCGTCAAAAGACGGCCAATGGGGCTACCTGACGAAAAAGGCAAAGAAATCGGTCGAGCCGCGCTTACGACCGCGTCTGGCCGTGGCCATAAAACGGCCGCGCCATCGCGGTACAAAAAGGCGGCCACCGCAGCGTCATCGACTTGGAAACGGTAACGAAACTTCGCACCGTAACGCGCCCGCGCATCAAGCCCCGCTCTCCTGTGACGCACATCGACCCGTCCACAGCGGGCGCGCGGTTACGACCATCCCGCAACCCTTATCTCATCCCAAAGGCCAACACCATGCAAAACTTCTGGCACGCCGACGCGCACAGTTGCTTGCCACTGCACGGCGACACCGACCTCAACCAGCTCCGCCTGCACTACGACGCCGGCGTGCGCCACCTTCTCCGTCAACGTCGGCATGGACATGAACCCGCTGCCACAAATACTCACCACCATCGCCGGATACCGCCGCCAAATCGCGGCGAGTGATCTGATCGAACTCTGCCGAAAGCGCCGCCGACATCCCACGCATCGCCAGCGAAAACCGCCTGGCGCTTAGCTTCGACCTCGAAGCGCGTGCTGCCGCCCTCGGAAACGCCAGACATGGTCGCGCTCTACCACCGCCCCGGCGTGCGGCAACCACCTCGCTTACAACCGCAGGCAACAAGCGTCGCCGGTGGCGCACGCACGACGAAGGCGCACTCTGACCTCGGCTCGGCGAAACCATCGTAGATGCCATCCACGCCGCCGGCATCCTCATGGACCGAGCCACAGCAACGAACAAACCGCGTCGACATCTGCGCCTCACAGCGGCGACCGCCCGGTGCCGTTCAGTTGACGCCAACCCGCGCGCGCCAGTGCCGCACGGGCGCAACATTACCGACTGCGCCATCCGCGCCTGAGCGCCGCGACCGGCGGCCCTATCGCATTAAACGGCGTTGGCAGCTTCATCGGCGACCCCGACCTCAAACCCGCCTCGCTGTTGCCGCTCATCGACTACGTCGTGCAAATGGTCGGCATCGAACATACCGCCATCGGTCTGACCATCAGCGCAGACGACGGCAGCCGACGTCCCCGCCGATGTGAACCGCCACTGGCAGGCCGGAAGCAGGCTACGACCGAAAAAGCGACTGAGCGGCAACACGTCAGCCCCGCCGGACTGACGATGATCCGCGATGACTCGCCTGCCTCGGGCTACCGCGAGGCGACATCCGTTAACAAGCGACAACCTGCTGCGCCTGATTGCCCGCGTGTGGAACAACATGCGCTTTAGCCCCAACCAAAGGAGAACCCATGCAACCGACCACCATCTGCCTTGGCGCGACGCCGCGCGACAAAAACGAGGCTATCCGTTAAGTCGCGGCGTTACTGCCGAGAACGGCAAATGCGCCGAATACGTCGAAGGCATGTTCGCGCGCGAAGCGCAGAAAACACTTGCTCGGCAACGGCGTCGCCATTCCGCACGGGCACACCGCAAAGCTGCCACCATCAAAGAAACCGCCATCGTTGTGTTGCAAGTGCCGGGCGGCATTGATTGGGAAGACGGCGAAGGCGAGCCCGCTCTACCTTATCAGTCGGTATTGCCGCCGCGACAACGAACACCTGGCGCTTTTAGCGCCTGAGTACCGTCGTCGGGCGACGAGGAAGTTGCGGAACGGGCGAAACCACCGACGCCGAAGACATCCGCCGCGCCCTGTCGGACGTTGCCGGGGCGAGAGCGCCGCGCCGCAGGCCACCGCCAGCGGCAAATACGTCATCGGTATCACCTCCTGCCCGACCGGCGTCGCCCACACCTACATGGCGCAGGAAGCGCTGGAAAAGGCGCGCAAGTGCTTGGCCATGAAGTCAAAATCGAAACGCAGGGCAGCGTCGGCGCGGGTAATGTGCTTGGTTGCCGAAGCACATCGCCCGCGCCGATGTAGCCAATATCGCCGCCGATACCAACGTCGATCCTTGCCCGCTTCGTCGGCAAACGCCTCTACCGCACCGGCACCAAAGCGCCATCAACGACGCGGTGCAGGTCATCAACACCGCCTTCGCCAGCGCCCCCATTTTGGCGACGTGGACGCAGCGGTAGCGCCAGCGCTAAACCGGAGCGCACCGGCGTATACAAACACCTGATGACTGGCGTGTCGCACATGCTGCCGTCAGGTTGCAAGTGTTTGCTGATTGCGCTGGCTTTGCCATCGGCTCGTTCATGTTCGGCGAGCAGGGCATCTACATCTACAAAGAAGAACAGCCGCAGGCACGCTGGGGCAGACCTTGTTCCAAATCGGTAAAGACGCCTTCGCCCCTGTTCGTGCCGGTACCGGCGCTCATCGCTTACCCATCGCCGGGCGCCCGGCATCGCTCCCCGGTAACGTCGGTGCCTATATCGCCAATACCGGCGGCGGGCTTCCTCGGCGATTATTGTCGCCGGTTTCATCGCCGGATACTTTGTCGCCTGGCTGGCAAAAGTCATCAAAACTGCCGCGCGAGCTGGATAGCTTGAAGCCGATGATCATCCTGCCGCTGGTCGGCACCGCCGTCATCGGGGCTTTAATGGCCACCATCGCCCACCCGGTCGCCGACGCGCGCAAAGCGCGCTGGAAACATGGCTGAAATCGCTGGTGAAGGCTCCAGCGCCCGTTGCCGGGCGCTGCTCGGCGGCATGATGGCGTCAGGACATGGGCGGACCGGTGAACAAGGCGGCGTATTCTTTTCCAGCGGCCTGATTGCCTCGGACGTCCTCGGCCCGATGGCGGCAACGATGGCGGCAGGCATGACGCCGCTGCCGCTACCTGCTGCGCGACGATGCTTCAGGAAACCGCTTTCACCGAAGAAGAACGGCAGGCGGGCAAAGCGGGCGGGCGTAATGGGGCTCAGTCATCACCGAAGGCGCGATACCGTTTGCGGCGAAAGACCCGCTGCGTCGCCCGGCGCTGATGATTGGCCTGGCGGTAACAGGAGCGTCAGCATGGTTTTCGGCTGGTGGCCTGCGTAGCTGCACGGCGGCATCTTCGTGCTGTCTATCCTGAATGCGGTGCGAACGCCCGGCATACGCCTTCGCTATTATCGTCGGCACCGGCGGTCAGCACCGCCCGCCTCGGCGTGCGTTCAAAAGCGGGTGAGTGCGTAAGCCGCCAAACCTGTTCGGCAAAGAAAAACCCCGCGGTGCGGGGTTTTATGTGCAGTGCGTTTAAGGGCGTGTTGACAATGAAACATCCCCTCCCCTTGCATATCGAACCGATGTAGCATGTCAACCAAACAGGCCGCCCGCCTCAGTCCCTCCCTTGGATTACCACATCCGACCTGCGGTCCGCGAGGCGAGGCAGCCATCATCAACACAACCGAACAGTTGAAACACACAACCGAATGCAAGGAAGGTTTCTTGATGAACCCCAAAAACTACGGCGGTATTGATGTCGCCAAGAAAAACTTCGTCATCGGCATCTATGGCCAAGACAAGACCAAGACCGAGGCGAACACGCCCAAAGGCCACGCCAAAGCGGTTGAGTACCTGCAAAAACACAACGTTGACCTTGTCGTACTCGAAAGCACCGGCGGGCTGGAGTGCCATTAGCCAACGCGCTACACGCGGCTGACATACGTGTTGTCATTGCCAGCCCGCAGCGCACCCACCAATCATGCCGCGAGCTTCTCGCTGAGGCAAAAACTGACCACCTCGACGCCAAGATGCTGGCAGATTACGCCCAGGCATTGGATAGCAGAAAGATGGCCGACGACATGTGTTATGCCCCGCCGAGCGAGGAAGCGCTGGCGCTTGGAGGCATTGGTCAAGCGTCGCAGCCAGCTGGCTGGAGATGCGCAAAATGGAGAAAACCGCCTCGAACAAACCCATGCCAGCCAAAAAGCGAGCGTGGTCGCGATGATTAAACACCTGGGCGAGCTGATAGCCGCGTTGGACAAAGAAAATCGACCCAAAAGCAACCGCGGCGGATTTAACGGCAAAAGGCGAGATACTCAGTGAAATGAAAAAGGAGTCGGCAGAATAACCTGCGCCACCTTACCGTCGATGTTGCCGGAGCGGGCAAAGTGACACACAAACGCGCGGCGCTGTTGGTGGGGGTCGTGCCACCGCCACGCCAGCGGCGAGAAAGAAAGAAAAGCGGCTGCGTCGGCGGCAGGATGGAGGTGCGAAACGCATGCCATGCAGCGCTGGCGGCGACGCGCAGTGAGCCGAAGCTCAAGGCGTTTTACGAGAGGCTGATGAACCGCGGCAAGCCGTTCAAAGTGGCGCTAAACGCCTGCATGCACAAACTGCTGCGCATACTGAACGCGCGGATGCGGGACTATCTCGCAAGCCTTAAAGAAACGGAGGAAAGCGAGCCACAAAGCGCATAAGAACCGAGTTTGGATTTCCTGACCGACGGGTCGGAGAACACAGTTGACTGCAGGGCGAAGCCCGCAGCGGGAGGGAGTCAGCTCCCCCATGAATAAAGGCGGACGCCTTTTTTCATGGGAACCCGGGAGGGGTGAGCAGTGTTGTTTATAAACAGATGTCTGTATTTTAAGATTGTTCTCACCCCAACCCTCTGCTGCGCGTTAAAATACCGAGCGCTACGCGAGCAATGCTTGTCCCTGTGGACTGGAACCACGCAGGAGAGAGGGTTGGGGTGAAGGCAGCAAAACGATTGAAAAAATCGAAATTTCATCTTGTAAAGCAGCATTGTCCACCCCTCCCCAACCCTCTTCGGTTCCCATGCAAAGTGGACGCATTTTTAGACAGGTTCGCCTGCTGCGGCTTCATATCGCCCTGCAGGGGCGGGAGAACTGAACCTTTGAAGCGCCGCTTCGGGTTGGCTGTGGATGGCGCGATTTTCGACGTGCGCAGCGCGGCTTCGTGGATGGCCTCCGCCAGCGTCGGGTGGCGCATGCTGCGCGCGCGATGCTCTTCGCTGGCCGCGTAGTAGTCATTCCCACGTCGCGATGACGAGTTCGTGGATGGAGGTCGAGGCGTTCCGGACCGATGATATGCGCGCCGAGGATTTCGTCGCCGTCGGCGTCCACCAGGATTTTGACGAAGTGCTTCCGCCGCGCCGAGCGCTGGCGCGGCCGTTGTGCAGCGAAGAAGTCCGCCTTTTGCAGTTCACGCCCGCGGCTTTCAGTCGTTCTTCGCTCTGTCCGGAGCCACGCGTTTCGGGGTGGGTGTAGATGACGGCGATAGGTTCGTAGCGCACGGTGTCCTGCCTGGCCGTCGATGCTCCGGCCGCCATCACGCCTTCTTCGCTCGCTTTGTGGGCGAGCACGCGCCGCGCACGCAGTCGCCGATGGCGTACACCCCCGGCTCGGCGGTGGCGCAGTGTTCATCGACTCGATGTAGCCGCCGCGCGCGTCCAGTTCGCTGACGGCGCAGGCGGTCGATGAGTGTTTGCGGTGTTGGGTTTGCGGCCGACAGCGACGGGGAGTTTGTCCACGGTGAGGGTTTGTTTCGCCGTTTTTGTCGCCTGATATTGCACTTCTACCCGCGCCGCCTTTGACGCTCGCGCCACGCGGCACTTGGCGCCGAGGCGGATGCTCCAGCCCCCGTGAAGCTTTGCCGGCTTCGCGGCGCAGAGTTATGGCGGTCGCATCGGCAGCAGTTCGTCCACCGCTTTTCTCGAGGATGACGACTTTCGCCGCTGTGCGGCGCGCGAACGCTGCCCAGCTCGCGAAGACCGATGACGCCCGCGCCGATGATGCAGCGATTTGGGGACGTCCGCTAAAGGAGAGCGCTTCGCTGGAACTGACGATGTGCTGCCCGTCCATTTTGGCGACGATATCACCGGCACGGAGCCGAAGGCGAGGATGACGCCGCGGCTCTGCCTCGGTATGTGGGCAACGCTGCACGTCGGCGGCGGTGACTTGACGAGTCTCGCCCGCAACAGGCGGCCGCGTCCGGCGAGCCAGTCGATGCCGTTGGCTTCTGAAAGGTCGATCGCCGCCGGCGAGGTTGTTTGACGATGTCGTTTTGCGGGCAAATCATCGTGGCGATGTCGAGTTTGGCGTCGCCGGTGCTGATGCCGTGCGCGGCGAAGTCGATGCCGCGCTTTTCGTAGAGGCGGTGCTCGAGCAGCGCGTTTGACGTGGGATCGCCGACGTTCAGACAGGTGCCGCCGAGGCGCATGCGGCAAACGCCAGCAGGCGGTTTTGTAGCCGAGTTGGGCGGCGCGGATGGCGGCGACCTTGTATAGCCGCCGGGGCCACCGCCGATGATGATGATGTCGTAGTCTTTGCATGATCCGGTTGTGCGACGCGGTTTCCGATTGTCGCGCGGTTTGTTATTTAACCCTGCTCCACGGGGAGGGCGCGTCTGAGTTTGCGTGCTACGCCCACCCGAGCGCTGCAGGTGCATGCAAATGGCAGTACGGCAACGATGCTACGGTATTGCCTGGTGGGCTGTCGCTGCGCACGATGGCACTGCAAGCCTCCCACAGAAAGGGAGCCGTTCGTCGTTACAGGAAACCAGATGAGCGCGCCGGGTCTTCGATGAGTTGTTTGATTCAACGAGGAAGCCTGACCGCTTCGCGCCCGTCGATGATGCCGTGGTCGTAGGAGGCGCGATGTACATCATCGGCGCGATGACGACCGCTGTTTTCGGCGATGGGGCGCTCAGACGATGTTGTGCCATGCCGAGGATGCCGCTTTGTGGCGGGTTGATGATGGCGTGACATCATCGAACCGAAGGTGCCGCCGTTGGTGATGGTGAAGGTGCCGCCGGTCGCGTCTTCGATGGCGAGGCTGCCGTTCCCGCCTTTGCCCGCGTAGTCGAGGATGCCGTCTTTCGATGTCGGCAAAGCCGAGTTGTTCGGCGTTGCGCAGGATGGGGACGACGAGGCCGCGCGCGCGAGGAGACGGCGATGCCGATGTCGCAGTAGTTGTGGTAGATGATGTCGTCGCCGTCAATGGCGCTCACCGCCGGGTATTTTTCAGCGCTTCGACCGCGCTGCTGACGAAGACAGACATGAAGCCGAGTTTGACGTTTTTGGCGACGAAGGCGTCTCGGTATTTTGCGCAGTGCCATCACCGCGCGCATGTTCACTTCGTTGAAGGTGGTGAGCATAGCGGCGTTAGTGCTGGGCGTCAGCAGGCGCTCGGCGATGCGTTTGCGCAGGCGGGTCATCGGTACGCGCTCTTCAGCGCGGCGGTTGCCTCAGCGAGGTATTGTCGACGTCGTTTGGTCACTCTGCCGCCGCGACCGCTACCGGCGACCTCGCCTCGCGGCAACGCCTGCTCGGCGGCGAGTTTTGCGCGCCGCCGGGCTGAGAGCTGTCCCTGTCAGCGCTTGCGGCGGCGGCGGCGGGGGCAGCGGCTCCGCAGCGGGTGCGGCAGCGGCAGGCGCCTCGCAACCGCGCCTTCTTCGATGTAGGCGATGATGTCGCCGCCGGTGACGGTCGCGCCATCCTGGGCGGTGATTTCTTTCAGCGCGCACGCTGACCGGGGCGGCATTTGAGGACGACTTTGTCGGTTTCGAGATCGACGAGGTTTTCGCCTTCGCGCACGCTGTCGCCGGGTTTTGTTCCAGGTTCACCAGATCAGCGTCGGCGACGGACTCCCGGGCAGGGCAGGGACGGTTACCGCTGTTGTCGTGTAGGGTCTCATCGGTGGTTTCTGTTAAGCCGAGGCGTCAGCGCACCAGCGCGGCCCGCTCGGTTGGCAGTCAATGCGATTTCAGGCAGCCGGCAGCGGTCGAGGCGGAGGCGACGCGGCCGAAAGTGTAATGCAAGCTTTTGCCCGCGGCAGCGCCAGCGAGTGCTTTCCGTAGATTTGTCGCGGGCGCGCCCTGGTTGCGCGAGTTCTTTCCTGGCACCAGACGATGTCAGCGCTGTGGCGCGCCAGTTCGGCGGCGACGAAGCTTTTGCGGGAAGCGTGCAGGAGCTGTTCGACGCGGACGAGTGGCGATGTCGCGCCGGTTCGTCGTCACGCGGCGTTTTGCCAGCAGTAGTCACGTGGCTAAACCTTGCCGCACGCGCTGACGCGGCAGATTTGCGCATCGGGCGGCAGTTCGTCGAATTCGCCAATCGCACGCGCGGAAGGCGCCGCCCGCCAGTTTCCTGCAGGTCGCTCACCGCCAGTTTGTGGCGCAGGAGCGTTTCACCGGCGACTTTATCACAATCAGCGGTTTTGCCGGAAGGTGCCGAAGTACCCGGCTGCGCAGCAGGTGGAAAGATTTGCGCAGGCGGTCGGCACGCGCAGACGGCGCACGCTGTCTTCCGCGCACGGTTGCAGGTAGCGCCCAGCCTGCGCCGAGACCGCTCCGGCCCCTGGCCTTCGTGGCCGTGCGGCAGCAGCACGGCAGTGAGAGGCCGCCGTAGCGTCGGTTTGGATTTCGCCGGAGGTGATGAACTGGTCAATCAGCACCCGCGCGCCGTTGGCAAAAGTCGCCGAACTGCGCTTCCCAGATGGTCACGCCCCAGCGCGGTCTGGCGGTGGAGTAGCCGGTACTCAAAGCCGAGTACCGCCGCCTCTGAAAGGATGGAGTCGATGATGCGCGCCGACGGCTGTGCCGTCATAGAGGGTGGGCGAGCGCGGTGTATAGCTGTCGCCGGTTTTCCTGGTCGTGGCTGACCGCATGGCGGTGCGAGAAGGTGCCGCGGCCCGCGGTCTTCGCCGGAAACGCGCACCGGATGGCCTTGTTCGAGCAGCGAGGCGTAGGGCGAGGTTTTCAGCCGTGCCCCAATCGAGGCGGCTGTTTGCCGGCAGACATTTACCGCGCGCCGCCAGCATCATTTCGATGTGGGTGCGGCGGCGTGAAAATCAGCGGGCAGCGTGAGATTTTGGTGCCGAGACGGGTGAGGTCCTTGGCCCGGATAGGCGGTTTCGGACCGGCGCGCAGTAGGTCCGGCTTGCTGAACGCCTTCGTTCATTCTCCAGTCTGGCGTTCGGACGCGGCGGCCGCGGGCGGGAAACCGAATCGCCCGCTTCAGCGCGCTGGCGGTGAGTCGTGCCTGCATTCTTTTCATAATCACCCGCGCGCAACTCCGCCCGGCGACCAGACGTTCGGCATAAACCTGCAGCCGGTACCGCATGTTTGCGGATTTTCTGATACATCATCGGCTGCGTTGCCGCCGGTCTCATCTGCTTCGTTAAGTGGCCAAGGCGGCGATAGCAGAACAATATCAATGAAAAGGTCTTTTTCTGGAATTCGCAGCACACGTAATCGGCGGCCACCTCGGCGGGCAAAGCAGTGCTTCCGGATCATCGCCATTGACATGTGCAAAACTGGTGAGTGAGACCAGATTTCGCCGCATCGGAACAATACGTCGCCGAACGGGTATCGAGCGGACTGGAAGTGGTAAGCCGATTTGGTTATTGACGATAATATGCAGCGCGAGCTGCCGACACGATGGCCGCGTACCTGCGACAGTGCAACGTTTCCACATAATGATGCCCTGGTCCGGCAGCGCGGCATCGCCGTGAATCTGAATAGGCACGGGCATAATTGAGCTGATGCAGATAAAGCTTGCTTTCTCCGCGTAAGTTTGCGCCTCACTGCACCCGCTCCAGACGAGCGCGCATTGAGACTTTGCACTACCGATTGACTGAATTTCCAGATGCGAGGGATTGCGTCAGCGCAATCCGACCACGCGCCGCCTGCCGTATCGACGCTGGAAGAAAATCCCATACATATTTCACATCGCCGCTGCGGCCTTCCATCGGCGTATACTTTCCTTCAAATTCATTGAGCCAAATCTTCTGGGGCGTTTGCCGAGAATATTGATTAACACGATTTCAGACGGCCACGGTGCGCCCTTGCGCAATGCCCACTTCCTTGGAACCATTCTTGCCCAGTCGCTGAATGACATTATCCAAAAGCGGACTCGAAAAGCCATCGCCGCACCAAGAGAAAACGCTTCGCCCGGACGAGATCGTTTGTGCAAATACTTTTCCAAACCGTCCGCCGCGACCAGCGTATTATTTAACAACAATCCTGCGCGCGCTGCAGAAAAACCATAACCCTGCGCGGCTTGCTCCAATCTCCTTTGCAAACCAACGGCGCTCGTCGGTGTTATGAATATGAAAAACTCCGCGCCAATATGATGCTTATACGCCTTCTCCAAATACACCCAATAATATCGCGCAATTTCATATCGCCGGTAAAAAGCGTTCCGAATATTGAAACTGCTCGTCAAATCCGCATCCGTCAAACCATGCCAGCGATAATCCACATCCGGCACCTCGCGCGGTCGCGCAAATGAATGGGGCACAAATCCGCCACCTGATACCCGCGGGCCTGTCAGCCGGAAATCAGCGCCAGCACCGCGACCTGTTTGCGAATCGCCTCGCTGTCTGCGCCATCGCCCGCCAGCGGCGGCACCGTCAGCGCCTCGAAGCGCTCCTCACCGGCAGACGCGGCTTCTCCCTTCCGCCCCGACCGCGAATGTCGTCGCAAAATAACTGCGCCATGTGCGGAAACGCTCTCGTGCGTCCAGATACTGCTCATACAGCGCCTCAATATAGGCGGCATTGCCACCGCTCAATTGCGAAGAAGCCTTTTGATTCTGATAGTTAGCCATACATTACCCCCAAGATATCAGGCAGGGCGTTATAATACGTATATAAGGGTATCAAAACAACACCGAATCACGCAGAATCAACTATCACGGGAAAAACACAGAAATCAAAGCTGTGCCGCGAAACCCTCCGCCTCGCCCGTGCCGATGACCTGCCCGCCATCGTCGCCATTTACAACAGCACCATTGCGAAGCCGAAGCGCTACCGCCGACCTCGCGCCGGTGAGCGTCGCCGCGCGGCAGGCATGGTTGCGGCGCACCAGGGCAACCGCCCGCTTTACGTCGTCGAAGACGCGGACGGCGCGATAGCCGCCTGGGGCAGTTTCAGCGACTACTACCGCGCGGGAGCCCTACCGCATCAGCGCCGAAATCAGCATCTACGTCGCCCGACCAGCGCGGCCGCGGCCCTCGGCAAAAGGCTCTTTGCAAGACATGCTGCGCCGCGCGCGCGCCCGCGCTCGATATCAAAAACGTGCTGGCGGTCATCTTCGCGCACAATGCGGCGAGCCTCGCCTCTTTCAAGCGCAGGCTTTGCCGAATAGGGACGCCTGCCGCAAGTCTGTGATTGCAAACCCGCCGCGCCGATATCGTCACTGGAAACGCCTCGCCGTTCTTAAACCGCAAATATACATACAGGGTGGCGCTCATCGTCGTATGTATATTGGTAGAGTGGGTCTTGACCCACTATAACCCTCTCCCGTTTTAACCCGCCAACGGCTCCCGTTGGCGTCGTTTTAGCATGTTTTGGTGTTTGGCGAAAATCGCTTTTATATTTGCGCAAATACAGCAGATTTTTCTGCTGTTTTTGACTTTATTAGAGGAGACTAAACTATGTCCCAAACCATCCTGAGCAATCTGTTCGCCCGTGTTCAGCAACGCGACCCCGGCCAGCCGTCTTTCATCAGGCAGTGCGGGAGTCTTTTTCCAGTCTGGAAGCTTTCTCGCGCAACATCCGCGCTATACCGAACAGGCGCTGCTGGAGCGCATCGTCGAGCGGAGCGCATCATCATGTTCCGCGTGCCGTGGGTTGATGACCGCGGCGTGGCGCCAAATCAACCGTGGCTACCGCGTGCAGATGAGCTCTGCCATCGGCCCGTACAAAAGGCGACTCACGCTTTCACCCGCAAAGTCGATCTGGGCGTGCTGAAATTCCTCGCCTTCGAGCAAGTCTTCAAAACGCGCTGACCACGCTGCCGATGGGCGGTGCAAAGGCGGCTCGACTTTGACCCCAAAGGCAAGACGACGGCGAAGTGATGCGCTTCGCGGTCTTTCATGAGCAAGCTGTTCGCCATATTGGCGCGGATGCCGACGTCCCCGCCGGTGATATTGGCGTCGGCGGCCGCGAAATCGGCTTCCTCTTTGGCAATACAAGCGCCTCACCAACGGTTTCACTCGGTGCTCACCGGCAAAGGCCTCGCCTGCGGCAGCCTCATCCGCCCGGAAGCGACCGGCTACGGCCTCATCTACTTCACCGAATTCTATGCTGCAAACGCGCGGGCAGGGATTTGGGCGGCAAGCGCGTACTCATTTCTGGCTCCGGCAGCGTCGCCCAATACGCGGCCGAGCGCGCCATCCAGCGCAGCCGCCAAAGTGCTGACCGTCCCGATTCCGGCGGCTGTCCGCTCGCCGACAGCGGCATGACGGAAGTGCAACTGCAAGCGCTGCTGGAACTGAAAGAGTGCGGCGCGAACGCCTTGCGGTCTATGCCAGGAGACAGGGCTGGAATTCTTCCCCGGCAAAGCGCCCTGGAGCGTGCCGGCCGACATCGCCCTGCCGTGCGCACCGCAAAACAGGCTGGACGAGGCGACGCGCGAAAAACCCTGCTCGCCAACGGCTGCACCTGTGTCGCCGAAGGCTGGAACATGCCCTCCACGCTGGAAGCGACCGAAGCCTTCCTCAAGGCAGGCATCCTCTACGCGCCCGGCAAGGCGAGCAACGCGGGCGGCGTTGCCACCTCCGGTCAGAAATGAGCCAGAACGCCATCCGCCTCTCATGGACGCGCAGAGGTCGATAACCGCCTGCGGCATCATCAGCGCCATTCATGGATCCTGCCAACGTTACGGCACCCGCGCCGACGGCAGCATCAGCTTCGTTCAGGGCGCCAACGTCGCCGGTTTTCGTCAAAAGTGGCAGATGCGATGCTGGCACAGGGAATTGTATAAGTTTGAAAAATGCCCGCATGATGCGGGCATTATTTTCGAACGCGATATACACAAAGGACCCGCCAGTCAAACAGCGGGTTCTCATACGGCAAAGCGAGCGGCAAGCCGTTTGCGAGTTTATTCCTGCGAAACGGTCGCGGCATTCCAGTCAATTTCCCATTCCGCGCGCGGCAAAGTAAGCATTTAATTCGCGTACATCAGCTCACCCAGTGATCGTAATTATCTTTCGAGTTGAACGGCGAAATCAGCAAAATCAGAATCGCCGGTATAGTCTTTTGTCATTGTAATATTTTGACGTGCCAGGCGAAATAGTCGCCTTCGGACGACTTTGCCGGTTTTGTTGATTTCGATTTTTGTCATGCGGTATCCGTTATTCAAAGGCGATGTTGTGGCGCGATGGTTTTTAGATCCGCCAGCGAGTGCTCTCCGCTTTGCCGGTGGTAGCTCGCGGGCGTCATTTCGACGCACGCGCTTTGGCGTCGTCCGGAATGTTCAGGGGGTGTCAAATGAAGGAGCGGATGGTCGCGGCGTCAAGGTGCGGTTTGCCGCGCGTTAGTTCTCAAGTTTTTCGTGAGGGTTGGCGATGCCGTAGCTAGCGGCGCATCACGGTCTCGATGGGTTCGAGAGCGGTTCCAGAGTGGCGTCCAAATCGGCGGCAAGGGAGGCGGCGGGGTTTGCTTCGAGTTTGTCGAGGCCGCGTTGGTGCGCGCCTGCCGAGTACGCGTGGCCGGATAGCAACGCCCATGTTGCCTGCGCACGGTGTCAAATGTCGGTGAGGTCGCGTTGCCAGCGCGAGACGGGCGGTTTTTCGGCGAGAAGCCGAGGATGGGCGTTGGCCATGCCGAGAAGTCGCCTTCGAGTTTTCAAAGTCGATGGGGTTGACTTTTGTGCGGCATGGTGGAGGAGCCGATTTCGCCCGCCTTGATGTTTGCAGCTCAGCCCAGCGAGATGTAGCCCCAGATGTCGCGGTTGTGGTCGAGGAGGATGGTGTTGAGGCGGGCGAGAGTGTGAAGGTTTCCGCCATGTGGTCGTGCGCGGCCTCGACTTTGGATGGTGGTGGGGGTTCCAGGCGAGGCCGAGCGCGTTTTCGACGAAGTGGCGGCAATGGGCTTCCCAGTCGCGTCAGGGTGAGGCGGCTTGAGGTGGGCGCTGTAGCTGCCGACCGCACCGTTGATTTTGCCGAGGATGGGTTGGGTGGCGAAGTTGTTCGCGCTGGCAGTTTGCAGGCGGCTAGCCACGCTGGCGATTTCTTTGCCGAGGGTGGTCGGTGTCGCCGCCGGCTGGCCGTGGGTGCGGCTCATCATCGGCAGCGCGGCGATATTCAGGTCGCCATGGCGCGCAGTTTGTCGCAGATGGCGCTTCAATCTGCGGCAGAGGATGGTGTCGCGCGCGGCTTTTGAGGGGTGAGGGCGTGCGCGGAGGTTGTTGATGTCTTCGCTGGTGCAGGCGAAGTGGATGTATTCGCTGACGGCGGCGATTTCGCGGTTCGCGGCAAAGCGGTTTTTCAGCCAGTATCTCGGTGGCTTTGATCGTCGTGGTTGGTCGAGTCACTTCTATCGCTGACGGCGGTGGCGTCTTCCGGCGAGTAGCGTCGGCGATGACTTGGTCAATGGCGGCGAGGGTGGTGGCGCTGAAGGGCGCGACTTCGCCGATTTGCGGCGCGGCGGCGAGCGCTTTCAGCCATTCGAGTTCGACGCCGGACGCGCGCTCATCATCAGGCCGTGTTCGGAGAAGACGGGGCGCAGGGCGGCGACGCTTTTGGCGTAACGGGCCGTCAAGCGGCGAGAAGGGCGAGGAGGGTGTCTTGCATGGGGGTCCTTAGGGATGACAGGCTTCGTAAAGCGTTGCAGGGCGCGGATGCTCTCCGCTGCAGTGGGCGCTATCGACGCTGCCGAGCTGGGCGCGCTCGAGGTGTTTGCCGATGCTGTAGTAGTCGGCGGCGTCGCGTGAGTGGTAATTCGCCGCAGTCATCGGCGACGCGCGGGTAGCCGGCGTGTTCGTCGTCGCTGCCGTGCCAGAGGTCGTAGTCGGCGTAGGTGGTGCGGTCAAGCGCTTGTGGCCAGCGGTTGTAGTGGTCCGAGGGTAGAGTGCAGTGAGATGCCTCGGCTGTAGCAATGCCAGTCGAGGCTGACGGTGAGAGCGGCGGGCGGTTGAGCAGCACGGAGAGGATGGCAGCGCTCTCGCCACTCGTGGTGTTGAAGCAGGCAGAAGAAGTGAGCGCAGTAACTGCGAAGCCGTTGCACGCGCTCGATATGCCGGCGCGGTAAAGGGTCGCCAACGGCGGCGACGCGCAGGATGATGGCGCGCCGCTCTTTCCCAGGCGGCATGTAGTCGGCCCTTGGATTTGCGAAGGATGCCTTTCGGGGCGTATTTTTCAGCTGCGCGAACTGGAAGCAGGGGCGGTTAAAGAGGCTCTAAACTTGGCGGGGGTGAGGTGGGTCATGCTGCGGCTTGTTGGGCGTGGTACTGGATTTGGGCGTTGCTGATGGTGCGGTGATTTTGATGAGGGTGAGGGCGGAGATTATGAAAGGAATACAGCCTGCACCAAGAATCATGCAACCTATAATGACATCTTCTATGTTTTCGGAATCTATAAAGCGGTCGGATGCTTTATCGAGACTGGAACTGATAAAACAAAAACCACCAAACCAGCAAAATACCGGTACGGCGGTAGTTTTTGTTCTTTACCATGTGAGGCTATGGCGCCAGAGTTCTCGCCATGCGATTTTGATAAGGTGCGCAATAAAGATTGGCGAAAGGAATGGAACCACCAGATAATCGCCGCTCTTGGGCTGAAGTTCAGATGCCGCTTGCCGAGAGCACATCGTATATTAGCGCTTCTGCTCGATAGAGCCAAATAAATGTCAGGATAATGTTGTAGCTTAAAGCATCGTGGTGCTACAGTAACAGCAGGATGAGTGCGTTAAATTCTCTTTGTTATTCATGGTTTCCAGAAAATTGGCAAAAGTGCGGTACTTTTCCGCGTCGGATCGATAGTAATTTGTTTAAGAAATACGCAAAAGAAAAGTATGCGGCGTCATGGCCATGGCGATAATGACTCACGGAGACGTAAAGGGTAGAGATGCAACCATTGGGTTAGCTTAATTTAAGATGGCGATATTGGTAGAAGATCTTTTCGATAGTCGCTCATACTCGGGTGTTCTCCTTGGGGAAATTTTGTATTTATAAACGGTGTGTCAAGGCGCACCCCATGGCTGGTTGGCTATTAATCGGTTTACATACACCTGAGCGCTTCATCGTGTATGTATATTTTGCGGCGATTGAAAAAGGCAGCTTGCGCTGCCCGTGATTAGTGGTGGTGGTGATGGTGTCCGTGCGGGCCGTGGACGTCTCGCGTGTGCGATTTCTTCAGCAGTTTGCCTCACGCACGCTCTGCGCACTTTGCCTTGAAGCTGGAGGGTGAGGCCGGCGAGCGGGTGGTTGCCATTTGGGGTAACGTGAGTCGCCGATGTCGCCGATGTGGGAAGAGCCGATGCTGCCGTTGGTGTCTTCGCCCCTCGCAGTCACTCATGCCACCTCGATTTCCGGCGGCAGGATTTCACGCGGCTCTTGGCGGATGTATTCGTCCTGGATTTTCGCCGAAATGGTCATTGGGGGCGTGGTGAGTTCAACCTGGTCGCCGACGTCTTTGCCGTCCAGCGCCGCTGACTTTCGGGAAGGTTCCGCCGTAGCCACCGTGCAGGGTAGGTAAAGCGGTTCGCCGTCGTGGACGATGGCGTTGCCCTGATCGTCATAGAGTTCGTAGGTGACTTCAACGACGCTGTTTTGCTGATTTTCATGGGTTTTCCTTGGTTTGTGGGCGGCGGATTATAGCACGGCGGCTGCGAGCCACAGGGCTGCGAGCGCGTAGAGGGGCGGCGAGGACGTCATCAAGCATGATGCCGGTCCGCCGGGAGTGTGGCGGTCCGATTTGCCGGATGGGCGGCGGTTTTCGTGATATCAAAGAGGCGGAAAAGAAGGAAGGCGGCGAGGTAGCATAGAAGCGTTCCTCAACGTGTCCACAATGCGGGCGGCAGGTAGGCGGCACCAGCCAGACGCCGAGGAATTCGTCCCGAACGATTTCGCCGAAAGTCGATGCACGCCGGTCGCGCGCGGTCTTTGTCGCAGACCCAGCAGCCGAAAGGCGGCAGGGAGGAATATGGCGGTAATAGTTTGTGGTTGAGGGAGGCAGAGGCGGCCAGTAGAGGCAGGGTGGCGGCGAGCGTGCCCCCAGGTGCCTGCGCGGGTGATGAGGGCCGCTACCGGGTCGAAGGCGAGAAATGTATCGGTTTTTGCGCAGACTGGCGAAGGTGTGCGGCCGGAAGTTCGCCGGGTTTTTGTCGTTCATTTAGAGGACGCAGGTTTTGCAGGGAGAATTGCACCGGGGTTTTCGACTTGTTTGGCGCGCTGCTCCGGGTTTTCCTGGGTCATGAAGCGCACCGAGAAGCGGTGTTTGTCGCCGCTGATGCGCGGGAAGACGCGCTGTTCGTTATCAGGTGGATGCGAATCATCTGGTTGCGACGGTTGCTGTCCAGCGTTTTTAGGAAGATGCCGTCGTCGGTGTATTCGTTGGTGATTTCTGCGCCAGCGTGACCACAGACGCAGACAGCGTGACCGCGCGCGCAATCGGCACGAACATTTCATGCGCATTGTTGTAAAGGAATTTCGTGATTTTTCGTCTTTGCAGCGCATCGTATTGGTGAGGCAGGGACTTCAAAGAGGCGGTTGCGCTTTTGGTTGAGATTGCGCTGCGCAGGCTGGTGAACAGCTCATTTTCGCGCAAGGCACTGATGGGGTTGAAGTTCAGGGCGTAGGCTTCTTGCAGCGACATATCTATGTTCCAGCGTCGCTACCCGGTCTTCCAGCGTCCCAGCCGAGGGCGAAGTGTTCATGGTCAATGCCGGTTTTATGAGCCCCGTAATTCCTTGATAATTTCCGAGCGAATTTCGTAGCGGTGCAGAAAAATCCAGCACGTCAAACAGCGCATCAGGAACAGCTGGATGGAATAGTATTCGTCCGCCTGGTGGTTTTTCATCTGAAAAACATCGACTCCCAGCCACTGAAGAGACGGATGCGCTCATTACAGGCTGCTCGTAAGTGCTTAATTGACATTGGGTTTGCGGGCTGATGGACATGGTGTGGAACGCTCTCGCTGCGAGGTGAGCGCTTATCGTGGCACAAGGGCGCGCGCTTGTCCATCGCGCTGCGTGGGAGGCCGCAATTTGCATGGTTTCCGCCGGTTTACGGCCACGGAGGCCGTCCGGCCCAAAGATTTCTCAAAACGGTGACACTAAAATCCGACGGAGCGGGATGCTCGAACGGATCATCTTTTTACAAATTTATCAGTCGTATGCGCGAAGGATGCGACTGCGGGACTCTCGACTATGAAACGTATGCTATAAACGCGACCCAGCAGGAAGAACTGCGGGTGGCGCTGGTTATGGCCAGCAACTCTACGACCTTGATATTGAAAACCCTATGTCCGCCCAGAGCCAATATTTACAAGGCAAGATTGCGGATTGAACCCTCGCTGGAAGCAGGGCATCGATTATGGCGCGCAGCGGCACGACTCCTGCCGTTCAAGGAAATCGGCAAAGAATATCTGACCGGCTCCACGACCGCGCATGAAGGCCAACTGGCGTTCAAAGACATGATTGAAGTCGGGCAGGAAGTACTGGTTCAGATTGACGAAAGAAGAGCGCGGCAACACAAAGGCGCGGCGCTGACTACTATCAATCTCGCCGGACGCTTCCTCGTGCTGATGCCAAACAACGCGCGCCGGGAGGCGTGTCGCGCCACATCAGGGCGATGACCGCAAGAGCTGCGCGAAACGCTCGATATGCTCGATGTTCCTGAAAACATGGGGATTATCGTCGTACTGCGGGCGTTGGCCGGGCGCAGGAAGAACTACAATGGGACTTGGTTCCTCCTGCAACTGTGGGAGGCAATTTCGAAGAGAATGCAAGGCGCAGCCGCAACGCCTGATTTATCAAGAAGCACATCATCGTCCGCGCCCTGCGCGACTACCCTGCGCCCGGACATCGGCCAGATGCTCATTGACGACGAGCGCGTCTATCAGCGGCCAGCCGATTTCATGACGCTGCGTGATGCCGGAAACAACCTCAACAAACTCTAAGCTGTATCAGGATAATATCCTCGCTCTTTACCCGCTACCAGATTGAGGGGCAAATAGAATCCCGCCTACCAGCGCAACGTGCAGCTGCCTTCCGGCGGAGAACTGGTCATCGACTACACCGAAGCGCTGGTTTCCATTGACATTAACTCTCAAGGCGACCAAGGCGGCGATATCGAAGAAACCGCCTACCAGACCAACCTTGAAGCGGCGGACGAAATCGCGCGACAAATGCGCCTGCGCGACTTGGGCGGGCTGATTGTCATTGATTTCATTGATATGAGCGTCAGCCGCAACCGCAAAGACGTGGAAAACCGCCTGCGAGGCGACGAAAATTGACCGCGCCCGCGTGCCGTCAGCCGTATCTCGCGCTTTGGCTCTGCTCTCGAACTGTCGCGCCAGCGCCTGCGCCCGTCGATGGACGAATCCAGCCACCGCGTCTGCCCGCGCTGCAAAGCGGCAGGGGCTCCATTCGCGGCATTCAGTCGATGGCGCTCTCACTCTTGCGCTGATTGAAGAAGCAGCGTGAAGAGCGCACCCGCCGCATCACCGGTGAGGCTGCCGGTGAGCATCGCCACCTATCTGCTGAACGAAAAACGCGCGGTCATCCGCCAGATTGAGACAGCGCAACAAAGTGGAAGTCGTGCTGGTGCCGAATGCCGACCTGCACACGCCGGACTACTACATCGAGCGCTTGCGCGATGACGAAACTGGACGAAGACACCGCACCGACACCGAGCTACCGCCTGCGTACCCGCCACGAAAGCCACGAAGAAAGCGATCGTTGTGGCCAAGCGGGCGAAGCCGTCACCGAACAGGCGGCTGCACAGGGCGTCGTGCCGCGCGCCCTGCCGCAAGTCGCGCCGACCGTACAAAAAGCGGACTGGCGGCGCTGTTCTCCAAAAGTCGTTGCCCTGTTCAGAAAACCGCGACCCGGCGAGTGCCGTTGAAGAAACGGCGAAAACCACCGCTGGCGACAAACGCCGCGAACGTACCGCCCCTGGCGCGTAAACGCCGCGAGCGCAACGAACGGCAAGAACCGGTGCAGCCACCGCGCAAAACCGCCGAAGCCAAGGCCGAAAGCGTGCAAGAGCCGCGTCAGGCACCGCGCAACAACGAAAAACGGCAATGGCAAAACCAGCGCCAGGAAGAAGCGGCGCGCCGTTACGAAGCGCTGCAACAAGACATCGTGCGTGAAGAAGCCCCTGCTGCTACGCCGCGCCGCGAAAGCGAGCCGCAGCGCCTTGCCGAAGGACGACGTCAATCACCCATCTGAGCGCTGCTCAATCCGCCGGAAGAAATCAACGGTCGCAGTGCGCAAGCGCCGTCCGCGCGACGCTCACGCCGTGCGCGGCCAGGGCAAGGCGGACTCACGTGCGCAAGAGCGCCCGCTGGCTCCGGCAGAAGACGAGCTGACCGCTCCCGGACTGGTCGAAGAACTGCGCGACGATGCGCCGGAAGCCGCAGAGACTGCGCCGCACCGAAAAAGCACCGTCTGCGTCAAAAATCAAACCGCCGCCGCCGTCTGATGCCGAAGCGCCCGGACTGGTTTCCCTGCTGGACCAGCCCGCCGATGCCGCGCCCGCTGGCACTGCCGCGCCACCGGCAAACTGGCGCGAAGACGCCCACTACCCGCTGATAAATGCCGGCCACAAAGCCCATCAACCCGTTGCGCCAACTGGCGGCACTCGGGCAGAAGCGTTTGGTACGACAACATCAGCGGAGCATGCTCACCAGCGGCGAACTGGCGAGCCTCATCGCGGATGACGACCTGCGCGGCATCACCTCAACCAGCCATCTTCCACGCGCTCGCCGCAGACGCCTGCGACGCCGCGCTGCGGCTGGCTCGACGAAAACCCGAACGGCAGCGCCCGCGACGCCTTCTACAGCCTCGCCATTGACGACATCCGCCAGGCCTGCGACCCTCCTCCTGCCGGTGTACGAACAAACCGGCGGCACCGACGGCATGGTCTCGCTCGAAGTCTCGCCGACCTCGCGCGCGACGACAGCGGCAAAACCGTTGCCGAGCGGCTGGAACTTTACCGCGCGTCGGCCGCGAAAAACGTCATGATCAAAAATCCCGGCGGCACTGGCGGGCATCAAAGCCATCCGCGAACTCACCGTAGAAGGCGTGAACGTCAATGCGACCCTGCTCTTCTCGCCGGGCGCTACCGCCGGACACTGCAAAGCCTCATTGACGGCCTGAAAGCGCGCGTCGCCGCTGGACAATCCATGAGACTCTGCTGCGCTCGGTAGCGAGCTTCTTCGTCAGCCGTGAGGACAGCAAAATCGACGCACAACTCGCCGACGAGACACGCCGCGTTGCGCGGTCGCGCCGCCATCGCCAACGCACAGGCCGCCTACAGCTACTACCTGGAGCGCATCAGCCGACGACTGGGCGACCTTGCCAAAAAGGCGCGGCCGTACAACGCCTCTTGTGGGCGAGCACCGGTACCAAAAAGCCGGCCTACTCGGACGTGCGCTACGTCGAACTGCTGATTGGCCGCGACACCGTCAATACCATCCGCCCGCGACCTACGCCGCCTTCAAGGCGCACGGCGGCCGAAGAAACCCTGCTGCTGCGCATTGACCAGGCGCCGCAGCTGCTGCAACAAATCACCGATGCGGGCATCGACTGGGCGCAACTGTTCGTCGAGCTTGAAGCCGAAAGGCATCGCCGGCTTTAGAACAAGCGCTTTGCCGAACTGCTGGCGACACTGACCATAAAATCAAAACCTTGCGGCAAGCGGCAGACGACGCGCCCAAACGGATGCTGAAACCGTCGTACGGCAAGGCGGCAGAAGGCGAGGGCGCGAAGCCGAAACGGCGGCTGAAGGCGCCTGCGGACGAAGCGCGAGGGCGAACAGCCCGCGGCTGTGAAACAGAGCGCTGCGCCTGAGGACGCCCAGGCGAAGCGGCGCCGCAAGCAAAACAAATGCCGCAGGCGAAGGCAGCTGCCACGGCCACCGCTGAAGAACCTGCCGCAGAGCGAAAACGCGGACGCGGACGAAGTGCGCCGAAACCGCGGCAGCGAGGACGGACGGACCCCGCCGACGATCTGCACGCGCCCGAACACGGCGACAACGCAGACGAAAAACAGCGAACAAGCGCGGCGACTAAACGCGATACACAAAAACGATAACAGGCGGCAACGTCCCTGCTTTGTCGTTCGTCTGGCATGCCAATGGCGCCCCGCTACATGGGCCGAATGGAATGGCAAACGGCACTGGCTGAATCCGTAAAAACGGCTATTTTCCGCCGTGATACGCGGTAGCGCGCCCTGCGTCCATGCTAAATCCGCGTCATCCTTGCTTCACCGGAACCGCCATGCACCAGCGCCTTTTCTGTCGAAAAACGCCCCAGATTTGCCGACGATTACGCCCTCACCGAGCGCCTGAAAAACCCGCCTCGACCTCGCCGGATTGCAGCGGGTGCGGCAGCTTGCCGTGTGACCTCTACGACTGCCCGGAGGCGCTGCTTGCCGCTCGCCGTCAGCCGCGTCTTTCAGCGATCCGGTCAGCGACGAAGTGCGCGACGCCCTGCCGGCGGATTTCACCCTCGTCGTTGAGCCGCTGCCGGGGCGGTTTTCGACCAGCGCGCCGACTCCGCCATGCAGTGCCTGCGCCTGCTCGATGACGCCTTCGCGCCGACCGTGGTTACCAGCGCGCAGGCGTGGCTGTTTGAGGGCACGCTGGACGACGCCGGCGCGCCAAGCTGCGCCAGCATCTCATCAACCCATCGACAGCCGCGACGCTTGCCGAAACGGCGCTGCCGCCGCATCAGCCCCGCCGCGCCCGTGCCGCGTTACGACGGCTTTCAACGCGCTCGACGGCGACGGTCTCGCCGCCTGGCACGCCACACAGAGGCCTCGCCATGACGCTTGCCGATTGCAGCTGGTGCAAAAATACTTCCGCGCAGAGAACAGCAGCGAGCCAAGCGACGACGGAAATCCGCGTGCTCGATACCCTGGTCGGACCACTGCCGCCACACCACCTTCGCCACCGCCCTGCACGACATCGATTCCCGCAGACGGATTTTGGCGCGGCACTCGCCGCCGATTTCGCCGACTATGAAGCGCAGCGGCAGCGGTTTACGTGACGCGCCGCCGCCCGCCCCACACCCTGATGGATCTGGCCACCATCGACGCCAAATACCAGCGCGCGCAGGGCGGTCTGCAAGACGTGGAAATCTCGGCCGAAGTGAACGCCTGCTCCGTCTCCACTGACGTCGATGAAGACGGCAAAAGCGCGCCCGTGGCTGCTGCAATCAAAAACGAAACGCACAACCACCCGACCGAAATCGCGAACCCTACGCGGCGCGGCGACCACCATCGGCGGCGCCATCCGCGACCCGCTCTCCGGCCGCGCCTACGTCTATCAGGCGCTGCGCATCTCCGGCAGCGCCGACCCGCGCGAGCCCTACGCCGCCACCCTGCCCGGCAAACTGCCGCAGGCGGTCATCGCCGAGGCGCGGCGGCGGGCGCGTCCTCCTACGGCAACCAATCGGCCTCGCCACCGGGCAAATCGTTGAGTACTACCACGAAGGCTGAGGCGACTACATGGAAGTGGGCGCGGTCGTCGCCGCCGTGCCGGCGAGAGACGTGCGCCGCGAAGAAACCCGGCAGCGGGCGATCTCGTCCTGCTCATCGGCGGCGCGACCGGACGCGACGGCTGCGGCGGGGCGACCAGCTCCTCACGCGCGCGCAACACGGCGGCTCGCTGCAGAATCCGCCGCCGAAGTACAAAAGAGCAACCCGCCGGAAGAGCGCAAACTGCAACGCCTCTTCCAGCAACCCCGACTTCGCGCCGCATCAAGCGCTGCAACGACTTCGGCGCGGGCGGCGTTGCCGTTGCCATCGGCGAACTGGCGGATGGTCTCGACATCAACCCTCGACGCCGTGCCGGTCAAATACAGGGCCTCTCCGGCACCGAGCTCGCCATCAGCGAATCTCAGGAACGCATGGCGGTAGTCATCGCCGCCGCAAGACCATGCCGCGATGCAGGCACTGCGGCGGCGGAAAACCTGACCGCCAGCCATGTGGCGACCGTCACCGCTGACGCGACGCTGCACCATGCACTGGCAGGGCGACACCATCGTCCGCTTAAAACGCGACTTCCTCGACGGCAACGGCGCGGCGATGCGCAGCACGGCGTGCGCATTGCCGAACCGGACGACAGCGCCAGCCCGCTAGCCGTCGCCAGCGAAAAACTGGGTGGACGCGCTCAAGCGCAACTCGCCACCCTCGCCCATGCCGACCAAAAAGGCCTCGGCGACCGCTGCGACCACAGCGTGCGCGCCGCCTGCAATCCTCCTCACGGCGGCCGCCACCAGCGCACCCCGGCAGAAGCCAGCGTGTACCAGCTGCCGACCGAAGGCAGAAACACACACCGCATCCATCCTCGCGCACGGCTACAACCCCGCCGTCAGCGCCTGGTCGCTCACGGCGGTCTGCTCGCGAGTGAGTCGACGCCACCGCCCGCCTCGTCGCCTGCGGCGGCAACGCAAAGCCGCGCACTACTCGCTGCAAGAATACTGCCGCACGCAGCGAAGCCCGACAACTGGGGACAGCCCTACGCCGCGCTGCTCGGCGCGCATCACGCCTTAGCCGCCCTCGGCCGCGCGGCGATTGGCGGCAAAAGACAGCATGAGCGGCAGCTACCACAACCTGCACGTGCCGCCGACGCTTGATTGCCTTCGCCGTCGCCCCGGTCGACGTGCGCCGCGTCATCAGCCCCGAATACAAAGACAAAGCCACCAACTCTGCTGGCTGCGCTGCCCGCAAGACGCGCTCGGCCGCCCCGACCTTCAAGGCATTTGCCGCCAACAACCGCTTCCTGTTTGAGGCCATCGCCGAAGGCAACGTCAAAAGCATCCGCGCCGTGCGCCACGGCGGCATCCTGCAAGCCCTCTACGAAAAGCGCGATCGGCAACGGCATCGGCGTCCACATCGACCAACTCGAAGACGGCTTTTGCCCCGAATACGGCGGCTACCTCATCAGCAGCGACGGCGGCCTCGGCATCGCCGACAACCTGCAACACCTCGGCTTCACCACCGACGGCGGCAAACTCGAAATCAGCAGCCGAAGCGGGTCGCATCAAGAACCTCTACGCCATCGCCAGCGCCACACTCGCCAGCGTGTACCCGCTCTACGAAAGCGTAGGCGAGACCACGCGCGTCCCGCTCGCGACCGCCAAGACGACAACGCCGCGCGCACCGTCGAGCGGCATCGCCACCGCGCGTCTGCCTGCCCGTCTTCCCGGCACCAGCAGCGAACTCGACACCGCGCGCGCCTTCCGCAAAAACGGCGGCGACGTCATCGAAACCGTCATCTGCAACCAAAACCGCGACGCGCTCGACGCCAGCCTGCAAGCCTTTCGCCGACCACCTCGCCAACAGCCAAATCCTCGTCCTCGCCGGCGGCTTCAGCGCGCAGGCGACGAACCGGACGGCTCCGGCAAATACATGGCGAACGTGCTCGCCAACCCGCGCATCGCCGACGCCATCGCCGCCCTCTCTGGAACGCGACGGCCTCATCCTCGGCATCTGCAACGGCTTCAGGCGCTCATCAAAAAGCGGGCCTCCTGCCGAAACGGCAAAATCGTCCGCACCGCGCCGGGCGACGCCGACCTGACCCACAACCGCATCGGCCACCCACATCGCGCGCATCGCCACCACCGTCGTCGCCAACAACCACAGCCCGTGGCTTGCCGACTTCCAGATCGGCGAAGCGCACAGCGTCAACTTTCTCGCACGGCGAAGCCGCTTCACCGCCGCCGATGCCGTGCTTGAAAGACCCTCATCAGAACGGGACAAATCGCCTTCAGTACGCCGCGCCGACGACCTCGCGCCGAGCATGAGCGAAACACAACCCGAGACGGCTCGCTGTACGCGGTGGAAGGCATCCGACCAGCCCTGCGGCCGCATCCTCGGCAAAATGGGCACGGCAGGCGCCACCACACCACGGCCAGCAAAAACTACCCCGACTTCCGCGCGCAGAACCTCTTTGCAGCGGGCATCAAAAGGCCTTCAGATACACCGCCGCAAGGCGGGTCCTGTCGCCGCGTTACGCCTTCCGCCAGCGCCATTGCGTCCAGAAGCAAACAGCGCCGTGCCGGGCGACTGCGCCGAGCGCGGCGCCGCTGAAAAGCCAATCCGGGCAAGATCGGCATAGTGCATCACGCCTGCTAACGCCGATGAGCGCGCCGCCGCCAATGCCGATGTTGTAAATGCCGGATAGCGGTGGCGACGTCCCGGTCGCATCCAGCGCATGCAGCACGCGCACCATCAGGCAGAGACTGATACCGGAGATGCCGATGCCCCACAAAGAACGCCAGCGCGTACAGCGCCGCAGGCATCGCGCCGAGCGGGCGCGAGAGGACGAGGGCGGCAAGCAGCAGCGCGATAAAGCGCCAAGGAAAACCGTCCCGGCAGGCTGGCTGTGGAAGCGGGCAAGACGGACGCTCGCCACCATGCCGGAGAGACCGAAAAACGAGCAACAGCGCGGTGGTCGCGCCTTCGCCCAGCGCGCTGAAAGTGGCGGGCGAACGGCTCGATGTGGCTGTAGGCGGTGAAATGCGCGGCGGCGACCCGTGATGGCCGGTGAAGGCGTAGAGGCCGAGCTATGGCGCGGGCGCGCGCGCCAGCGGCAGCAGACTGCGCGGCGAGCCGCCAGCATTACGGCTGGGCGAGACGCGGCAGGGGCGCGTAAACGTGCGCGCACATCACCGCGGCGGCGATCGCGCAATCAGCGCAAAAGTCACGCGCGCCAAGCCGAGCGCGCTGCCCGATGAGCACGCCCCAGCGGCAGACCGAGAACCGTTGCCATCGCTGCCCGCCGCCTTGATCCGGCCGATGACCTGTTGTCCCTTGCCGGGTGGGGCAAAGGCCGCATGCGCCAGCGCCGCAGCAATCGCGCACGGCGTGCGCCAGCGCCACGCCGGCGCGCGCAGCCAGCTAACGGAGCGCAAATTCCAGGCGACGGCAGTCGCGATATAGCTCATGGCAAAGAGCGCAAAGAAGGGCGAGCAGCAGCAGGCCGCGCCGTTCGCGCCGCGCGACGTAGCAGCAGCATTCAACGCAGCGAAGGCAAGCGCGACGTTAATCAGGCGGCGCACCGTCATCATCACCCCGGCCTCGGCGGCGCTCGTCCGAAGCGGCGCCAATGTCCGGAAAGCGCAGCGCGATGGGGATGAATTCCGGTGGTCGTTGAAGACGAGCGGCGACGGCGAGGCGTCAGCACGCGCAGCCAGGCGGGCGGTGGGCGGTGGTGTGCAGGGTGGCAGTCATGGCGAGAGGCCAGACAGTCGGCCTTGTTGATGGTGCGGGAATCTTAGTGCAGGATGCGCTTGACCATGTGTCTCTCAGCGGCGCGATGAGATACGTGTCGCGCCAGATTTTCTCAGCACGCTGCCAACAGCAGACCAGCAAAGGATGATAAAGAAGATGAAATGCGCGCGGGCGACGGTGAGCCAGACGGTGAGGGCTGATCGCCCATGCCCAAGAGATAATTAGCGCCATAGTGGCGCGGGATGAGAATGCAGCGACGAGGAAGCTTAATGATAAGGATGGCGTGCAAAAGCCCGACTCCGGTTGCGTAAAAACGGGCGCAGGACTGGCGCTGAAGCCGGGATTTGCGCCAGCGGGGCGGCCATCGGGCGCGCGCGCCGTGGTTGCCGACTGCCGTCAGGCGCGGGGCGCAGGCGAGATGCAGCGGCGGCTTTTGGTGCCACCACCCGCTATATCATGCGCCCTCATTTCCACCACGAGGCAGCCATGCACCTCAAAGCCCTCCTCCTCACACCTGGTGCTGACGCATGACCGCACTCACGCCCAGACGCCCGATGTCGAAAAGCGCGCATGCACGTCACACTCGCCGCACGGCGAAACGCGCAGGAACGAGTACTACTGGCTGCGCGACGACGACGCCTCAGACCCGCAGATGCTCGCCTATCTCAACGCGCGGAGAAACGCCTACGCCGATCGCGTTCTCGCGCCGCTGCAAGCGCAGGAGGAACAAGCTCTACGACGAAATCGTCGCCCGCATCAAACAGGACGACAGCTCCGTGCCGCGCGCGTGACCGCGGTTACTGGTACTACACCCCGCTTTCGAGACGGCAAAGATTGCGTCCACGCCCGCCGCGCCGACCGCGCGCGTGAGGGCTGGACGCCGTCAGCATCAGGCGGCGAATGACCGCGGCGACTTTTCGCCGGCGAAGAAATCCTGCTCAACGTCAACCAGCTTGCACGGAGGACACGACTGCCACAGCGCGAGCGCTGGTCGACATCCAGCCAGGACGGCCACTGCTCTGGGCGGGTAATGACACCAGCGGGCCGCCGCCAATACACCCTGCGCGTTACCGACCTCGCAAGCGCCAAGCGCCTTGCCGACAAATCCCCGGCACCAACGGCGTGACGCCGTCTGGGCGGACGACAGCCAGACCACCTACCACATCGAAAACGACCCCGACACCCTGCTCCAGCCAAACGGGTGACACACCCTCGGCAGCGACCCGAAAGCCGACCCTGTCGTGTACGAAGACGCGACGGTAGCTACTACCTCCGCGTCGGCCGCACCCGCGACGATCTACCTCACCATCCGCGCCAGCAGCACCGTCTCGGACGAACTCCGCGCACACGGCGGCAAACGGCGCATTCAAAGTGCTGACCCCGCGCGAGCTGACCTCGAATACGATGCCGACCACTACGGCGACCGCTGGACGTTGATCCACTCAACGCCGACGGCGCGCGCAATTTCAAACTCATGACCGCGCGCGACGACGCCACCGCCCGCACGACTGGCAGAATGGATCGCACGATCCGGCGATTTTACCTCGAGATACTTCGAGGCCCTTTGACTGACTACTGCGCCATCGGCGAAGCGCTCGAAGGACGGCCTCGACCCGCGTCGCATCGTCCAGACGGCGGCGGCGAATACCTGAAAAGCGGACGAACCTGCCTACACCATGGGCATCTCGTCCAACCCAGGCGACGGCGACTGGCTGCGCTACAGCTACACCACCAGCTCACCACCTGCCGTCGTCTGTGAAAACCAACATCAAAACCGGCGAACGCCGCCAGCTCAAGCTCTGCAGCCCGTACCCGGTTACGACGCCGGCAACTACACCACCGAGCGCGTCCTCTGGGTACCGGCACGCGACGGCACCAGTCAGTCTCCCTCGTTTTGCGCGAGACTTCAAACGCGACGGCAGCAGCGCCTTAATGCCTGGCAATGGCGGCTACGGCGGCTACGGCGCCTCGATGGGCCCGGCATTTTTCCGCCAGCATCATCCAGCCTGCTGGATCGCGGCATGATTTCACGCCCTCGCCCCACATTCGCGGCGGCCAGGAAATGGGCGCGCCTGGTACGAAGCAACGGCAAAGCTGCTGCACAGAAACACCTTCACCGACTTCATCGGCGTCACCCGCTGGCTGGTCGCCGAAAATACGCGGCGCAGACCGCGTCGCCGCGCTCGGCGGCAGCGCCGCCGGCGCCTGCTCATGGGGCGCAGTCAGCCAACATGGCGCCGGAAAGACTACCGCGTCATCCTCGCAGAGTGCCGTTCGTGGACGTCGTTACCACGTGCTCGACCAGCATCCCGCTCACTGCACCAGGCACACGACGAGATGCAGCCGCAGGCGAGCGCGGAAAGCTGCCTTCATGCTCCCTACTCGCCCTACAGCAACCTCAAAGGCGCAGACATATCCGGCGATGTTCGTCGGCACCGGCCTCTGGGACTCGCAAGTACAATACTGCGGGAGCCGGCGAAATGCGTTGCCCGCCTGCGCGACGTCAATACCGGCAAACACCCCATCATCCTGCGCACCAACATGGAAGCGGGACACGGCAGCGCAAATCGGGCGCTTCCGCCGCTACCGCCGAAAATCGCCGAAATGTACGCCTTCATGCTGGAACAGCTCAACGTCAATAAACCGAAAACGCCCCACAGGGGCGTTTTGCTGTATGTTCTCCGATCCGCCGCTCAGAGAGAGGCTTGTTCATCAATTATCGACAGTCACAATGACGCCATCTGCGGTTTTAAGCATTGTCGATATGAGCGCTCTGCTCAATATGCTTGATGCGGTCGCGCGAGGGCGGCGGCGGCCTCCATTCAGGTTTTCGCGTGCTCAACATTTTGTTTTCAGCTGTTTTGATGAGTTTTCGCCGCCGCTTTCGGGTCTGCCGGCATTTCTTCGCGCTCGCGTTCGCGGTGCGCTTTTTCGCGCCTTGATGGCGACGTGCGCGCCTTCCATGACGTCGGTGATGCGGATGGTCTGCGGGGTGATGCCGTGCGCTTCGTTGTATTGTTGTTGTTTTTCGCGGCGGCGCGCGGTCTCGTCCATCGCTGCTTGCATCGAGCGGGTGATGTGCGCCGCGTAGAGGATGGCTTTGCCACGGGCGTTGCGCGCGGCGCGGCCGATCTGGTCTGGATGAGGCGCGTTCGCCTCTGAGGGAAAGCCTTCTTTGTCGGCGTCGAAGATGGCAACCAGCGAGGCTTCCGGCATGTCCAATCCTTCGCGCAGGAGGTTGATGCCGACCAGGACGTCAAAGGTGCCAAGGCGCAGGTCGCGGATGATTTCCATGCGCTCGACGGTACCGACGTCCGAGTGGATGTAGCGCACGCGCACGTCGTGTTCCATCAGGTGGTCGGTGAGGTCTTCGCCATGGTGAGCGTGGTGATGAGGACGCGCTCGTCGGCGACGACGCTCGCCGGATTTCGCCGGGGATGTCTTCCACCTGGCGCGTCACCGGGCGGATTTCGACTTCGGGGTCGAGCAGGCCGGTCGGGCGCACGACTTGTTCGACGGTCGGCCCCTGTGCTCGCGTTCGTAGTCGCCGGGGGTGGCGGAGATGTAGATGGTTTTGCGGGGCAGGGTGCTTCGAATTCTTCGAATCTGAGCGGGCGGTTATCCAGCGCCGACGGCAGGCGGAAGCCGTAATCAACGAGCGTTTCTTTTGCGCGAGCGGTCGCCTCTGCCACATGCCGTTTAGCTGCGGGATGGTGACGTAGCTTTCGTCTATCATCAGTAGCGCGTCGGCGGCGAGTGGTCGTGCAGGGGTCGGCGGCGGTTCGCCCGCTTCGCGCCGGAGAGGTAGCGCGGTAGTTTTCGATGCCGGAGCGGTAGCCGAGCTCTACCATCATTTCGAGGTCGAAGCGGGTGCGTTGTTCGAGGCGCTGCGCTTCCACCAGTTTGTTTTTGTGCGGTCAGGGGCGGCGACGCCTCGCGCAGTTCGGCCTTGATTTGTTCGATGGTGTTTAAGACGGTCGCGCGCGCGCGTGGCGTAGTGGGTTTTCAGGTAGATGGTGATGCGCGGCACGGCTTCGTGCATTTCGCCGGTGAGCGGGTCGAAGCACTAGCGGATGTTTTCGATGGTGTCGTCGAAAAGGTTCGAGGCGCACCGCATACCAGTCCGATTCGGCGGGCATGATGTCGATGACGTCGCGCCCGAGCGCGGAAAGGCGCCGCGTAGGAGCTGGATGTCGTTGCGGGTGTATTGCGGTTCGGCGAGATGCGGCGAAGAGCGTCGTGCGGGTCGTGGTTTCGCCGCGCGAAGAATACCGAGCGCGTTGACCGGTATTGGCAAGAGTCGCCAAGCCGTAGATGCGCTGGAGACGGAGGCGACGACGATGTGTCGCGCCGCTCCAGGATGGCTTTGGTGGCGAAGGCGCGTTTGTTCGATGTGTGTTCGTTGATGGAGGCGTCTTTTTCGATGAAGGTGTCGGAGGCGGGGACGTAGGCTTCCGGCTGGTAGTAGATCGTAGTAGGGAGACGAAGTATTCGACGGCGTTGTGCAGGAAGAGTCGCGCATTTCGCCGTGAGAGCTGCGCAGCCAGGGGTGTTCGGCGCGAGGATGAGCGCCGGGCGCGCGCTGCCGCTTGCCGGGCGATGATGTTCGCCGTGAGTGAAGGTTTTGCCGGGCCAGTGACGCCCAGCAGAAGGGTTTCGTTTGGCCAGGCCGTCTTCGAGGCCTTCCGAGCAGTTGCGCGAGTGGCGGTCAGCTGGTCGCCGGAGGGTTGGTAGTTGCTGACAAGCTGGAAGCGGTCGCTCATGGGGGTGTCCTGACTGGTTGCGGTGCAGCATTATAAGGCGGGATGTGGAAAACAGGACGCTATGCTATTTTAGTTTTCTGCTGTCAACGGGATAGACGCGGCTCGCGGTGTTTACTCCTTGCGCAGGTTGAGATAAAAATGTGTTTCGGATTGTTGACTCTCAAATCTTTTTGCGTTTTCGACGTTTCTCTGTTTCAGACGACGGGATTGCTTGTACATCAGTTCATCATGTCCCGCTTGACCAGGGGACGACGTCCTCGCGCGCGATTGTGCACAATCGCCACGGCGAGACGATCGAGTGTTGCCCAGAGCCGTTTACCCAGCATTTTCCAGACGCCGGGTTGGGTCGAGCACGATGCAGAAGGAGAGTTTGGGGCTCGCAGATTGCCGGTGCGCTCACCGAAGCGCTTGCAGAGTCGGGCTGGAAGCAGATATCGCCGCCATCGGCGTGACCAACCAGCGCGAGACCACCGTCGTCTGGGACCGCGCCACCGGCGAGCGGTGTGCAATACCATCGTCTGGCGGGACCGCCGCACCGCCAAGTATTGCGACAGTCTGCACGACAAGCGCGACTGGATTCGCGGCAAGACCGGGCTCATCATTGATGCTTATTTTTCCGCGACCAAGGTCAAATTGGATTCTCGATAATGTCGAGAATGCGCGCAAGCGAGCAGGCGGCAGCTCTGCTTCGGCACGATTGATACCCTGGCTCATCTGGAATTTGACCAAGGGCGAGGTGTTTGTCACCGACGCCCCAGCAACGCCAGCCGCACCATGCTCTACAACATCCACACGCTGGACTGGGATGATGAACTCCTGGCGCTGTTTGATATTCCGCGCAGCATGTTGCCGGAGGTGCGCGCCAGTAGCAGGGGTTATGGCACGGTTTCACGCGCTATCTGGAGCATCCGGTGCCGATTGCCGGCATCGCGGGCGACCAACGAGGCAACGCTGTTCAGCCAACTTTGTACCGAGAGGGTATGCTGAAAATACTTACGGCACCGGCTGTTTTCTTGTTGATGACTACCGGCGATGACGGTGACGAGCAAGAACAATCTGCTACCACCATCGCCTGGAAGGTCGGTGGCAAGACGACTTACGCGCTGGAAGGCGGGGTTTTCGTTAGCGGCGCCAGCGGTGCAATGGCTGCGTGACGGTGCGCGCATTATCCGCACCTCGGCCGACATCAACACCCTCGCCGCGACGGTTGAGATAACGGTGGTGTTTTGTTTCGTCCCGGCACTGACCGGTCTCGGCGCGCCTTACTGGGATTCTTACGCGCGCGGCGCCTTCTTCGGCATCACCCGCGGCACCACCGACGGCCACCTTGCCCGCGCCACGCTGGAAGGTATCGCCTTCCAGGTCTATGACATCGTCAAGGCGATGGAAGCCGACGCCGGTGCGCGAAACGCGCAGACTGCGCGTGGATGGCGGCGCGAGCTGAGCGATTACCTCAGCAGCGCAGGCGGCATCTTCGACTTTCGATATCGTCCGCCGAAAACCATCGAAACCACCGCACTCGGCGCGGCCTATCTCGCCGGTCTCGCTACCGGCTACTGGGAGGACATCGACAGCATCCGCAAGCAGTGGAAAATCGACAAAACCTTCACGCCGCAGCTGCCGCCGGAGCGTGTCAAAGAAATGCTGCACTACTGGCACAAGGCGGTAAACGCGCGCGCCACTGGATTGAGCATAATCCCTCACGCGCATGATGGGGCGATTTCTGCTGTGGCGCGGAAAACAGCCCCTCTCCCGCAAGGCGGGGAGAGGGTGAAAAGCCGTCTGGCAGCGAAAAATCCGGCAAATCGGCGCATCCCTTCGCAATCAAAACCAAGGAAAAAACATGAATGTATAACCGCAGAACTCATCGGCACCGCCCTGCTTGTCTTGCTCGGTAACGGCGTGGTCGCCAGCTGCTGCCTGAAAGACACCAATCCGGCCCCCGCCGAGCTGGATGAGTGATAGCCACCGCCTGGGCGTTCGCCGTGTCCGCGTCGTCGTCACGCAGGTCCTATCAGCGCGCGCACTGAACCAGCCGTCACCCTGGGGCTCACGTCCAGGCGCTACCGTGGAGCGGGTGCCGACCTACATCGGCGCGCAATTCATCGGCGCGATTATCGGCGCCTTCCTCGTCTGGCTGTTCTTCGTGACCACTTCGCGGTCACGCTCGACGAGACGCCAAACGCGCCTGCTTCTGCACCTACCCGCCATCCCGCAACTACCCGATCAACTTCTGAACAGGCTGATCCGGCACCTTCGTCCTCGTCTTCGTTATCTTCTACATCAGCGGCGGCAGCCTGGCCCTGCCAGGCGAAGCGAGCGCCACTCCGGTCGGCCTCGGCTCGTCGGCGCACTGCCCGTTGCCATCCTCGTCTGGGCGTTGGCGAGCCTTGGCGCGACTACCGGTTACGCCATCAACCCAGCACGGGACCTCGGCCCGCGCTTCGTCCTCTCATTACTGCGCTGCGCACCGGCCCGGATTGGGCATACAGCTGGGTACCGGTTCTCCAGCCGCTCGCCGGTGGCGCGCTTGCCGCCTGGCTGTACAACGCGCTGGCTTAATCGCGTTTTATCACCAAATACCGCCCTCAGGGGCGGTTTTTCTCTTTACAGTCCCAAAGCCTCATACGGTGTTGCGTCGCCGCCGTCAACCGCGTACTGTCTTCAGCGACGCGCCTTGTCTGAGAGCTTTCGGTGTATCACTATGCGATGGCTTACCGCTCACTTCGCCGGTTTGATGCGGGCGGAACGTTCGCATTAGCTTTGTCTTCTTTTGCCGCCGGAGCAGGGTGGCGTAGCGGGTTTTGATGGTGGCGTTGGGGTTGGGCTTGCTTTCGGCGGCGGGGCTGGTCGCCGCTTTGGCGTTGGCAGGCGTCGCGGTTTTGTCGCCCGCTGTCTGGTTCGCCGCTTCTTTTTCGGTGGTGATGGTGGTCGGCGGCGGCGCGTCGGCGGACGATTCCGGCAACTGGGTTTCCGAGCGATGCTTGCTTGCAGGATAGCCATGGTTTTTCAGGATGTTGAGCGCTTCCATAGAGGGCGAAGTCCTGTTTGGCAAGGTCCGGGCTTTGTGGCGGCTGCGCCGGATTTTGCGCGGTCTGGTTGGTGGGGTTGGCGGTGGTGGGGCGGGCGCTTTCGCGTTCGTTGATGGCGGCGGTTTCATCCTGCTGCACGCGCAGCGGGTAGGCAGCACTGCGGCACGATGCCTTTAGCCTGGATGGGTTGCCCGACGGTGTGGTACTGCGCGGTGGTAGTTTGACCGCACAGCCGTGATAGGCAGGATGACGGTCTGCACGCTGCCCTTGCCAGAGTCGGCTGGCCGACGATGACCGCGCGGCGCTGTCTTGCAGGGGCAACGCGACGATTTCCGCGCCGACGCCGAGCCTTCGTCCACCAAGACGACGATGGGCGGGCCGCTCAGGATGTCGCCGTCGCTGGCGATGTATTGTTCTTCCTGGTCGGGGGTCGCCGGCCCGCTCAGCGTAGAGGATGGGGCCGCTGCTTAAAGAGATCGGCGGTGGCGACCGCGCTGTCAAGGACCAGCCGCCGGGGTTGTTGCGCAGGTCGATGACCGCGCCGCGCGAGGTGTGTTTGACGCGCAGCGCAGCGACTTCTTTTCGAGGCGTCGGTGGTGTCGTCCTGGAACTGGCTGATGCGCGGGTAGGCGTATTCGTCGCCGAGCATGCGCGAGCTGACGCTGCTGGTGGCGATGATTTCGCGCAGCAGGTTGTATTCGGTGATGCCGTCGCCGCGCTGCACGACGAGCTTCACTTCCGTACCGCCTCGCCTTCGAGCGGGCGCGCGCGGTTTCGCCGAGGGGTGAGGTCGGAGACGTTCTGCCCGTTCACCTGGGCGATGATGTCGCCGCTCTGGATACCGGCGCGCGCGCGGCAGGCGAGCCTTCTATGGCGGAGACGACGCGCGATCGAGCCAGCCTATGATATCCAGCACGACGCCGATGCCCGCGTACTGGCCGTCGCTTTTTGCTCAAAATTCCTGGTATTCCTTTTGTCGTTCATGTGAGGCGGAATGCGGGTCGAGGCGGGCGAGCATGCCGCGGATGGCGTTTTTCCATCAGCGCTTCGTTGCTCACCGTTTCGATGTAGTTGCTTTTCACCGTGTCGAAGACGTCCACGAAGGTTTTGAGCGCCTCAAAGGGAATGTCGTCGCTGGCGTTTTCCTTGTCGAGCGAGTCAGGGTGAGATCGAGTTGGCGGGAGGAGTTGGCGGCGGGCTTGGCGGTTTTGGGCGTAAATCAGGTGAAGAAAATGGCCGCAAGGAGCGGGAGGTGGCGGTGTCATGAGTAATCCATTCGGGGCGAATGAGCGCATAAGAATATCGTCGAAGCCCGCTTTCTTGCCACTTACGCTATAATGCGCGCGATTTTCAGCGCCATTAGCGGGATACACATGCAAAACGCCATACTCGCCCTTGCCGACGGCGCGCGTCTTCCGCGGCACGCGCCATTGGCGCCGACGGCAGCCGCTGCGGCGAACTCGTCTTCAACACCGCCATGACCGGCTGCCGAAATCCTCACCGACCCTTCCTACGCCGGGACAAATCGTCACCCTGACCTACCCGCACATCAGCAGCACCGGCGTGAACGCGCTGGACGTCGAATCCGCCAGCGCTGCAAGCGGCGGGGACTGGTGGTGCGCGACGCGCCCGCGACCTACAGCTCCTGGCGCGCCAGCGGGCTCGCTTTCGGACTACCTGCGCGCACGGCATCATCGGCATCGCCGACGTCGATACCGCGAAATCACCGCCGCTCTGCGCACGCACGGCGCGCAAAACGCCTGCCTGATGGCGGGCGAGATTGACGAAGTCGCCGCCATCGCCGCCGCCCGCGCCCATCCCTCGATGAGCAGGCAAGACCTGGCGAGCGGCATCGGCATCAAAAGCGCGCGCAAAGCGTGGACGGAAGCGTCTGGGACGCCACGCGCGACTAGCTACCCGAAGCAAAGCGGACGGCGCCCTGTCACGTCGTCGCCACGACTACGGCATCAAGGCGAAACATCCTGCGCCTGCTCGTCGCCAGCGGCTGCCGCGTCACCCTCGTGCCGGCGGCGACCAGCGCCGAAGCGCTTGCGCTCTGCGCCGGACGGCATCTTCCTCTCCAACGGCCCCGGCGACCCTGAGCCGATGACCGCGCCATTGCCACTCATCCGCGAATTTCTCGCGCGCAAAATCCCGGTCTTTGGCATCTGCCTCGGCCACCAGCTGCTCGGCCTTGCCTGCGGCGCGCAAGACCGTGAAAATGAAATTCGGCCACCACGGCGCCAACCATCCGGTGCAGGACCTCGCGACAGGGGCGCGTCGCGATTACCTCGCAGAAACCACGGCTTTGCCGTCGATGAAGCGACCCTGCCGGACAACGTCCGCGCCACTCACCGCTCGCTCTTTGACGGCTCGCTGCAAGGGCTTGCCTTCACCGACCGCCCGTTCTTCGCCTTCCAGGGGCACCCGGAAGCCAGCCCCGGCCCGCATGATGCCGAAGTGCTTTTTGGCCAGATTCGTCGCAGCGATGCGGGTGCAAAACATAAACCTCCGCTTCCAGCTTGGGTGCGTCTCGCGCACGCTTTAGCGCACTCGAGGCACCCTAGGACGCATGCGGGGCGGGGTGGGGCGGCTGACGGCTTTCATTTTCATTGACGCAGCAGCGAAACTTAAAAACCAGCCAGACCAAACCCTCACGGAAATGAGCCTGCAAGGAACTGTGGCGGCTCTTTTCCCGTCCAGCTCACCCCGCACCGCGACCCAGATGGCGCGACTGGTGTCGCCGTGGAAGCCCGGCAATGCAGCATGTACTGCAGCGACCGCGCCCATGCCATCGCCCGTAGTGACGGCACCGCATATTCCCGGCATTTGGGCGAAAGCCATTATCGACATTCTGATAGGAAGTGGCGGATAAAACGGCATTTGCAAAATGCCGCGACCAGTCTCACCGCACACGGTTATCTGCAAATGTCGGCGAGCGCAAACCGCGTTCACTTAACAGGCTACACCGCAAGGGTTTGCCGAACCCGTTTTTCCATATCCATTGCCGCGCGCCCGATGATCATGACAGTACAGATTCCGCGACTACCTGCAAAGCGCATCCCGATATGGCCAAACAATACGAAGCGCTGGAAACTTTCCTGTTGAAGCGCGCTACGAACACGGCCGGAGACGGCTATACCGCTGCCAGGCGACTTTTATCCGCCAGAGGATAACCGCGCGCCAAAGCAGAAAACCAATGCCGCTTGCCTTAGGAGGGCGTTTTGACGATTTACAAACTCACCTCCCTGCGAAAGGCGGGGAGGACGGGGCTCCCAGAAAAGAGCGCAGATACCTTTTCAAGGGAACCCGAGAAGTGTGAAAACCGCGTAACGGCGTTCACAACGAATTATCAGCATTACGCCCAGCGCATACCCTATCATTTATGGCGCATTGTCTTTTCATCCTTGGATCATGCACACCTTATCTTCAATTTCCTCATTATCCCTGCCGCGCTGATTACCTGCGCCATTGCCGGAGAATTTTTATCTCCAGCACGCTGCTGCTGATGCTTCCTATCTATTATCTCGCCTATGCCATTTACCTTGCCCTGAATTACCGCAAACCCCCATACCACCAATACTTACAATAAAAACTTTTCCTGCTGCCGTTTATCGGTTTCCTGATTTACCTCGTCGCATTCGTCGCATCATTCACCCTTTACCGGCAGATTGAGCGTACTGTTGCCACCAGAAATCGATCCCCGCCTGCGCCGTCGATGAAGATTGCAGCGAGCCGTCGTCCTGACTTACCGCCAGATTCTGGAAAAACGCTTCTTCCTTACCGCGATAACCGCTGCGTCCGCCTGCGCAGTCCCGGTTATGCGCTGGTCATGGAGCTGGAATATTGTCTGCCCTGATAACGGAAAGAAAACCGCGAACGGCATTATTGACCTGTACCAATACATCGCCGGCGTTGACTGCCTGTCAGTCTGGTTCCGCTGATTCACTCCTATTGCACTGAGCCGTCGCCGGACAATAGCAAGCGCGCAGTGCCACCTGCGCGTTATCGCCGGTATTATTTTGCGACAGCGTTCTGATTCTTGCGACCATTTTTGGCGCGGGCGCCTTGATGCGTCGACTATCCGCCGATTTTCCACGTGATTAAAACTCGCAGGCGGGCTGTATCTTGCCTGGCGCTGGGCTACAATTTGCTCAAAAGGCGGTTGTGGCTTGCCTGGCAAACGCGGCGCAATGCACCGGTGACGCCAAAATCCGACAGCGCTTTCCGCCGCGCCTTAACCTTGAGCCTGATGTAGATCCCAAAGGCCATTTTGTTTTCCTCTCTTTCTTCCGCACCCAATTCATTGCGCGCCGATGCGGCCAATCCAGTCTGAGTTTTCCATATTCTCGGCCTGATGCAATGCGTCAGTTTCAGCTATTTGAATCTTCTTGCGTTTCGCCGGCGCCCGCTTGAGTCAATTCTTTTCCCACGCTCCGCGCGCTGGCTGCCATAGGCATGGCGGGCGTCGCTGTTCATCGGCTGCCGTCACTATGGACGGCAGGTCTTTAATCCCAATGCCTCGTGACAAAAAGTGATGCGACATGTCGCACCTCGCGCCCTTGGGCGGAGAGGAATCAGTGGTGGGGCGTTTCGCGAAAGCGCTTTATTCACGTGTCATTCATGCACGTCCCCCGTCAACTTATTCACCGGAGATTCCGCGGGCATTGCGCCAGCACAGATCGACGCCTTCGCCCGCTTTCTTGATGATGATTTGACGCATTACGGATGCCTTGGCGGCGGAAGACGAGCCAGCCTTTCCGGCGCGACGTTTGGCAACACGCGATGGTGCGGACGGCGGCCTGCGCGGCCACGGCGTGACGAGTGCTGCTGAAAAACGGCGCGGTGATGACAGGCGCGCCAGGGTGAGCTGTTTCCGTCGTCCACGGCGCCGCTGCCCGCCGTCGCCACGGAAAAACGGCCGCAGCTCGCCAGTTTGCGCCTTCAGCGCGCGGGTTTGTATCGCTGAAGTCATATCATCCGCGCAACCAATCCTATGTGCCGACCAGCCACGCCAACATCCGCCTGCTCGTCGCCCGTGGCGGCGGACGGTGCGCGCCTGGTGGTTCGGCAGCGGCTGATCTCGCGTTTATCCCTTCGACGAGGACTGCCGCGCCTGGCACCGCCGCCGCAGCGCCTGCGCCCGTAGAGCGCGGCGCTACTATCCGCGTTCAAGGCGTGGTGCGACCGCTGTCTTCTACCTGCCGCACCGCGGCGAGACGCGCGCAGTATCAGCGGCGGCACCTCTTCAGATGATTTCGCGGGTTGCCGTTTGCCGACGCCTGCGCCTTTTCACCCAGGGCGTCGGCGAGGCGTCAGCTCGCCGCGTATCTGCCCATCGTGCGGGCGCGGAAGAGCACCGCTTATGGCGCGCGCGCAGACCGCAGTTTCGGTTAGTACCGCCGCGGGCGTTACGTCGAGGTCAGCTCTGCTTTACGACCGCGCACGCATTTTGGCCCCTGCAAAGCGGCGGCCGCGCCGAATCCATCTGATGAGCCTGCCGCCCGCCGGTGCGCACGAATGCGACCGCATACGCCACCGGCCGCGGCGGGCGAAGTGCACCTCGCCGACTACCTCAAACCGCGGGATTGTGGCTGACACCGCCGCCGTCGCCCGCCTGATAACCCGCGCTGACCGCATCGACCGCAGGCACAGCACCTGCGGGCAGTCAGCCAGGATGAAAGCGCAAAATCGCCGCCCTCAACCGCGTCGTAGAGCGCCCGCCGCGTCGCGATGGTAGCCGTACCTCGTCGTCCGTGCACCGCTCCCCTGCCACCAATACTGACTGCGCACCGCCTCGCATACTGCACGCAGGCGGCGGGTCGTTCGCGCAACGCGCCTCGCCGATGCGCTCGGCAATCTCATCGACGGTCGGAGCGCGGTAGAAACGCGCGCATAACACGTCATTCCTTACGCACCTCACGGGAGAAAGCGGCATTATAAAGCGGCAAAACGCTGTATGCTCGCCCGGACCCATTGTTGAATGGAATACAAACAGGCGCGCTATAATGCCAGCTCTCATTTGCACCGGTACTATCGTGCAGAGACTGACGCCAATTTTATCGCCGCCGCTTCCCGCCCGCATTGACCGCGCGCTGTCGCTGCCCGATGCGCTGCCTCAGCCTGCAAACAAACTGACGCGTGCCGCCGGTCACGCCGCGAGCGTGCTGCTCGCCATCGCCGCGCGCAAAGAAGGCAAGGCGAAAGACATCAGCCGTTTGCCGTGCAAATCTGGCGTACGGTCGACCAGCTGCGCGCCGCCTGCACGGCGACATCGCCGCCTCCATCGTGCCGAGTTACGTCGCCATAGCCTCTACAACCAGGGGAAAAAGTCAAACTGTTCAACATCGCAGGCGAAGGGCTGAACTACCTTCCATACTTCCCGTGCCAAACGGCAAGCCGCTCATCGCCAGCCTCGCCGATCTGGCGCAGCACAGCCTCATCATCCCTTCAAAACGACATGCCGACCTGCTTTTGCAAATCCTCACAAAAAGCGGGCTGGTTCCGCCGCCGCCAGCGTCCAGCTACAGCGCAACGCCGCCGGAAGCGCCAGTATTGTTCCTGAGCGGTAAAGGTCGATTGCCAACCTGCGAACCTGATGAGCCTGGCGCAAAATCAAAACCAAAGAAAAGCCAGAAATCGCCCGCGCGCTGGTTTGTGCGTAACTGTAGGGCCGAAGCCTTTAACAGCGCGCCGCGCGTGCCGCTTGCCGGAGCTGCTCTTCACCGAAGAATTCATCGCGCAAAACGAATTCATCGCAGCACTGGAAGAAAGACCCTGACCGCTGCGATCGCATGGAACAAAGAAAACCCGGAAAAACCGCAGAGCTTGCGGCAAAAGCCTGCCAACGCAGAAGCGCGCACCGCCGGTATTCCACATTCGCGCTGCCGCCATGCCGCCATAACGTGGTGATCATCGTGCGCGCGTGGTGCTGGATGCGGGATCTTATGGTCGCAGACGTGCGACTATTCGCCTGCGGAATGGGCAAAACGCATTGGCATCGAGATCGCTTCTCTTTGCTTTCCTGCGTGCATCGAACAAGTCCGCGGCGGCAGCAAACGTGACAACGCCCACCGCCTGCGCCCAGCGCAGGACTTGCCACCAGGCGTCGCGCGTTGGCGGCATCGGTTTACTGGCCGCAAGACCGCGATTACCCCCACAATACTGCCGGACAAACGCTGGCACTGTTGGCTGGTTCAACCTCGGCAATTGCCACCGGGACGGCACCAGGCACTGGGATTGCCGAAGCAGTTTGCTCGCCTTCTCTCAATCCGCACAGCGATAGCACTATCGGCAAAGATTACAACGACGCCGCGCGACACCGACGGCGCCCGCTGCATCTACTTTGCCGATACCGCGACGCCCTCGCTAAAGATCGTATTGCCCAGCCAACGCGCGTGCTTTAGCGCGCTGGACGCCTTGCCCCTGGACGCGGCAGATGCAGATGACGACGAAGAGAAGGGCGGACGACCTCTCGGAAGATTTCTGGGCGCAGGCCGAAGCCATCTTGCCGCACAACACCGCCAGCAAACCTTGCCGCAGACGAACTCGGCTGTTGCGCGATGCCCTGGTAAATCGTCGCCGATGAAAACAAAAAACGCCCGACCCGGGCAGCGCGCCATGCTGGAATTTACCTGCGCCGAGTTTGTTGCCGCCTTCGATGCCGACGTTGCCGGCGAAACGATGCCACATGACCTGGCGTGGCAGCAAGGCGCCCGCAAGTCGTCGCGCTACAGCCCCAGCCCCTGCCGACCCAGCTATCCGGCTGACCGCGCTCGATTCCGATGAACATGCGGCAGAAACATCACCGCAGCAAGCGCCACCACAGCATGCCGCCCGCCTTTGGGCCTGATAAACGCCCACTTATTTGCGAAAAGAATACTGGTCTCCGGTTAACGGCGAATACGCCATTGACTGGCAACCGCTCACCAGCCGTTGCCTGCTGCGCGACAACCGCGGTTGCCGCTACTACCACGGCGACAGCCGTGGTTCAGGCAAATGGCCTGGACCAACTGCAGAAGACGCGCTGGATACGCTGGCAGCGGCGAACAAACGAACAACACCCTTGGCGGCGACCCGTATTTCACCAGAGCCCGCGCGCAGCCGACGATGACGACGATGCTGCTATTCCAGCTCGACAGCGAAGGACACGGCGACGAAGTATGGACATCATGTGGGGCGACAGCGGCGTCGGCATGTTTTCATCCGCCCTGCCGATTTACGCGCTCGCCGCTTCGACGCCGCCTGGTTTATTAGGTTGCTGCTAAAGAAAACCTCGCCTTGGCGGGTTTTGTTATTCATAATGAGGTTTTGTTATTCCAAGGACAGTGCATTCATTTTATACATACACCATTACCTGGCTTGTCCATGCTGGTATAGGCCCGTCATTGCGACAGGAAAGCCTGTCAGAGAGGGGATCTTGGAGAAATATGTACCGTTTGAACTGTTCACAAATGTACCGCTTTTCGTTTTGCCCTTTGCAACTTCTTTTATTGCACGCAACTCCTTGGAACTGATTGAACATGACCATCCACAGGCGCGACATGCGAAGGCGTGTTTGTCACCGACATCTCCGGTTTTAATCCCGCATACGCTTTTTCCTTGGTAATCATTTCGATTTGTCACAACTCTGTGTAGGGACGTCGCGACACGAAAATATGTTTTGCACGCACTCATAATACCCACCCCCCGCCTTATGGGCGGGTTTCTTTCCCGCACTATCTTTTGTTTTTCGGGCTGCTGGAGCCAGATTGCCGTTGGTCGGCACGCTATCGATGATGGTTTTTACGCCGTGTCGTCACCCTGCAAATTTTTCCATCTCGAAACAGGTAAAAGTTGAGGGCTGGTGTCCGCCGAGTGGGTTGTTCTCGGATTTTTGTAATCTGGTAGCGGTGGATTTGTCCGGCAGGCGCAGGGATGTTGCTTTGCTGTGCAGCGCACTTTGGATGCGGGTCGCCGTGCTCTTTGTCCTGCAGCGCCAGGCCGAGGTGTACGCCAAAGAGGAAGTAGATGCGCGGGGTGACGGCGGCGATAACGTCGCGCCCTTAGTGCCACTTTGTTGATGACGCTGTTGCTTTCGTTGATAACGATGGCACGCTCGCGGATTTGTGTCCGGCACCAGACGAGGAAACGCTCGCCCAGGTCGGTGGGTGCAGCAGATTCGCCTGCTGCAGGTATGAACCGTTTATGTCCCCTGTGGCAGCTGATGGGGTTTCGCGCGTTTCCTGCCCCAGGTTTTGGTCTTCGCCTGCGGCGAGTCTTCGCTGCATGATGTCTGCTACTTGCAGGTGCCGGCATGAAAACGGGTCTTCGTACCTGTGGCAGGGTCGGCAAAGGGTCGTCGGCGACCACAGTCTGAGATGCTGTTTCTTCGCCTGTGGCAGGGGTGGGGAGGTTTCATCGGCGGTCACAGTATGTGGCGAAAATGTCTCGCCTGTTGCAGGGGTCCAGCAAAAGGATCGTCCACTGTTGCAGGCGTCGTCGGATGCGGCGTGCAGCTGCGGCGTCCCATCCCACGGGAAGGTCTCGTCACTAAAGGTGTCGAGGCGGTTTTCAGGTGCGGGCGATGATGCCGGGACTCGGGGCAGGTTGGTGCGTGGTTGGTACTGCGCTTTTTGGCTGCCTGCGTAGGTTGGTGCGGCGGTTTCGCGGCTTGCCGCTTCAACCAGGTCACCGGGGAAGGGCTGCGGGGCGGTAATGAGCAGGCGTGCGGTGCGGAATTTGAGGACGGTGTAGGTGTCGCTTTTTGCCTTGCAGGGTGCGTTTCAGGTAGTGCATCCTTTGCCGTCGGCGTTTCGTTCAGCGAAACCGCTGTTCGCCGAGGATGTCGAAAGATGCGGTTGTTGTCGCTTGGAATATCGTTCTGCCGTCTTCGTGCAGGCTGTTTCGTAGTGTATCGGCCAGCGTTTTTGCTGAGGATGTAGAAGTGTAGCCGTGTGGAAGTCGCCGGTGGTATAGACGTTGCCGTTGCGGGTATTGATGGCAAAGCGGTTGTCGGCGAGGAGATGGCGCAGGCGGGTCATCAGGCGCTCGCCGATGTTTTCCAGGGTTGCGCCTTTGAATCTGCGCGTGGGGATGTGTTGCAGGCTTTCGCCGGTGGATCGTTGGTCGGCTTGGCGCACGATTTTGCCGATGATTTCGGCGGCGTCATCGTCGCCATGGATGTAGCCCATCACCTGTTGCATCACGTGCAGGCGCGGCAGGATGAAATCTCTGTGCCAGCGGCGACAGGCAAAGTGTCCGATAAAGGCAAGGCCGATTTGTTCGTGCAGGGCGTGGTATTTGGGGTCGTTGAAAACGATGCGGTAATGCCGCCCGGCGAGTTATGCCGGATCGCTGGAGAAGGGTCCAGCTCGCGGTTGTTATCGAGGATGAAGCGGCACAGGGGTGAGGCGTTTGCCGACGTCGTGCATGCAGCGGCGAGGAAAACCGCGTAGGGTCCAGAGGTGGCGCTCGTCTTCCTGCTGTTTTCTCTGTCGCAAACATGGGCAGTTTGTGCTGGCGGCGCAGGGTCAGGGGCATGTTCGAGAACTCGCGTGTGCATCAAATAATCCGCGGTACGGCGGTGGTGTGCCTGCGAAGCCGGCATCAGCTGCACCAGTTCCGCGAAACGTTCGATCGTATCCTGGTACAGGGGTCTGATAGGGTCACGTCATCGATTTGCACGATGCGCCGGATGTGGGCGAGGCGGCTGTACTGCGTGAGGTCGATCAGGGCGCGGGCGGAAAGCTACCGGCAATTGGTCAAAATCGAGGTTTGTCCGGCGCGCGGCTTTTTGCCGTCTTGCTACCAAGCAGCCACTTCAGCATGTTTAACCGTCCTGAGCGAGTGGTTCATGCAGCTGGCGGGCACCCCAGTCGGCAATGAGGTCTGTTGCAGGATAGGGCTGGTCGGTGTCGGTAATGCAGTTCGCCGCCGGGGTGCTGTTGCCGCCTATGTCTTGAGCGGAATTTCCGGTGGGTTCCAGACGCTGACACGACCGTCGGCGGCGGTATGGATGACGCGGTACCTGGAAGCAGGAAAGGCGCTGGATACATGCCCAGATGGCCAGCTTGATACGCATGTGCGACGCGTCGGGGGTAGTTGATATCCAACCGCTCGAGAAAAAGCCTCCAGCTCTGCTCGCAGGCAGTTCCTTTCTCCACCCAGTGTGTCGAAAAGCCCTCATAGTGCCGGTAAAGCGCCTATTGCCGGGCGCATCGCCGTAATTGCCTTTTGGTAGCGCGGTGCCAGTGGTCTGCATCGTCTCGTCCTTTAACCGTTGAGAACCGATTTAAAAACCCAGTTAAAACCCTTCGTGGTAACCTAGCGCTACGCTTACCACCCTTCGCCAGGCCATTGAGCCCTTTCCTTGCCGTTAACAGCCGTCCCCGATGAGGGGACGGCTTCCTTTAGAGGCAGGAGCCCTTCAGCCCTTCAATCACCCGGCAACACGGCAGCACACGCGCAGCGAGATGTTGCCGGGGTGACGGATACCGCCTAGTGCCTGGGAGGGCAGGTTGTCGGGATTTTGTGCATTGTCAATGCTTTGCGTCGCCGCGTCAGCGAAATATGCGGTGCAATTTGGCGCGCTAATTTGTGCCATATTTCCTGACGTCGCTTGCCGCGCCGAATAATTCCGCCAGTTTTAGTATTTCGAGCATCGCATGAAGCGACCGGTTCTGCTTTTTCTGCGTATGGCACTCGCCCTCGGCGCACAGGCACAGACCTACTGCGGCAATGGCTATACCATCGTCGAGGCGGGAAGATGACCGCCTTTCCGGCTTGGATGCCATGGTATTCAAGACGATTGACGCTTACAGCGTCAGGAAGGACTGGAGCAGCTGTTGCGGGGGCAGCGGTTGGGCACTCGCTGGCGCAGATAATGCCGACCCGCAAATCGGCGTCTCTACCGTCAGCCGTGGCCCGACAACAAGCGCAGCATCAATCCGATGCCGCTGGCCCGCGCACTGTCCTGGGTCGCCGGTGACGGCTGGTCACTCGTTGTTGATCAGTGAACCGCCTCGTTTCTTTCGAGGTCAATGTGCGCGCTATGCCGAGCGTCCTGCACCAGTAGCAGCTACTGGCCAATCACGCCGGCGGATAACGCGCCGCTCACGCAAAGCGGCACGACCCGCGTCAGTCCTTCTCCCTATGACCCTACGCCAGCTCGGTCTCCATGCCGCTCTCCCAGTTATACCGCCAGCCATAGCGGCAACGTCGGCGGCTTACGGGGGCAGCTTTCCTAACGACAGTTACGTCGCCTCACCCCAGGCGGTACTGCCGCCACCCTGCGAGGGATTATACGACAGTACCTTCCATCCCGCCGCCACCGTCCGTGCGTGAAAGCCAGCGCACTACGCCCCGCCACTACCCGCCTTGCCGACCTGAAAACCGTCTCACCCGGGACAGATGCGGAAAAATCCCGCACGGCGACCGCAGGCGAGAAAGCGCGCAAGTCTGCTACAGGCACTACTCCGGCGTTGCTCCCCCGTCAGTACGGGCGAGAAAACCGCCAGCCACGCAGTAAAACCGCCACGCCTGCGACTGCGACAGCCACAGCGCGTACTGCCGCATCTACTTCGGCACAAAAAGCCGCGCGTAACGACTGCGACAGAGAAAAGACTGCGCCACGCCAGATGCCGCTAGGGAAAACGGCGACTACACCCGCTACCGAGAGCGGCAGCGGCTACCCTGAGACGGCTACGCGCCTGCTGCGACAGAAAGCAAGCAGCGCTCCGGCTGCAGGCGACCGATACAAAAGCTGCCGCGAAGCCTGCGACAGAAGCCAAAGCGGCGAACCCGGATAAACCACCATCCGCCACGCCGACCCAGGCAACCACTTCATCAACGCTGCCTGCACTCAGCCGCCCATACACCCAATGCCACCAGCGGGAAGACCACCCATGACCTCTCCTCCCGCTCGTCTTCGCCTGCCTGCTTTCCGCCTGCCAGTCTGTCCGGCAACCGTGCCGATGGCGGCTGTCAATACCGTGACGCGATCTCACCGTCGCTGGTACTCGCGCAGCTATTGGTGCGTGCCGGATGGACGCGCCACAACCTGTCCACTGCCGGGGGAATAAGCGGGGATTGCCATGGATAGCCGTAGCGTGATGGTGTTGTTCGTTTTTGCCCTGGCGTTGGGGGCGTGCAAGCAGAAAGTGGACAAAAGCGCAGCAAGCACCGCCGACAGCGGCAACGGCCCGTATTCGTTTCTATGGTGATGACCAGGCGCCTCTGCCGATGCCGTCACGATTGCTGATGCGGCGGACGCAAAGATGGAATTACTGCGGCGCGCATGTACCCCACCGGGTATGGACAGCGCTGATCCGCCCCCATCAAAGGCAGCACCGTTGCGCGGTGAGTCACGCGCGCGCCAGTTGGAGCATGCCGATGATCAATGAGCTGGCAGCAAAGCATGGTATTATCGGCCTTCATTCATGCCATCGTCACCATTGAGAGTCTATAAGCCCTGCGCTCGTTCTCCAGCAGGTGCGGTCGGTCTGATCAGTTCATGCCAGGTACGGCAAACGGCCCTGAAAAATTGGTTTTTCAGCGGCGCGGCTGTGTCCCGCATCTGAACGTCAATGCGGGCTATTCTACTCCAAGCAGATGGACGAGCTGGGCCAGGGCAATTTGCAGGCGATGGCCGCCGGTTACAACTCCGGGCCGGCGCGTGCCAAAGCCTTGTACCAGCGTAATACAAGTAGCAATACTGGCGTCCGGCGCAGCCAGCACCAACAACAGTGTCCCAGGGCCGCATTACTGGGGCGGTGAGACCTACAACCACTCGCGCGCAAGATGGCGGGCTTCTATGAACTGTACAAGGCCAATCCGCAGCTGATCGGTCTGGGTGCGCGATGACAGCCGACCGCAGGTTCCGGCTGCGATGCACGGGAGCAATGCTGATGCGCCGCCCCTCCTCGCCCTCTGCGCGCTGTTTTGCTCTGCGTGCCTTCGCCGCCCCGCAAACTCTCGACCCTCTCACCAGCAGATCGCCGCACGCCACGGCATCCCGGCCAATCAACTCTATCAGCGTACCGGCCCGCAGCAGCTGGGTTAACGAGCACCGCCAGCTGCGTCGCCTGCGCCTGGACGAATACAATCAGCCAGCGCTACCAGTTTCGCGACCGCCTGGAGATGATTCCAACTCACTGGTGAACAGCGCAGCCGGGGTACGCGCGTGCTGTTTGGTCTGGATGCGCGACCGCTCGGCATGCAAACGCGGGAACAGCTGTGGGCAGAGCTGGATGGTGGCAATGATTGATCACAGTGCCCGTCTGCTCGGTGCCGAGTTGCATCCGCCGGTGCAGTCCCGCTGCCGCGGGTGCCGGCGGCACAGGCGTGGCCATGCATACCGCCTTGCAGCCGCTGGTGCATCAGGTCAGCCACGAAACCGGCGTTGATGAGTTGCTCGCTGCACGCGGTCATCAATCAGGAATCTTCCGGCAGCACTGGGCGCGTTCGCCCAAGGGGCGATGGGGCTGATGCAGCTCATGCCTGCTACCGCACGAGGTCCTCGGATTGACCGAGACACAGTTCTACAGAGCCGTATCCGAACTTGCTCGGTGGGCGACCATCTCAAACAGCAACTGCGCGACTTTCGGGCTCGCTGGAGCTGGCGCTCGCCGCCTACAACGCCGGGCCGGAAGCGGTGCGCCGTCGTGGCGGTATTCCGCCCTACCGCAGACGCGCGATTACGTCAGCCGCATCACCAGCCGCTATCAGGCGCTGCAACAGGTGCAGGCCGTGTGTTGCTGGCTCAGTCCGCACCCCGGCAGCGGGTGAACTCACCTTCCTGCCGCAGACGCAGCTGTCGCGCCGCAAAACGCTCCATCGCGCGCAAAAGCCCGCGACGCGGCAACGGGTCGCCGTCGCCGACGGCACACGACACGGAAGGTGCGGCGATGAGTGCACAACCAAAGAAGTGCTGCCGCCGATATTTTTCGAGTACGTCCCGGCCACCGCTTACCTGTTCGCCGCCCTCTTTTGCTGCTCGCCTCGGGGTTGGCGTTTGTCATCCCCCCACCGTCGCTTTCGCGCTCGCCAGCCTCTTTTTGTTGCGCGCTGCCGTTGTTTCGTCGCGGCTGGCGGGTGAGACGCTACCAGAAACGGCTGGTCAACCTGCCGATTACCGCATGCGGGTGCCCGATCTTCCCGTCTCCAACAAGGTGCATTTTTCTCGTATGGGCTTCGCCTGGACGACGGTCCATACCCAGCGCGTCTATGACTCATCCAGTCTGCAAACGCCATACATCCAGCCACCGCGCGGCTACAAAGCGGGTGCGTGCGCTGGAGGTAAAACTCGAACATTCACGCTATCTGGCGCTGGATCCCCGCCTTCCACCTCGGCGGCCCGCCACGATCGCCGTCCGCTGCGTATCGGCATCCTCTGGTTCGCGATTGCCTTGGCGCCTCAACCCCTGGGGCCGGTACCACCCTTTTGAAGGGACGCCTGGCTGCATGCCGTCGGTCTCTCTGAAGGCGAAAGCCCGCTCTATCAGGATCTCGGCAACCGCGTCGGTCATACCCTGGTACTCGGCACGACGCGCGTCGGCAAGACGCGCCTCGCCGAGGTCATCATCTGCAGGACATCATGCGGTGATGTGGTGATCGTCATCGACCCTTGCGGGCGATGCCGACCTGCTGCTCAATGTATGCGACCGCACGCACGCGCCGGGACGCGCGGACAAGTTCTTTTTCTTCCACCTTGGCTATCCCGAGGTCTCTGCCCAATACAACCCCATCGGCAGTTATGGACGCATCACCGAGGTCGCCACCGTATCGCCTCACGCAAATGCCGGGTGAAGGGCAGTCGGCGGCTTTTAGGGAGTTCGTTTGGGATATGTCAATCAGGTCGCCAGCGCCTGGTCGGTATCGGCGAAGTGCCAGTTATCCGCTGATCAAGCAATACAGCCAGCATCTGGAGCCGCTATATCCGTCTGATCGACAAGCTGCTCGGCGACAAGATGCCCAGCTATCAAACGGAGCTGAAACGCTATCAGAAATCATGCGTCTGGAGAAGGCGGAACAGCGCCGTGCCGCCGGTCTCATGGACGACTATTCGCAACTCAAGCGTGACCGCGATGCCATCGTCCGTTACCTGCTGTTCAAGCACAACGCCGACAAACTGCCACTCTCCGATATGGAGCGCGATACCGCGCAATCGCTGACAAAGGCGTTTATCACCGACCAGCAATACCTGAATAAGCTGATTGCCAGTCTCGACCCGTTCCTGGAAAAGATGACGACGGGTGCTGTCGCCGACCTGATTGCCCCAAATTTCCTCGACCCGCAAAAAGATGTTTTCGACTGGACGGGGGTGATGCTTTCCGGCGGCATCGTCTATCTCGGACTGGATGCGCTCTCCGATCAGGAAGTGGCACGCACAGTCGGTCTCTTCCATGCTCGCCGACCTCACCTCCCCAGTACGGCTGCATCTACAAGGAAGGGCGCAGCCAGGGGCTTCGGATATCCGGCGCCCGCCGCGACCGTCCGATCCGGGCTACACTTGACGAAGCCAACGAACCTGCGGACAAGAACCTCATCCCTCGCTCAACAAGGCCGGTGGCGCCAACGTCTCCGTTACCGCCTCATACCAGACCTCATCCGACCTGGAGGCACGTCTCGGCAACAGGCGCCTTTGCCGCGCAGATGCTCGGCAACTTCAACACCCTCATTTCTTTCCGCGTCCAGGACGAGGCGACGGCACGTATTTTTCACCGAGAAACAGCGCAGGTGAATGTCAGTCACATTCTCACCACTATTCCGGCGCTACCGACAGCTCCGATGTGCATTCCAATGTGATTTCGTGTCTTCAACCCAATCGCGAGCAACAGCAGCAGATAGAGATGATCAGTGCCACAGACCTGACCAAACTTCCCAGCAGTCTCTTCGCCATTATGGATGGCAACAAGCTGTTCAAGGGCAGGTGCCATGGCTGGTGCGAGCGTAACGAAAACATCCCGGGCGATATCCGAGGTGGCGCGCGATGCGAAACAGCTACAGCTCAAAAACTCCCCGACTGGTACAGCTAGCAGGATTATTTCAAGCCGGCAGAAGTGCTGCGCGACGAACGGGGCAACGAGCAATGGTCGGCCATGCGCGAACAGCTGCGCGCCTGGGGCGAGGACAGCGACGTACAATTTGGCTCCGGTCATGGGGCAAGACCAGATGGAAGCGACGATACGGCGCTGGAGGACGGATTCGATGACTGAGGCAGCAATGCAACGGAGGGCGTATGGCACGCAAGCCTAAAACAACACGCCGAATAACGCACCGCAGCAACCACTCGCGCAAACGCGGCCTGTTCGGCCTCATTTTCCCTGCCCTTTCACCATGGTATTCGTCGTTGCCAGTTACCCCGTCGGCTCCATCCTGGTCAGTGTCATCCTCGAATGGGGCGGCATGCTCTTTGGTCTCTGCGACTACGACCATGCCGCGCATGTGCTGGAGCAGGGTTGCCTACCTCGGCGACAACTTCACCATGACCCTCTTTGGCATCTCCGCCGAAGAAGCGCCTTGCGCGTCATCCATTTTTCCAGGGCAATCTGGTCGCGCCGCCACCGGCGCAGGGGCATGTGTCGCCGCAAGAGCTGCTCTCCATGCGCTTCTTGGTCGCAGTTGACTGCCAACTGGCCCTACTACCGCAACGCCGTCGTCTATGTGCTGATGGTGACCGGCATCGCTGCGTCATCATCGTCCTATCTCGCTGCTCTTTGTCCTCGTCGGTCTGGTGGCTGCCGTTGACGGCCTGCATCTGCGCGAGCTGCGCAAGGTCGGCGGCGGCATCGAACACGCCAGTGTCTCATCACCAGCGACAGCGCTGCGCCTTACACCATCGGCATCTCGCCGGTGCTCTACCTCTCTGGCCCAGTTCCATCAGCGAATTTTTATCCTGCTGCGGCATAGTTGCTTTTCTACCTCGCCGTGCTCATCGGATTTTCCACCTTCAAAATTCATTAATCCAGAGTTGCCATGTCGACACACGAAGCACCCGACCGTCCCAGCCGCACCTGACTTTTACCTGTTGCTCGCCCCATTGCTTGCGAGTACGTGCGGCGAACGCGAGAAAAGCCTGCCCGCCGTGCCGTTGCGCGGCGAGGCAGGCCGAGATTGAGATCCGTCTTACGCGAGCTGGAATACCTGCGCGAGCGCGTGCGGGCGCTACAGTAAATACGGGCGTGCCACCCGGCAACGCCATGAATCCGTTTTCAACTACCCGGCGTGCATTGAGCAGCTGCGCGTCACTGAAGGAAACATCCGCGATTTTTCTGAACGCGCGCATTGACGTGATTGACCACCACCCGCCGCAGCCGATGAAAGGCAACCTGCATTTTGTGGAGGCCAGAACTGATGGCGGATAAAAAGTTCAAATAACACGAGGCCTTGGTTATTACGCCAGTGGTACTGATAACAAAAGGTCAAAGAAGTATTTAATGAGACTTCTGCCATTACAGATACCCGCAGTGGCAAAACGCCCGAGATATCGGTTTATATGAGAACAGTTATGGGAGCACTTTGCATTGGTATTGTTTTACTGATTGGTCTCAAATGCAATTATGTCCAAGGTAAAACAGAAAACCGTGAAGAGGGGTGACAGTGGTGTTATCCGCTCTATCGGACTTGTCACCATTGCAGCCATATTGGTACTTATTTATATCGCAGCTACCACACGCGGATAATTTATCAACGAACGATGTGGAGAACGTATGTCTCATTGTAAACAATCTGATTAATCAAGTCTTTCAAGAAAAAGGTTGTCTAACCCCATTTTTTATATCCTGGAGTATTTATGCAAACACAGCCCTCACTCCCACACTACCGTCTGCCCGGCGGTTTTTCAAGATCGATGGCGCAACTTTGTTGCGTGCTCTGCTTTTTGCTAGCACTATTCGCCGTACTGTTCTGGGGCACAATGCCTTCGCTGCGGACATGAAACTACCGACCGGGACTATGTCCATTCCCAATACGGCAGACGGCGGTTCCTGGGCATTGCCTATACCATTATTTTTATCATCGTACCTAATGGCATTGGTAGCACTAGGAAAAGGCATTATTGACGGTCTGTTCTCCCTGTTTGATGTATCAATGATGCCCGTAACACGGATGGTGGATGGGGATTCGCACTCGAAAAAGGTCGGTATTATTCTTGTGGTAATTATTGTTGGCATTATTCTTTTTGGCGTACTAAACGAATACGCTATTGAGCCATTAAGTAAAATGTTTGATAAACAGAACAAGGATGAGTAATGGAGCGACGAAGAACGGCACAGCAAACCGCGAAAAACCCTGAGTCAGCTGGAAGAAGAACCGGAAACCGCCTTTTACGGCCTGACTTTTACCGAAGTTAAGGGTGTGCTGAAAAAGTTATTGCGGCAGCGGTGATCGTTGCTCTTGTGCTCTCGTTATCTGTGCGCTGGGAAGTCGCAGCCATTGCCGGTATTTGCACTGGTTGTGGCGTCAGCTGGCTGTTCGTCCGCAAGACCTCGTCCAACCGGGCGGGCAAGCCGCTCTATTACCATCTGCATGTCCGCATCTCGGCGCAGCAACCGTTTCATCAGCCTGCGCGCCGTTACCAACGGAGAGAAACCATGGCTGCCCCTGAAAGTTCAACGAATATCTGCGCGAGATTCGTTTCCTCCGCCGCGCCCTGTTCGATGATTATCGCCGTTGGCGTGCTGGGGGTAGCGTTCCTGCGCTTCCCACGCCTGATCGAGATTCATACTGCCCCGATATCAGCAAAGTTTTGACCCAGAAAATCGGCGGGCGCCGCCGGCGCAGGTATGGGCTTCGCGCGCACCCTATGGGAGACGCTTAATCCTGCGCTGAGGACTGCGACGAGGAGTATCCGCAGCGCCTGAAAGACTACAGTCCCTACCTGACGCGCAACTGCTACCGCGACCTCACTGATCACTTCCGGCGCAACCGAGGTTTATTCAATTTCCGGAGCCGCCTGCTGCCAACGGAGAACGCGATGTAGCCTGAGCGACAAAGATTCTGCCAGATTTCATCCGATGCCTGGTATGTCAAAGTTGAGTACGAACTACGTGACCTGGTGGACGGCACCGAGACGCGCAAGAGCCTGATGCTCTACCCACTGCGCATTGTCCGCTCCGACAAGCCGCGCGATGTCAACCCGTTCGGTCTGGACGTTGACTGCTATTTTGACGATGGCCCGGTCGTGCTGTCACGGCCGGACGGAACAGGCCCGACAACAGTAACGCGGACGATGATGCGTAAGCGCGACAGTGCGGCTACTACCGGAGAATCCTCTCGAAAACCCCATCATTTTACGACCGCATCATCCGTCCTGTCTGTTGACTGCCGCCCTGCTCACGGCAGGGTTGCCAACCGTCACCTTTTGCTCGGGCGACGCGGTACTGTCCAAAACTCCGATTCCGTTACGGGTTGGCGTCGGCAAAGAAGCGATCTACTTTTCCGCAACCGGCAACGCTATACCCGCATTCTCAATGAGGCCTCGGCAAACGCGGTGCAGTATACGCTCACCCGCGGGGTGATAGCACTCACCGCCACCCAACCCTTCGCGCAGACGCGGATGATCGCCGAGCTGGTTGACGGGCGCATGGTGATGATTGACATCGAGGCTTCCGAAAACGGCCCTTCGATACCGAACTCAATATTACCGACCGCGGCGCGGGCAATCCGCCGCAGCCGCGCCCCGGCGACGGTCGATCCGGCACTGCTGCCGGCAGGCAGTACGCCGCGCGGTGCTGCCGCCGTACCGCCTGTAACGCAGGCTGCCACCCCGCCCGGCATGAGCGGTGATGACAATCCCCTACAAGCCGGATTTTCTTAAGGACGGTGCGGCAAAGACGCTCAACATGGCGGGCGACCTTGGCGGCGCCCAGGTGGTTGATGCCGGTAGCGATTACCACCAGATGGTGCGTTACGGATCCGCCATTTTGTCGGTCCGGCGCGCCTCATCGGCGATGATCTCGGCAAGCCGGTCAAGGTCGGCAAAAGCGATGTCGCCGCGAGCCTCTGCGCATGAATGACGGGCGGCTTTCCGTCAAACCGCTCAAACAATCGGGCCATCGGTGAGCGCTATCTCACCGTGATGCTGGTCAATAACCGTTCGGCGGCAGCTGGAATTTGACCGCGTGCCATGCGCGGCAGATGGATGTTTGCCGCCGCCCTCTATCCGGTTCTCGAACCGCGCGGCAGCCGTTTTGACCAAAACGCTGTGGGCGTTAATTAGCGCTGAACCGTTCGACCAGGCACGGCGTTAAGGAGGATGAGGCGAACATGGGCAAATTTTTGCTACTGGTCGTCGCGCTGATGCTCGGCGGGGCGGTGTATTTTCACGATGGGACGCAGGACGTATCAACCACGGCACAACAGGAACAGGACGGTTTCTTTGATGACACGCGCCAGCGGGGCGGCGTGGTGATGATCCGAACTATGCCGAGGAGGTCAAACAAAACGCAGCGATTACGCTCGCCGCAGCGCAAGCAGAAGGATCTGGAAGAACAGCTGGCGCGTGAACGGGGAACAGGCCGCACGTAAGCAGGATGATTTGAGCAGCAAGCTGACAGATGTCACCAGGAGCTGGTAAAACTGCGCGAGGCGCAGGGCAAGGCGGGTGAGGAACACAGCGCGGCGGTGCAGAAGGAAGCCGATGCCCGTATGGAGAAAAATCAACGAGACCCTGCAAAGCCTGCAACAGCAACAATCGGAAAACCAGGTAGCAAAGCCGAGGCGCGCATTGCTGATCTGAGCAAAAACTGGCGGAAAGCGCAAGCCGCTCATACGGCGTCTACTACAGGTACGCCGGATGAAATTGATGCCCTGAAATCGGGTAAAGCGGCAAAACCACCGCTGCCGGATGTTTATGGCAGCGGCTCCATCACCTTGCCCTATCAGGGGTATGGGCGACGGTCACAGCCTCAGCAGCTTGTCGCGGTATTCCGCGCGCCCCCGTCAGCGCTGCTGCCGATAGCGGTTCCGGCGACATTCTCGACAGCCTGCAAAACGGTATCCGCTCGCTCACCGGCAGCGTTCCCGGACGCGACCCCAATATCCCGCGCAATTACCTGCCGCAGCCCGGTGCGCAACGCCGTCAGGAACAGGTGGAACCGTCTTCCGGTGTACACACCCCCCAAATTCCATCCTGTCCAATGCCATGCTGGTGACGCTGATTATCGGCCGCGTGCCGCTGCCCAACCGGGGCAGCAGGTGGAAGACCCCTTCTTTTTCAAAGTAGAAATCGGCGGTGCCAACCCTCGCCGCCAACGGCCACCAGATTCGGTGTCGCCAAGATGATTGCCAGCGGCTATGCCACCGGCATCCGGCGACCAGCAATGCGTGCGGCTACATCGACTCGCTCACCTTCATCTTCATCGACGGCCGCATCGTCACCAGGGCAAAGCCTCCGGCGAAGGCCAGCAGCGGCGACGTTCTCGGCTATCTCTCCGACCCTGGGAGCAACCCTGCATCCATGGGCGTTACATCAACAACGCCGACAGCTACCTGCGCTCGCGCGGTACCGCCGCCTTTATCGAAGCTGCTGCCGAAGCGCTGTCGCAGGGGCAGGTCAACTACAAACAGAACAGCGACGGCAATTACAGCGCCGCCTTGAGTGGTGACGTGTGGAAATTCGTCTTTGGCCGGGGCGTCTCCGGTAACCGCTGCCGAGTTTGCCCAGTACGTGCGACGAGCGCACCGCCGACACCTTGACGTGGTCTATGTGGAGCAGGGCAAACCGGTGCAAATCATGCTCGACAAGATGATCCCCATCGACTACGACGCGAGCGCAGGTCAGTACTACCGCGACCCGAAAGTGCAGCGGCGCTATGACTAAGGAGGAACCCCATGACCCCCATTTTCCCGCATGTCCCTGCTGGCGCTCTTGCCGCGAGCCTTGCCGCCTGCTCAGTGACCCAGCCGTCTTCCGACAGCTGCCGCCCGATGCCGGACCAACCACCGCCGAATTGCTCACCGGTGAGAAAAGCCGGGTCAGCGCCTATTTTGGCAACGGCGTGCAAGCCGACTATCTCGGTATGCCGCTAACGGAGGGCTACGCGCCGAACAGCGCCTACTCGCTCGCCCACGTCAACGAGCTCCGGCGCGATTTCCGCAAAGGTGCCCAGCCGGAAATTGTCGCCTACGTCTTCCCGCACATTTCCGACGGCGAGTTGCCGGTGCCGGGGATTTACGATGTTCCATCTCTACGAGGCGCGACCACTACGCGCTGGAGCAGGAGGGTACCATGCGGCTGATTGATTACCTCTGGAACCGGGGCAAGCGCGGGACGGGACAGGAAAGGCACACCCGCTGGCACCGAGTCGCGCGGAACCAGGGTCGGTACAACCGCGCTTCAGGGTCAATCACTTTCGTCAACTTCCCCATGCGTGCCAGCGGTGAATGGCCACTTTCCGACCGCCACCGCTGACACCGTTGCAGTACGCGCCCTGTTCAAAAGCGATCCGTCCTTCGTCGATTATGTGCCGGTCTGTGACTACCCTCGACGATGAAAGAGGCCTATGTTTTTCAACGACGGCGTCAATGTCGCCAAAAATCTGGCGGGTGCAGGCGCGCTATATGTGTGCGCGCAGCGAAGATGCGTGGCCAAGTTCAATGAGGGACTGACCCGCGCCCTTGACGAGTCTGCCGGTTGACGGCGATGCGGCGAGTTTCCGTATGTGGTGCGGTCTTTGCCCGTGCCGTCGAGGCCGATGGCGTTGCCGACGATTTTGAGGCCGCCATTGCCGAAAAACGGTCTCTCTGACGATCCGCTCAGCCGCGAGATTGCCCGTGATGCGCAAGCATCTGAAGATGATGACCCACGAAGGAGTCTTCCCGGACACGCGCATCCGGGCGAGACCCAGGGCTGGCGTGTCGCCGACCAGGCGGTCTGGCTCTGCATCTACAGCAAACGCCCGAAAAATACTGGAGAAGAACGCGCAGCCCGGCGGCACAAACCAAACATGACCTGAGCGCCTTCGTCAATGCGCTGACTTCGGCGGGGATTTCCCTGCGGCCGCTCAAACCGCATGAGTTTGCTAACTGGCTCGCGCCATATTTTGGCCATGAGCGCGTTACCGCAGACGATTTGCAGGAGCGGCGCAAAGATGGCCTCGTTCGATCTGGCGCAGGAGGTCTTTCATTACGCGCCGCTCTACCACAAGCAACGAGCCGCTGGAGCGCGGCATCTGGCAGTTTGGTGATGACACCTGGTTGCGCCACTCACCATCGGCAGTGTGGATCATCCGCCGCGCGACGGTGCGACCACGCTCGGCATGCAGGAAGACGACATCGACGGCAAGTTGATTTCCGCCTCGCTCTTCGAGCAGTTGCCGACCGGGGCGATGATGACCTGGACGGTTATTCCGCAGTCGGCGCACCAGATGCAGATGGAGATCGACACCATCCTCAACCTGTCGCGGGACGGCGCCTCCCGCCGCGCCAAATACGCCACCGAGCAGGCGTTGGAGGTGCATGAGGAGATGATGCGTTACAACCGCCGTGTCTTTTTATGTGTGCAGATGGGGTGTTTTTACGCGCGCGCTCGCTGCATGAGCTATTGGACGTGACCGAGCGCGCGGTCGCGGTGGTATCGACTTCCGGACTGCATCAGCATCGTCCCGCCACAGTACGACCTCATCAGCCAGGACAGCTTTATCCGCGCACTGCCGACGGTCTGCGACTTTGCCCATGACCGCCGATCGGCGCTGCGCGCGCACCATCTTACACTGCGCACCTCGCCTCGCTGCTGCCGTTCTACGGCAACAAGAGTGGCGGGTAAATCCCTGCTACCTGATGTACTCGCGTACCGGCGAAACCCTTCTATCTCAACCCGTTCCACCGCAACGACCGCAGCCGCGTCTCGCACGAAGTATTCTTCGGCCCGACCGGTTCGGGCAAGTCAGCGACGATCGTCAATATGACCGCGATGAGCATGGCGGTGAATAACCCGCGCATGTTCATCTTCGACTACGGCGAGTCGTTCAAGCTGCTTGCCGACTATGCCGAACGCCACGGCAAGAAGGTCAAGCGCTTTGTCCTGAATGCTAATTCCGACGATGTGGTCGCGCCGTTTTTGAAACGGACAAGGCACTGGCGGAGGCAGCCAAGGCCAGCCATCGGTGACGGTGCACCTGGAAAAGCAACCAAGAAGATCAGGACGGTGACGAGGCAGAACGGCGCTCCTACCTGAACGAGATGGAATACATCCTGCGCATCATGGTATCGGGCGGCGGCAACGACGTCACCCTGACCCTTCGCAGATTGCCCGCCTCAACACCGCGTTGGTGACGCGGCCTCCAATATCTCAAAGGAAAAGGCGAGGTGCATGCGCGTCCGGTGCACATGATGGAAGCGCTGCTGGAAAATGGCCGACGAAAGCCAAAAAGAAGGCGGGATGCGGAAATCGTCCTCGAACTGCGTGACCGTGCCGAGGCGGTGCGTCTCTGGACGCAGGGGCTGCGCGGCATGCTCTTCAACCACGAAGCCAGAGGCTTTGACCGGACTATGACCTGACCGTAATTGAATTGGGAAACGTCGCGGGCTGGGTGGTGAAGATATGCTGGCAGTTGCCGGACTTTCTGCCATCTACACCATCACTGCCTTGGCGGAGAAGCTGCAACACAGTGGACGGGCCATCAGTAAAAATCGACGAGGCGCACCTCTGGGCCAAGGTCAAACTGCTGATGTCCGGCTTGGTGGTCGGTTCCAGTGTTCCGCAAACTCAACTGCTGGCTGACTATCATCACCAGGACGTCACCGACTTCGTCGGGGATGCGATCAAACTGCTCGCCAACGCCGAGTTCTGGTGGCTGATGAAAAATGGCGAAGACCGAGATAGACCAGTTGGCGAAAGTGCGCGAACTCGACCCGAGACGCGCACCTGCTCGATTTCCCGCGCAAGGAAGGGGGCGTTTCGTCGAAGGCATCTCGCTGTCGGTCAAATACCCGCCGACGCTGGTGCGCTATGTGCCGCCGTCGCTCATTCTCGCCCTGGGACAGACCGACGGTAACGAAAAAGGACGCACGCCGCCAGTTGATGGAAAAACACCATATCAGCGAGCTTGGTGCCGCATTGATGATTGCCGACGAGATTGACGCTGCGCGCCTGCGCTACCAGTTGGGCGACGACTATGTGCCGGAGCCGCGCAGGGACGGTGAGGTGCCTCACGAAACAGCCGCCAAAGACGACAACCACGCAACCGTTCCCCCACAGGATGGCGATGAACGCCCGGAACCACCCGACGCAGCTGCCCCTCCATGAACCCGCCAAAGCACCTATCCCGGGGACCGGTCTTGTCGCTGGCCAGGCAGATTGATGCGGCCCAACCGAAGACCGGCAAGACGGTGACGTTATCCCGGTGCCGCATGATGACGAGGGCCGACAACAGCCACGAGCAGGGTAAAAACGCCCCCTGATACCGTTGCAGCGACCAGCGAAGCGGTGGGCGAAGAACAGTACCTATCTCCAGGACGACCATCCCAACCCGACAGGAGGAATCATGACCCAACCCGCATTAACCCCCGCCGCGCCGCGTTTGCGCTTGCTTTCGCGCTCGCCTTTGCCACGACCGCGCCGGCGCACGCCGCCGAACTGACGTTCTCGCGCATCGGCTCCGGCGATCAGGGATTACAACAGTTCTGGCAATTAACCCCTGAAGAAGCGCAACGCTACCGCAATATCATGGCAGCCACCGGCGAACGCGCTACGAAAAACGGCGAGCCCCTTGGCGGTACTCTCCATCATGGCCGACAGCCCGGAAGACAAGACCTATTACGCCAAACGTGCCGCCCTGCATGAGTACGAAATGATCAAACGTGAGATTGAAACTGCCCTTCTCATCAGCCAGAAATGTCCGGTGAGGTGCTTCAGGAAAAATGACGCGCTTCACCGACCGTCTGACCGGTATCAACACCACCGATTACATCCCGGATGAGCGTAATCCCGAGTGGCGCAACGGCGACTGGCTGGTGCTCTACCTCGACGACAGCTGCCTCAGTGCCGGCTGTATCGGTCAGTCTCACCCGCAGATGACGCACACCGTCCCGCCGGATATCAAAAATTGAGCGCGTGTTAGTACTCAACAGCAAACAGCCGCTGAGCGAGGCGGCAGAAGCCGTGATCAAAAAGCTGGCCACAGCCAGAGACCTTGCTCCAGCGCTTTGACCCGATCGAACACCACTACCTGCAGCGCGCAGGAAAAGGCAGCAGCGTCGCCCTGCATGTGCGCGACCGCCAGGTGGTGGAAGTGCTGGATGGTGGCAAGACAGCCGCGACACCTGCGGCCATGTCTCCCCGCAGCCCATGCGCCTGCGACAGAGACATCAACCCCGCCACAGCTGCTCCAGCAGCCGCTACCACGCCATCTGTGACCGCGCCGGATAGTAAGCGGCACTCCTGCCGCCAATGCCACAAAACCGTCCGCCAGTATAGACTGTAACACCTGCCACAGGCAAAACCACCACCGGAGGCAAATCATGAAGACACCCATCTGCAAACCGCTGCTGCTCTCGCTGGCGATAGCCCTCGCCGTCCTGCCTGCACGCGCGCAGCAAAAACCACCTGCCGCGATGAACAGCAACACCATTGACGAAGTGCTCGGCGACCGGCGCGCCGACAAGGTGCCGACCGGCGACACCGGCCGCTATTACTTGCCAGGTGCGGCTGCCGGACGGGACAGCATTTTCCTGGGGTCTTATTCTAAGCAGTTCAAGATTGACGCGAATTTCCGTGCTGGATTGTATAACCGCTGCGGTAGTCTGGTTTCAAGAGCAACCTTGAGGGCTGAAGTGAAAAAACCTGAAATACAAGCTGACCGATACTGTCAAGAAAAATCCAGAGCAGAGGCAATGTTGCCGCCTCCGGCATTGTCAGTGGTATTTACCAGTACGCCCTGATGAAAATCAACCCGGTATTGGGAGAACTTTCTACCAAACAGCTGGATGAATACGTCGAGCTGTTTGACCTGAAAGTGAAGCAGTGCGAAGACTCACGAGCGCGAAGTGCGTCAGGCAAAATCCCTGGCGAAATCGCCGAAATCGCGGTCGGAGAACAATGGAAAACGACCATTGGTCAAGTTAACTCCGGCCGAAACCGCTGGAAAAAGCCGCCAAAGAAAATGATCACAGAAGCGCGCAAAACGGCGCACCGATGGCGGACGGCAAAAACTACGGCGGTGAGGGGCAGGAACCTATTAACATCACCAAATCACTCTTGAAGGCAGGTATGAACCTGACCCTTTGTCACTGCGGCGACGACAAAAAGCCTGGGACAGCGATTTTGCCACCGACGAAAAGTCTGTCAAGGACAACCCGATTCTGGGAGATCAAAACCCGAAAGAGCTCTACAACTTTGTGGAAGAAGTCTATGCGCCAATGAAATCACCATCAAGGACAGCGCCGCTCGAACCTACCCATACCAATGCCATTGCCGGCGTGTACATGAGCGCAACATATCGAATACCGCAATGACTACATCAAGCTGTTGTGTGAATACCTCGCCTACAAAAATCAAACGGGATGAGGTTTGAGAAAAACCGGCAAATCATTCCCCCGGCAGAAGTCGATGACCTGCGCCTCTTGCCCGATTACCGCACGATCGAAATCGAATCGCGCGCAGCAATCACGCCATCAACAAGGTCTCCCCGGGCGCTGCTCTTTGCCAAACAGGCACTAAAAACCGGCGTCTATGCCCCGACCTGCAACAGTCCGGGATGAAAGGGCCGGCGGAAACCGAGTTCAAAAACCTACTACCGCATCCAGGATGACATCCGTGAAATCCGCCAGCGGACATGCAATACTGAGGAGGCGATGATGCAGGAACCGAGACACCATGATGCGGCAGCGAAAGCACGCCACAGCATGACGATGCAAATGGGGTGGCAAAGCACTGCGCACGAAACCACGGACAACGATGCCGGGCATGAAACGGCAAGCCAGCCGCCGGAGCAGCCGGAGGCGATAGTCGCTGAGGCCGTACCGGTTACGACCATCCAGCCACCGGCGGCAACCGGCAAACCGCCCCAGGAACGGAAGCGGCGCTACTGCGCCGCTATGGCGGTGTGGGGAGCGACCGTAACCACAGACGGGCCGACGGTGGTCATCATCAACAACCCACCACCCGAGAACGTCGCTGGCGGCACGCACCAAGCGCGCTTTCAAGGCACTTCTCACCCTGCTGTTTCTCATCATCAGCGGCAACATCCTCCTCGCCGCCTTTGGCGAAGAAGGCCTGTCGGCAGCAACCAACCTGCTACATCTGATTTGGTGGCCAGCGACACTCGTCCGCCTGCTGGTCTATCTGGCCATCAGCTGGCTGTCGCTGCCGCACCTCAACCGCCATATCCGGGAACAGGCATTGCAACGTATCGCGGCACGCGCGAAGCCTCGCTTGCTGACGGCGTGCTAGACCACGAACGCCTCGCAAAAGCTGGATGCGGCGAAAGCGCGCATCCACCAGGCGGGGATTACCCCAAAATTCCTGCTCGGGTTGTTATTGGTTTTTGATGTCGTTGCCCTGCAACTGCTGCATTTTGCTTTACTACTAATGTAACAGAGGAAAAACATGAGTGTTTCCAGTTATCTCGAGGCCTTCCTGACTATGTATGGTTGGGAATTCTGTACATACTTTATCTGATGTTGGCGTTAACGGGGTTATTTGTTTATCCTCTGCTTGCGTACCCCTGGCGGGATTTATGTTGATTATTTGACTGATCCCGATCGAAAGGTAATAATCACCTGCGAGAGGCTATTGCAGCAGCCAGTATTTTAATGATTGTATTTTTATTGCACTGGTACCAATGGTGCCCGCCGACCTTAACCAGATAAAAATAAAATCTGTTTGTACAGGGAAATGCGCCTACTGTTGCAGCAATGAACAGTAGCGCCTACTTCAGGGATGGCAAAACACGTATTCCGGTCATGCCCTGCTCGGCCATAATGCTGGGACAAAGGTGCCAGTAGTGTGATTTACAAGGCCGCTCCTTGTTCTCTGATATTACCGAGGCACAAAGCCGTATGGAATAGCGACCTGGATGGCAACGAGGAATTAAAACATGAATACAGGCGCTTCAGGCAGGATAGCCATGAGCCGATTGTTCGGCAGGTAGCTTTACTGGCGTAGTGGTGTCAGCAAAACCGTCAATAATCGTACCGCAGAAGATGGAATACGTATTGAACTCAAAAGAGCTTATCACACCAAATATAACTTGTGGGAAGCACATTACAAGAAGAAAACTCAACATGATATAGATGTTTTTGACCAATGGTTTGGATTCCCAGTTATTCAAGAACCTTTTTATAACCCGAATAGTGACTTTTATAAAGAATTCAGGCAGCAGAACCTGTCCCTGGCTACAATGGTGATGATGGAACGGTGTAATGGGGCCAAAAATCCCCAACTTGTGGCGACTGGTGGCTGGGACAGGGCGCAACCCAGGGATTACGTGTCCGCTTGGCGTCGGTTTATCAGAAGCTGCCATTTGGCAGATTGTTTCTGGTGAAAGTGGCAGATTGGGTGTGAATGCATGTATAGAAACTATAATAATGATGCAAAAATCCAAAGTGGTTACCCACAGAAGCAACACTATAAAAACTGCAAAGGCAGAAGTAGTCAACAAATTTATAACGGCGATGAGAATAAACTGGTTGAACAAATATTGGATTTTGATCAGGGAAAATTTGCCAAGGACACGGTGCTTACCAACCAGGACAGGGCAATCTCAAAAAGTGCCACCACTATTGCTGTAGGGGCTGCATTGCTTTCAAAATTTTGCGGATGTTGATTTGGTGGCGGATTCTTCAATACAATCGTAAGTTTCTATACATCTCTTTATATGCTAAAAGCTGTTATTGAAACATTTGTTGCCCATGATCCTGATGACAGTTTATATGTTTTTGGGGAGTATTTATATGGTACTGGGACGGATGTCAATGGATGCCATTATAAAAGGTATGATTCTTATCTTTAGCCTGACTGTTATTCCTGGCCTGTGGGCAGTAATGGAACATCTTGACGATACCTTATGGCAAGCAATGTATGGCGGTGAAGGAACTGCTGGGGTATTTGATATGGCCTTGCTTGATGCGGCTTCAAAATGCGTTCTATGTTGCCTGTATTTTTGTACTCTTTTATGTAATAAATCTGGCGGAAGGCGTGAATGCATCTTCAGCTGTTAAAGATAGTCAAACTGGCGCACAAAGGTATTTCCAACCGTCTCGGTGGTGCAACCGGCGCAACATCCTCAAAACTGGGTGTGCTGCCATGAATCTTGCGAGGTGGTTTATTGGGCAAAGCCGGGCAAGGGCTTAAGGCGGCTTTTAGCAAACTGAGAGGGAAATAGATCGTAAAGCAAAAGGGCTGCATTTGCAGCCCTTTCTTATTTTCTATTATTATTAATACCCCAATATTCTTCATATTGTGGATGTATAGTCATTAGCTTCTGGGATGCAAAATGAGTGAAACATACAATCATATTCATAACCGCAATCAATTTGTATTTTATTTACAGAATAATTCTATCATGTGTATTGCTAGGGACTTTTCTATTCCACCTTCCCTGAACCCCTCAGCAAACAGCGTCCATCCGCTCTCCTGTTTGGTTGTAATATCACCCTCCTGTATTTTCAGGTGCTGGACTTCCTGAGCGAGTAGAGCCCGTTCGATGTCGGTGAGCTGTTGTGCTGTCTTTCCCCAAAAACATGGTGTTTTCCTTGGTTTTTCAGATTGGTAGGTGGTTAATTCTGTTTTGTTGCTTTCATGCGGTTGTTATACGCCGTCGCCATGGGCTTGTCAAATCCCGGTGATTGTGTATTTCGGCCGACAACCGACGGGTCAAGATTGCGGTGTCGCGGTCAGCTTGATATCCAGGGCTTTCATGACTTTGCTAATAGTCTCAAAGCGGGGGCTACTACCTGGACGGAGTGCCTTATAGGAGTGCTTCGCGGGTCATCCCGCTTTTTGCGCGATCTCTGTCATCCCACGCGCGCGGGCAATGATGCCCAAGGCGTGCGCCAGCTCGGACGGGTCTTCGTCATCAAGTGCCAATTGCAGATAGACAGCGATGTCTTCTGCATCCCGGAGTTGTTCAGCCATGTCGAAAGTTGGCAGGTCAGCAATACGGGTCATGATTTAGTCCTCCAAGGTTTGTGCCAGTTGTAATGCCTGTTCGATGTCGCGGCTTTGGCTGGATTTTGTCGCCACCGCCAAGCATGACAATGACAACCGCGCCACGGCGGATATAGTACATACGATAGCCCGCGCCAAAGTGTTCGCGCATTTCATAAATACCACCGCCGACGGATTTGACGTCACCCAAAATTCCACGCGCTGCTTTATCCAGGCGTTTAGAGAGACGCAGGCGAGCAGTACGATCTGGCAGACGATTTAACCAGTCCGTGAATGGCGGCAGGAATTTGACGGTGTACATGCCGCACATTGTAATCGAACGGATACAATAGGACAATATCAGCGCTTGTGTTTGTTTCGGTATAGAAAAGAAAAAGGACTGTTTCCAGCCCTTAATGCTCTGTAGTAGCCAATGCATGGCTTTCAACAGTCTCATTTCTTGTCGGAGAGTTTTTCCAGCAGCATCCGGTTGTAATCGGCGCTGTGCATTACGGCGCGGCAGGCGTGTGCCAGCAGCATGACTACCATGCCGCCTACCAATGCAGCAATGCCTGTAGATTAGGATGGCGGCGAATTCGTAACTGCGCGCGGTAAAGCCTTCGTCAGAATAGTCAAAATCACCCACGATCGCGAGCAGCCAGCCCACAACCAGCACGATATTGGCGACCAGCAGACCGCTCTTGTAACGACTGTCGAAGACACTATCTGCACTTGAACGCCAAGGGTGGATGCCACACGGTGCACAACTGCTCCGGGATCCGTTGGCGCTGCCTGGATGCCGCCGGGGTGGCTTCTACCGCCTCCTCCGGGGCGACAATAAAGGGTTTGTAGCAGGATTCACCCGTAGTTGCGCGCCCAGGTCTCGCCGTCTGGCGTTGTGCAGGAGCTGCAGTGCGGACAAACGATCATTTCCATAATTCCTCCTGGATTACGTCGGGAAAAGCCGATTTTCGGTAGCTTCAGCATGACGGTGATATCGCTCTGCTGTCAAGCTGGAACGTGTTTTCCGCATTTTTGCGTTCTTTGTTTCCGCTCCTGCTTCTCGCAGAGCACAAAAAGGAGCCGTAGTTCCTTTGTGATTCATAGGTGTTTCCGGTTGCGCCGTTGCTGCCATTCTGGCGGCGGTGCGTTCCAGCCTCTGCAAAGCCCTCCCAAAACGGGTGCGAATCCGGGAGATTCCTCGACCGCTTCAGGTGTTTCCAGATGATAGTCACGACTACCGCCTGATGCAGGCTTGCCCTTGTAGTAGCAAGGTTGCAAGAGCATCAGTTCGAATACACCTGATATTTTCCTCTGCAAAAATGTTGGCATATAGGACAAAAATGGAGGCTAAAAATCGCTGTAAGCCTTATGCTGCAAGGCTTTAAGCGGGGTCAAAAGGCTTTGAACACAAAAAAATGCTTTTTTTCTGCGGCTCAAAAGCAGGGTCAAAAAAGAACGGGCTGGCGAGATGGTCAACAACGCTATAAATGCCATGACTGCGGCAAAGCGATTTTGATGGTGGCAAGCGCCTGCAAAACGACGAGCTTTGGGCAGCCTATAGCGCAGGAAAACAAACCGCCGCACAGCTCGCCAGGCAGTACGGATGCAGCAGCAAAACCATCTATCGCCGCCTTCGCAGGGCGCAAAGTCAGGGAGCGCTACCCGCTGCCCGAAAAAGCCAACATCATCATGGACACCACCTATTTCGGCCGCGATTTTGGCGTGATGGTGCTGATGGACAGCATCAGCCAGCAGGCTCTGTCCGTCGATGAAGTCAAATACGAAACCAACGCCCTGTATGCCGCGGCGCTGAACGCGCTGAGAGAAAAAGGCGTTGAGATACAAAGCATTGTTTGCGACGGACGAAAGGGATTACTACAGATGTTTCCCGAAATTCCCGCGCAACTGTGCCAGTTTCACCAGGTCAAAACCGTCAGCCGTTATCTGACGCGTAACCCGAAAACGGCCGCTGGCAAGGCGCTGTGGCGGCTGGCGCTCACCCTGAAGGACAGCCGCAAGGCGGCGTTTCAAGGCGCGCTGCAGGCGTGGTTTGAGCAGCATGAGGGCTTCCTCAACGAACGAACGGTCAACGAGGAAACCGGCAGTTCGCACTACACGCACAAGACGCTGAGAAGCGCGTATTTGAGCCTGAAACGGAACCTGGACTACCTGTTTACCTTTGAAGCGTATCCCGTTTTGGGCATGTGCAACACCACCAATTTGCTGGATGGGCGCTTTGCCGACTTAAAGCGCAAATTGGGGTGTCATCACGGGATGAAAAGAGAGAATAAGGTCAGGTTTATAAAGGATTATTTCTCGGATACTGAGATGCGACTAGCTCCATTTTTGTCCTATAGAGGCAAGGTCCTCAAAACAGCCTCCATTTTTGTCCTATACGCCAAAATGTTCAAAACATTCTGCGTCAGGGCAAGATGAATACTGCATCTCCTCACTACACAATGTGGCGAGGCATTTTTGCCAAAATATGCAGTGTCGCATGCATGATAGCGGGTTCTTCGGTTTGTTCAAATTCCATAAAGGTCTCCTAAATTTGGTGAGACCTTCCCTGCGGAAAAGTCTCCCGCAGGATGAATGAGCTAGTTAACTAACAGCTCTTTAGACCATAGAATCAGGATACCAGTGTTCGTTAAGGATTTGCTCCTTAGTCCACGGCATCTCTTCCGGAAAGACCGAGTAGTTGATACCGGTGCTTTCTCGGCGGCGATGCGTGCATCCCGCCGACATCTCACCCAGAATTCCAGGTTATCTTCACTCAGATACGACTGCGCAAACTGGGCATATTTTTGAATAGTCTCGCCTATTTTTGCTGCGCTGCGATTCTATAGTGGCTTCCCAGCTGCGACTATTGCCACGCATGGCCGGCTGTCAGGCTCCATTTGATGAGGTGCGCGAGCAGAACTGCCATACGGCTTTCCAGCTCGCGGATTTCAGACTTCCCATACTGATGATCTCGTCAACCAGATGCTCAATGTCGAGCTGATTGACTGCGGTTGCGCAGGTATGCTGCCTGTTCTTCCGTCCATAACAGAAAGTCCTGTTCGTATGCGATCGGCATATGACTTCCGTACGCGGTCGGGCGGTTCTGTAATGATTGCCATAGTGTCTCCTGTAGTTGTTTGCAGAAGACCATTACCTGTTAGAATGCTCCCTGCGGTTGATGATAGTGCTGCAAACGCGCAGCATTTGGAAAAAGTCGCCGCCACTCGAAGGTGATGCCGGGATTACAGACGAGTTTTCGCACGATTGCTCGTAAGTTTAATCCAATCGGTCCGGCTCTTTATAAAGGTGTGTTTATAGTCCACCGACTTCGCGTTTAAAGTTCGCCAACCAAAAATTAGTCGAATCCCGGAAAAATTCTCGTCGTCCGTGGATAATGCGCAAAATTCTGATGTTGTCCGGATTTTGGTTAACCTTTGTATATTATTTTATAAAGATATGGTATTGGGCAGATACGAGCATATTTTGCTTTTTGTTAGCGTACGGTATATTTCTGGATATTCCGCAATAGATGAATATATGATATCTATAATTTTATCCCTGTACTCGTCTGCCGCCCTAATATTTTTGCGTACCCAAATATGTGATAATCTCACGAAAAATCTGAAATTGCCTGTTTAGACCAGATGATTGGCAGGACATCTATTTGCATCTCCTGAAAGAAGGCTTGCAGTTCTGCTTCGCTGGCATCCGGGCTGGATTCTCCAATGGCGGCCATTCTGGCGGCCCATTCTTCCCAGGATTCCATTTCTTCCGGCTGGTAAAAACGTCACCATCTTCATTGACGACCAGTTGTGCTTCTGTACTCATTATTGTCTCCTATAAATTCATATTGAAATCAACCCATATTGCAGATTTTATTTTTGTCGTGGGGTTTTGTTGTAGTGGATATTAAGCATCGGCCCCAATCGCGTTATGTCCGCCACCAAAATCCTGGGAGATTTCTACCGTATAGTCTTTGCAGATCAGTTGGCTTTTCTTGCTGTCCGGTTCGTATCCCGCTTTGTTTCAGCGTCTTTTGTCATAAAGTGGTTTGGTCTTCCAGCCTTTTTCTGGCAGTTTGAAACGTTTGATTGTAAGGGCGCGGATTTTCTCAATCGGTGTTTCCATCAGCCTTCTTCAGTATAGTGGAGGCTCAGATCGTTGATTTTGCTGCTCTTGTCAAAACCAAAATCACACTACTTTCAAACCCGGAAATTTTTGCTGCGAATTTCTCCGGTCCCACTTCTACGGCAACAGCGGTGTCTTTGATGACTTCTGCTTCAGGAAAAATTTTCTGTACGCTGGACTTGTCTGCGCCTAAGTGAATTCCGGCAAAATCCAGACTCTCTACCGGCGGGCAATCCGCTGCAAAAGCGACCTGCGCGCCCAACAATGCGGTGAAAAAGCCATTTTCTTCATGGTGATTACCCCGTCTGGTAAGACAATTTATTGAGGGTAACAGCATGGTAGCGTATCTTCCTGTCCGGTGAAAGTCCTCCTGTTACGAGGCGTCTATCCACTTTCTTGTGGGTAACTCCCGCCCTTTTAGACAGGCTACCATGTATTTTCAGTCATTCCCGGATTGCTTTGCACATATTGCGCACCATTATGCCGTGTTATCACCGCTGGCAATGACGCGGTAAATCGTACTGCGCGAGACCTTGATTGCCTGGCGATATTCGTACTTTTCACCGCCGGGTCCTTCATCAGTACCCGTATTTCCATGGCTCTGCTGCTGTCAGCTTCTCACGCCGCCCACCCTCAGCGACCACGCGCACGTGCGGACTGGAGTCCGGCTACCGTGCGTCTCGGATCAGGTTGCGCTCAACTTCGCCAGCGCGGCAAAAATATGGGAACACCAGTTTGCCGGTAGAGCTGTCGGTGCGGATTTGTTCGTTCAGGCTGTGCAGGCCGATGCCTTTTCTTCCAGCTGCGCGACCAATGCCAAGAGGTCAGGCAGAGAACGTCCCAGGCGGTCAAGTCGCCACACCACCAGTACGTCACCTTTGCGTCATACTCCAGCGCATCATTTAATCCGGGACGGTCAACTTTGTTTCCGGAGATTTTGTCCTCAAAAATTTTTTCGCATCCGGCCTGACTAGGGCATCCAGTTGGAGTTCGAGATGCTGGTCGTCGGTCGAAACACGGGCATACGGTAAGTTCATACAGATATTCACTCCTGTTTCTTTGTGTGTCCGCAAAACTCGTCAAAGGGGGTGAGTTTTGAGACGTTGATTATGACACGAGTTTTGAGACACTCTTTTCCTGGTCTGGATGCTTTTTCGTTTTCCTGCAAACCTGTCTCACAAACATCCGTTTGTTGGACAGGTTAACCCTGTATCGTACGATACAAAATCTCTAGCGTCAAAATATTTTTGTATCGTACGATAAAATATACGGCGGCATGATCGCCACCAGTCAATGGTTACCTACGATGCCAAAATGAAGTTGAAGTGCAGATGAACGACACACCAACCTGTAACATGTACCGCTACGTTGAAGATGCCTTTGATCACTTAACCGCGAGCTGTTCAACAATTCACCCAAACCACTCCTCACCTTCCAACGCGAAAAACTGCGTGGGTGGCTATTCATGCACCGTCGCTGGCAGAATCGGGAGGAAGGGTACAAACGAAATCGCGCTGAACCCGCTGTACTTCGTCACCCACAACCCGCTTGAGCTGTCACAGACCATCGTCCATGATGTCATCTGTGGCAGTACGAGTTCGGTACGCCTTCGCGGCGGAGTTATCACAACCGTGAATGGGCGCAAAAGATGGAGTCGATCGGGCTGATGCCGAGTGATACTGGGGCACCGGGCGGCAAGACGACCGGACAGCACATGTCGGATTATCCTTGCCGGGCGGCCGTTTTTATCGGGCGTGCGTTACTTTCGATGCTAACCATGTGCTGCCGTTGGCTGATCGCCAGGGCTTGTTCGAGGCACAACAAAAACAGCGCAACCGTCTTTCGGATGAGCTGATTCAAGCGCTACATGATGGGTTACAGCAACCGGAAGCTGCAACCACCTGACCATAATAATGGTGGTATAGACGCAGTTCCGTTCATACGAACGGGAGGAAGCTGTGAGCGTAACGGATTTTTCAGCTGCCGAGCAGGCGCTTTTATCAGCCATTCCCGAACACCCATTCTCGCTGCTAACGACGAAGACGAGGTGCGCAGCAACTGGCAGCGAAACGGGTGAAGGTTTGCCACCAATGTCCGTCATGCCGGATGAAGGTCTGGGGCAAGCCAGATCTGAGCGTCATTTGTGGTGCGTGTCAGCAGCCGTTGCAGGCGGATTGTTCATAAAACAGCCAAATTAGTAGGAGGCACTAATTGAATACGGGGTCCCGCCAAAACGCTGCAGTTGTTGCGGCTACCATATGCGGGAATATAATAGAGCAATGTACTATTTTCACTAGAAAAACAGGAGTATCTCATGACAGAAACCAGTAATAATTACCCGATTCTGATTCCAGAAAATCAGCAGGCTATGAGCGATAAGGAGGTATTTATGGGATGAAGGTTAGCTACTTATGGTCCTATGATTATTAAGGAGTTAAAAACAATACCCAGAAAATGTTCAAGACATCTGATGAAACATTAAAAACAACCAGCCATAAGCAAACAAAATAGGGTCCCTCCTGTATTACGGTTCAAAATTGTTGCCAAATGGTGCTCTTTGGAAATGTTCCAGGCATCATTGGCTCTCTTTACCTTCTCCTGCCTTGGCTTCCGGAAAATCTGCGCGCGGATGGTAGCGGCGTGATTCTTTCCAGTTGCGCTTCGAGCTGGGCATAAAGCCCGGTTGTTGAGATATCACTGTGTCCCAGCAGTTCCTGAACAACCCGCAGATCCGCACCGTTGTCAACATATGTGAGGCAAAGGTGCATAACGTAAGGTGTACGTCTGAAGGAAGTATCCAGTCCTGCCTGCGCAGGATGCTTGACGATGCTCCAGATACTTTTGCCGCACATCATTTCGCCGGTACTGCTTGAAGGAAACAGTACCGGTGTAATTTGTCAACAAACAATTCAGGCGTCGTGGCAAATACCGCTCCAGCCAGTACATCGCGCCATCATTAAGCGGGATCAGGCGCTCAGTAGCGCTTACCCCGGATCAGCATATAGCGTTCTTCATGCTCCAAAATCGGGCAGAACCAGCTTGCGCAATTTCATGGTTGCGGATCCCGTGTCGTAGAGTATTTCGACGAGCGTGCGGTCGCAGACCGATGATGGCGTATGTCGATAGCCGCCAACAGGCGTTCGATTTCGGCAGGCGTCCAGTAGTGCTCGTACTTTTTCTTTCGAGGCTGGCGTGCCTGTTCCCGGAACGGGTTGGCAGACAATTCTTCCCGATCCACGCAGGTAGTCGCGTAACGTTGCATGGACCACAGGATTTTGCTGCGTACCGTCGGCAATACGTCGCTCTCGCGGATAAAATCTTCCATGAATTTTTCCGGCAACCGGTCAAGTTGCCATGCTTTTGATTCGCAAAAACCAGGAAACGCTGTATGTGTTGCAGATGGTAGGCGACTGTATCCGGGTGTAATCCGGCAACGGCGCTTAGATACCGCTCATAAGCGGTCAAATCCGTCGTTTCGGTCATGGGCCTGAATTTACTCCTTGATGAAAAACGGTTCGGGTCATGGATAAAGGCAACGCTGGTTATTCCGGTTATGCATGGCTTCCGACACAATCAGTAGCATCACAGCAGGCAGCGATTGCTCATCCCTTTTCCGGGTTTCACGCATATTTCAATGTAGTTATTTCGTATTTTTCGATGATGTTACGGACTTCTTTCAAGCAAAAGGAGTTCGTTACAGCACACCGATTATCCCGTCGCATCAGACATTGCTTTGCGGCTTATGAGACCTATCTGCGGCAAAAACACTGGTTGATGCATCACGGAAACGCTGCCTGCTTTGTCTGGCACGACGTTACCTGCATTATCTGGATGCCGAATATCCCGGCATTGAGGCGACCCGTATCAGCTATCACGCAATGCTGCACCTTCCTGCAAACCTTTGGGGTATCTCAAGGTAAATACCTACAACCTGTATCTCGTTGACCTGCGTGGGTTTCTGCAATTTCTGGAAAAGCAGCATGGGGCGAAAGTCATCTCACACCAACTACGGCGCAAGACGGCAGAAATCAACCCGCCACGCGGTTTGCCACTCGATCTGATGCAGCAACTGTGCACGCCGAAAGCAACGGAAGCAGCTGCGCTGAAACCAGTCTGCTTGCGATGCGCAACCAGGCCATCATCGAGTTGCTGTTTTCTACTGGTATGCGTGCCTGCGAACTGTTGCGAGCTGCGCGTCGGGGATTTTTCCCGGACCTGGGCAGCAGTGAGCGTGGCTACGGCCAAGCACGGTGTGGATCACATCACCTGGCTCGGCAAGCCTCGCTGTTGCCGCCCCTGCGACGCTATCTCATGGCGCGGGGGCTGCATCCGAAAAGGACGCCCATGCCTGGCTGTTTCCCGGCAGGCAACCCTCAAATATGGCGCATGCCAACGTCATCAGAAAAATCAGCCAGGACCGTATCGGCTGCCCTGTTGCGCCACACACCATCCGCCACACCTTTGCGACGCAAATAGCTGATTGGCTGCGGCTGTATCCGCAGCGTCCAGTTGATGCTCGGTCATGCCTGCCTCAGCAACACCGCGCGCTATTGCGCGGTCGAATTCGTGCATTTGCTTGCCGCTGTACGCGGGTTTCATCCGCACGGCGGTGAACCGGCAAACCGTGCCGGGAAAACGCTTGACAGGGCGGTGGTAAGTGAGTGAGATTGAAATGCAATGGTTTGTCGGCACTAAAACCGTCAGTCACGTGGACTCAAAGCACACCTTTAAAGAGCCGGACCGAATCGGATAAGTGTCTTCGACACGAAACTCGCCTGCACTCCCGGCATCACCGCGCAAGCGGTGTGGCGACTTCACTTCTGCCTTCGGGCAGTATCAAACTACGGTCGCAAGACCGTCTCCAACCCATGGGTGTACCAAGAACCCGTGGGGTGTTTGTGTGCATCCTTTTTGTTCATGGGAGAATGCAACATGAACATCCAACAATCACAATCCACTCACCCATGCCGCCGCCGCTGTCGAAAACTATTTCGATGGCGTTCTCTGTCTACGAGCCTACCTCAACGAGGTCAAACTTGTTGATGGCAAAGAAGGGCAAAAAGCCCTACTGTGCCATCAATGCCTCTTTTCTTGAGGCTGGTGCTGATGGAAAACCGTATATCGTACGATTGACCTGATCGTGCGCGGCAAACCCTGCCAAAGAACTGCTTTGGCAGTCTGGCGACCACTGGCCTGCCAACCGCATGAAGCGGGAAGCTAATCCCTTGGCTTGCCGATGTAAACATCGGCAGCATCCGGGTTGAGGCGTTCCGCAAGCGCGACGGCTCGACCGCCGCCGTGCTGAAAGGTCGTCTCCTCAATATCCGCGCATTGCGGATTGGCAAGGAAACCGTCCACGGTGAATGTCCGAAGAGTTGCCGCAACAAATATTCGTAGCCCCGTGTTACGTCAACGAAATCCTCCCCGATAAAGCGAGGATGAAGGTTGCGGCGCTTGATGGTCCGGTGAGTGAGCCGAGTCTTTTCGGCATTAGCTCGGAATACGGCAACAACGGCGTCATTGCCGAACTGTTGGCGATGGGCTATCTGCCCGAAAGGGTACGCGAACCGGGATACTAATCCCTACAGTGTTCGCTGTCCCTTGAAAATCGCCGGTCTTGAGGCGGCGGTTTGCAGGACAATGCCTACGCCAAGGGCACGCTGCAAGGCGTGCAGTTTCTCAAAGCCGATTTAAGGCGAGGTCATCGTCGGCGGCGAAGAGAAAAGCGGGCTGCCGCGTAATCCGCTCCAACCTCTCCGGGGAGCAATCCACCATCCCGCACGGGTAAACACCCGTCCGGGTGTCCCGTGTTTTTCTTTAGGGGAGAGGAATATGGGAAAATCAGACAATTTTTCGAATTGATTCGAAATATTTCCGGCTGAACAAAAGCAGCGTGAAGAGGTTTCCAAAATTTTCCATACGCTCGCTTTTTGAGTCGAGCGGTGCCAGTAGTCGAAATTGATGAGTAACGAACGTGATGACGATTGGGGTTTTATCCCGCTTGCCTTGCTTTCGTTATCATATTCGCGATATTGTCAATCGCGGCATTAGCCGCAGGAGGTGATGAATGAGCTATATGCAGATTTATATAACGTCGCAGTCGTCGCAGCTTTATGTTTTGCCACTACTGTTTGCAATGATGCTCCCACCCAAAGACGGGCATCACCAGCACCACGAAAAATATCCCACGAACTCCGGCAGCCATGCTGAGTTCCTTCATCGCAGATAACACGCCTGAACAACTTTGAAATCAGAACTTTTAAGGTGGTTCAATGTGTTATCTGCACGGACGCGCCTACAGGGGGCGGCACAAATACCCTGGCGTTGGGCCAAGCCCGTAGTAGTTACCGCTTCCGGGAATGTTCCCGGAGCGGTTACCCCGTCACACGGGCACCGAATGAGGTCTCCGCAGCGCACTGCCCAAGTGCCTTGCGGAGAGCCGCAAGCTCGAAAGTATGGTTGGCGAACTTTAAACGCGAAGTCGGTGGACTATAAACACGCTGAGAGCCGGACCGAATCGGACAGCGCAGGAAACTGCGTCAAACTCGCCTGCAACTCCGGCATCACTGCATTGCGGTGTGGCGACTGGAAACCTCCGCCCATGGCGAGGCGCGTGTTACCGCGTTTTTATTAACCGTTGAGCGTAGCAGCAAAGGGCGTACTCCGCGCGAAGGCGGATCGAAGCTAACGGACACGGAGTGCAGAAACTCGCTCCTGTCTATACGCGGCAATGCCGCACTTCACTCGCAGGGGAAACTTCGCACGGGGTCTCGTTTCTCCCGCTTTTTGTTAATCGTGGAGAACCGCACGAACCTCATCCCAGCAAGACTATCTCGACATTCCGCGCCAAAGACGACTACGCCTTTTGCAAACGCTGCTGCAGGCAGTGGGTATACGCATCGCGCAGCGCGAGGAATGCGATTTTCATCATCTGCACCACCTCGCTCGTTGGTAGGGAATATTTCTTTGCATCCCGCACGCACCGCGCAGCAACCACACACGCCGCTGCCGCTGCCGGCACGCAACCGCAGCCAAGGCGCAATACCACGCGCTGGCCGTGCGCCACGGTAGCGCTACTGCCGGTGCCAACTGGCAGGTGCATCCGGGGCAAAATCCGGTGAGTACCGCGTTTATACCCGCGACTTGCACGGCGCGCATGCACATATGGTGCTATCGGCGCCGACGGCCGTCCGGCGGGTATCACCCCGCAGCCCGTCGGCAATACGCTGGTCAATGAGGCTCTGCCGCGGGCAGGCGGTACAGGAAATTGCATTTTCCCCAACGGCCGCATCCGGCTTTACCGCCATGAAGACGCACACTACGCCCTGTTGCAGGGATTTTCGCCGACGGCAACATATCTACGCGACGCGGCACTACTGCCGCCCGGCACGAATGCCGAAATGGCATTCCTGGCTCAGGCCTTGCCTGGGGCGTGCCGTTATCCGACGGCTGGAACGGCCGCCATCTGCACGCGCATTGCCTGCTGTTGCAGCGCGATGATGCGCCGCAGGTTTTATGCGGCCCGTCCGCATGGTAGCCACGTCAGTGGTCTCACCGTTTTGCCGGAAGTGGAGAATGAAACGGGCTCTTCCGCCATTTTGCGCAGCGGATTGCTCGACCGCAGCCCGACGCGCAGTACCATCGCCGCCATCCCAGGTGTAACGCTATGCCAGTGCTGCAAAGCCCGGCGTATAGCATTCGCTACGCCCTGCTCGGTTACGACGGCGTGATTACGCGCTGGAGGCCTGGGGGCGGAGGATCGTATCCCGCCGCTGCATGAGGTCGCCGCTTTTCGCCGCAGGTCATGCGCTGGCTCGGCGATTATCCCTGGTTCGGCGATGAGGCAACGATGCTGCAAAGTTACGGCGTCGCTGCCGACGTGCCACACGCGGCCTGACCGTTGTTTTTCATCTATCCAGGAGACACGCCATGTCCGAAACGTTTTCCCCAAGAAGATAGGCTCATCGCATTCTACGATGCATGCTATTCGGTAACAGCGGCAAAACGCCGTTGAACGCTGCGGTCATCTGCTGACCGGAGCAGCAGGTCACGGTCATTCTGACAGCAGCAGAAATGGCCGCCATCCTCCTACGCCCATGCGAGGTCGGCATCGAGCGGCTTTGCGCCGCAAGACCGCCAGACCATTGATGGCGTTATCACCGAGCTCAAGCGCGTCATCTGGCCCTGAGCCCTCGCTTCATTCGGCTGAACCTTCGGTTTCTCACCCGCACGGGGGAATCTCTCCCCGTGGGAATTTCCATATTTTCTATGAGATTCCCAGACCCTATACCGACCAAGAAGTTCCTGACGGCGCGGAAAGCATCGCTCACTGGCATCCTAGAAATCACAACTCCAACGGCCGTTTCGGCCCTGTTCCCGGTGGCAGCTCGACAGCCCGCTCGGGCGTTTCGTATCAACGACTCGTGGATTGAAACCCTCGATCCCGGCGAGTATCGCGTACTTTTATGCCTGGGAGCTCTCGCCTACGGCTATCGCGCCTCGTGGCGAGCAGCGCACCCGCATTCTCGCCAAAATCGCCTGGTACAAACTGGACGACTACGCCGATGGCGGCACGCCGGAACCACAATGGAGACCGACCCGCTTGAAGAAGAAGCGGAGGTGGATCCCGAATTCCGTCGTGAATCGCCGCAGACCGGCTGACGGTGACCAGGATGAAGCCATCCTGCTGTTGCAGTCGTTCGACGGTGAATGGCAATACGGTGCCGACTACAAGATTGACACCACCCGCCACGTACCGACATCATTGCTCTGCCGCAACGCGCTGAAAGCGCTCGGTTACGCCATTGATGTCAAAACGCAGCGTTACCGCCTGGAGGTGCAGCATGGCTAAAACCCTGATGCACGGCCGCGTCGCACAAAACTATGCGGCGATGGGCTACTACCCCACCGATGACGGCACCATGCGCGGCATCATCAACCTGCTCGCCCCCAGCGAGCAGGCACTGAAATTCCTCGATCCCTGCTGCGGCGAAGGCACGGCGCTGGCGCAACTGGCGTACCGCGACCGCTATCCCTTTGCCGAACGCTACGGCATTGAACTGGACGAAGGACGGGCAGCGACGGCAAAATCGAAGCTGACCGCGCTGCTGGAAGGCAGCGCGCTCTCGACGCACGTCACGCCGCAGTCGGCGGATGTGTTGTTTTGAACCCACCCTATGCGCAAGCACTGCGCGGTAGCGACGGTGAAGACGAAGCGGCACGGCTGGAACACCAGTTTCTCAGCCGCTTTTTCCCGGCACTGCACGCCGGTGGCATCCTCATCTACATCATCCCGAAGACGAGCTTTGACCGCCGCTGGCAACGCTGGCTGCTCGCTCGCTTTACCGATCTCACCGCTGGCAGGCGGCAACCGACCGCTTCAAGCAGATCGTCATCATCGGGCGTAAAAGTGCTGCGCCGCTCCAGGCGGACGCCAAGATGCTCGAACCTTCTCCGCCTGGCAGGAGGGAAAAGCCTGGCCAACCCTTTCCGGCAACGCCACGGGCACGCTATGTCCTGACGGCGAACGACAACACCTTGCGCCTGCGCTCGGTAGACATTGACCCGGACGAGCTGGCAGCGGTGATTGCCGCATATGGCGGCCTGTGGCGTGACGCCCAGGCACATTTTGGCGGCAGCACGCCGACACCATTCGCCCGTTGCACGAGCTCACCGACTGGCACACCAGCCTGCTCGTCTCCTCCGGTGTAGTCAGCGGCATTGTTGACAACGGCAAACGCCGCCTGCTCGTCAAGGGCAAGACCGCCAAAACCCGCACCGTGACCACCCTGCTGCGAGGGCGAAGGCGAGCACGCGGTCATCATCGAAAGAATACCGCGACCGCTTCATCACCCTCATCAAGGCAATCGACCTCACCCGGACAGCGCCCGCTACGGCGACATCCTCGAAATCCGCTGACATCCAGTCGGCCCATCCCGCAGGAGTACACCCTGCGGGGTACCCTTTTTCCCAAACCACGGAGTACCCATGAACCAACCCACCCGCCGCGTCATCGCGGTCGAAATTTCAACGGCGTCTGGTGCGACGCCTGGATCATTGACCAGGAACAGCTGGTCTTCGCCTCCCTCTGGGGCGGAGCAGCCGCATCCTTGCGCTCTACGGTGCGATTACCGCGCGACAACTCACCAGCCTCGATTCGGCGGTCGCAACCGCCGCGTCAGTGGCGAACTGACAAGGCAGACCCGTCTGCCTGCACAATGCCGCTACGGCAGCGACTTCGTCCATGCGATGATTTTTGACGCCATGCTCGTCCGCGAAACCGCCGGACAACGCATCCTCATCGGCGACCGTCACGCCGACGGCCAGATTGAGCCGGTGGCAGAAGACGCCGTTTTCCGTGAACTGGCACAGATGGCCAACATCAGTCTGCTGCCCTGCTGGCAAACGCCGCTGCTGCAAGAGAGCTGCGCGAGCAAGAGATGGTACGCGAGCCCGAAAGCCACGGTGTGCAGGCGGTGAAAATCGCCTCGCCGACCGGGGAGGCCTTGAGCAGCTCGTCTCCACCCTCATCAAGGGCGGACAACTGCGGAGGCCGCATGAACAAGCTGCGTACCGCCCACGTCTTTTGCCTCTCACCGGCATCGAACTGCTGGCGGAAGTGCTGACCGACACTCTGAGCCACCAGGTCACCCTGGCGCTGGTGCTGTCCATCCTCGTCATCGCTCTGGTACCGCGACCACTGTCAGCGTAATAACCAGCACCGCTGGTTTGATGATGACGATTTTTGGACCGGTAAAGCCCACCGGCCTTGCTGTTAACCCTCATCCGGCGGCGCAAGCCGCTTTATCCACCCTGCGGGAGATTTCCGCCGGGGAATTCCGTTTTTCTTTGGGAGATTCTCAAGAACACCATCCTCGAAACCCTGAACATCAAAAGGCTTCGACGTCAACATCCTCGCCGACCGCGACGCGGAAAACCCGCTCGCCTGGGGCAGCGCACGCTGGTAACTGCACACCGCCGTTACACCTTCGGCGGCGACAGGCCGCCGTTTGATGCAAATTCGATAGAAGAAGCGCTTTGACTGGCACCTTGACAGCAAAGGGGCTGACCCGGCGCGACGTCATCTGGCTGCCGGTGTACCCTATGACCACAGCGGTCTTGCCCTCAGCGACACGCCCTTCGGCGACCGCTCGGGGACAGCGGGCAGCTCGGCTACATCTACGAAAGCCGCAGCGCCATCCGTGCGGAATACCGCTGCAGCGCATCAGCGCCAAACGGAGCAGTCCGTGCTTGAGCGGCTGCGCCACATCTTGCAACTGCTCGAACACTGGGCAAACGGCGACGTTTACGCCTCGGGAAATTCCCGCACTTGATGAATATGGCGGCGGGTTCCCACGGCTGGGATCACGACACCTCCGGGCTGCTGGAATACGCCACGGACGCCATTGACGCACACCTGCACCAAGAGCGCAAAGTTCAGGCCGCCCTCTAAACCCTCTGCCGTGGCATACGTACGGCGCTCACCCACGGGGTATTCGTCTCGCGTGGGCGGATACCCCTTTCCAATCCTTAAAACAGGAGGTATCCATGCTCAACTGTATCCAACCACGTCCAGTGCGCCAATACTGACGCGCTGTCCCGGCTGCGGGATTTCAGCCTGATTATCCCGGAGCATCCGGCCATCGCCCTTCTCCCCGGTCTGGCCGCGCAACACGCAGCGCAGCTGTACCAACAGGGCAAAAGCTGGCGGGCGGTCGCCACCGATCCCGTCTTTGTTGCCAGCCTCGACCAAGAGCAAAAGGACACGCCGGCAAAACGGCTCACCCCGAACGCGCCGCACGCCGCTATCTGTTGTACTGCAAGGTGCACGGCTGCGTGGACTGGTACAACTGGCGTTGCGAGCACTGGGGCAGCAAGTGGAACGTGGCCATTACCGCCACCAGGGCGGCGAAGTGTGGTTTGAAACCGCACTCATGCACCCCTGGCCCGTCCTTGAGGCGTTGTCGCGGCACCCCGCCGAAGTGTTCTCGGTCAGCTATGCCAACGAAGATCTTGGCAGCGATACCGCACCTACGAGATGCAAAACGGCGTGTTGTTAGTCAGGCGGCGAGCCGGATGACGGCTCGCGTGAGGCTTTTTGAGCTCGCCTCATTGGGGCGGCGAAGAAGATTGCGTCCTGCGCGACGGCAACTATCACCACCGCGACGACGATGAAGCTGGTCGCGAAGACACGTCCAAATCTGCGCCGTCTGCCTGATTGTCCGGCACGGCGTTAAACACCGTCGCGCCGCCTGGTTACCGACGTCGATCCCAACTATCTGCAGCACCGCGCTGCGCTCACCCACGGGGGCATTCCGCCCGGTGGATATCCTCTTTTTGTTTACAACTTGCTGAGTTAAACCATGCCTAACTGTATCCAACAGCATCCAGTCCCCAATACCGGCGCTCTGCTGCACTGCGAGATTTCAACAGCATCGTGCCGCAGCCGCTGGTCACCGAGAGCATCAGCGGTAGTCTCGGATCGCGCCTGCGCCTGTTCCAACAAGGTAAAGGCTGGCGCGATCTGCTCGAAGACACCGTCTTTCTTGACCATTTTGATCCGGGGAAGCCGCATCTGTCGTTTGAACCCCGTTACACCGCCGCCCAGGTGGCACGCCGCTACTGGCTGGGTTACTGCCTGCACGGTCATCCCGCCCGTTCCGAATGGTGCCGGGAACATTGGGGAACTTCCGTGCCATCGACTACCGCCTTGGTCCGGGAGCGTTTGAGGTCCGGTTCAAAACCGCCTGGTCGCATCCGTTCCCGCTGATCAAGGCGCTGTCGCGACAGTTTCCCGATGATGTTTTCGTCGTCACTTACGCCGACGAAGACCTCGGCTACAACGCCGGCGAATACGAAATCCTGGCAACGGCATATTCCAGCTGGATGACGACATCGAAAAACGCCTCGCGCGAGGCTTTTTGAGATTGCCTTCCGCGCTGGGGTCATGCCGAAGACTACGAACTGGTAGGACGGCACCTCACCGCTACCGGGGCAAAAGCCGATGATGGCGGTGAACCGCGACGGTATTGAGGCACCATCATCCGTAGCCTGACCCACAATCTTGTCCGGTAGCACTGCTACTGTCCACCCGCAGGGGCCTTCCCCTGCGAGGCTCCTGCTTTTCAACAACAGGAGCATTTTATGAACGACGTTGATACGAAACACGTTGCAGACATCCCGCAAGCCTGCCTTGCCCACTACCGCAACGACAACGGCGACTGGTCACGCCTTGCTGCATCAGCAGTTGGGATTGCACATCCGCCGCGCCGAGCGGCGGCACTTCACTGATGGCCGCGACGCACACGGGCTGTTGCTCGATTACCTTGGCAGCACATGTATGCCGCCGCCATCCTCTACGACAGGCCGGGCGATGCGAGGCTGTTCGAACTGGTCGTTGCCCGCCCATGACGCGGCGGATGATGTTCTGGTGGCTTTTGCCGCCCAGCTGTGTTTCTGGAATTTGAAGATGCTCCTGAAGCGCCCTGCACGGCGTGCAGGGTCAATGAACGCTTTGCTGACCGTCCGCTATGCGGACGAAGAAGACAGATGTGCCAGTACGGCGCCATCGTTAGCTACGGCGTCATCACCGCTGTCGCCAAAAATCTCAGGCGAAGCGCCCATTTGGTACCCGGATCGCTGAAATTATCGCCATTCTCAGCATGGCGCTGAAGCTGCGCGAGCGCCACGGTACCGCGCTGCCGGAGACCATTGAGGAACTTGGCGGCTTCCTGCCGGAACCGCCCACGCCGCCGGTTGAATGTGCGGATATCTGGCGGAATGGCTGGCCGTCCGTTACGCCGGCCGCTATTTCCGCATCGAAACCGGCAGCACCGCGAGATTTCCGGGTTGCGCTGAATGCAGTCCGCCAGCGCTGACCGCCCGATTCACCCGCACCGACTGGTGTTCCCTTGCAGGCTTCCCTGCGGGAGGCTCCTGCTCAACAACAGAGCTTTTCATGTTCTTCCCCAAAGAAAACTTCGATGACATCAACGAAGTCCGCACCGCCGTTACGGCCATACTGGAGCAGTATTCCGACAATCCCGAACTGGCACGCCAGCTTGTCGCCGACAGCGAATGCCGTATCTTTGACATCATTCGCTCAATGGACGACAGTACCGCCTGGTTTTTCGGTTATGGTTACGCCGATTATGCCCTGCGCCTGTTAGAGACCCGGTGACCCGCAAACGGGAGCTGGACGATATTGTTGCCATGCCGCTCACGATGATGCCGGTGCCGGATTTTACGCACAATTGGCCTGCTGGCTCGGTCATGACTTTGACGGCGGGCCAGCGGCGTTGCCAGCGCATCAGCGATAGCGTTGCCCTGGTCACCCTGCCGGTGCAGACGACGTACGAATATGAAGAAGGCGATGACGGTATCACCAACATTTCCTCCGCACTGCGCCCGGTATCGGACATTACGCCGTCTGCTTCAAAGACGGCAACGTCACCGTAGTCAGAAGTCATCCCGGCGGAGATTGCCGCCGATGTTGATGTCCTGCCGGTCGCGACGACAATCGTCGCCGCGCTGTGCCAGGGGACGAAATATCCGGAAAACTTCCCGCAGCACGGGCTGGAATTCATCTGTCCGTGTGCCCACGGAACCCGATCTTGGAAAACAGCGGCTGCATCTCGCCTGGCAGGATGAAGCCTGATGATCACCATCGCCGATTACCGCCTGCTGGATATTTGCAAAATCTGACCATCAACCCGAACCGGCCTTCATGGCCGGTTTTTATCGAAACAGCAGCAAACGGCTTGACGCTCCGGGCAGGAAGGTTTATATCGATGCCAATAGTTTGGTGAACTTAACACCAGTCACGTGGACTTTAAGCACCTTTTGCAAAGCGCCGGACCGTATCGGATATGCGGAGCAATCACGCGAAACTCGCCCGCAATCCCGGCATCACCGCATCGCGGTGTGGCGACTCAAATGCTGCGTAAGGCAGCACTTCTCAACCCGCAGGGGAAACGATTTCCCAGCGAGGGTCTTTGTTTCTCCTGTATTTGTTATCAGGAGAACATCATGTTTTCAATCTCTCAAGACTAAAGAAGCCAAAATCGAATTTGCGCAATTGTTGCGTGAATTCAACCCTAGATCATTCCTCAGTCTGGGGAGAGTGGTTTCGTGCTACCACCCCTTTGTCCGCAGTAGAGAGCACGAACAGTGCTTCACTTTCCGTATTCGTGGAAAGCTGCGGTTCTCAGTCAACGATCATGTCCCTCGAGGACTTTGACGAGGAAAAAGAGCCCTCGTCGAGTTGTGGCGTGACGGCAGCGGTTACACCGCCTGCCGTCAAGAGGCAGAAGGCTGGTCGGGCTGCTCTGATCCTGCTCGTATCCATCCCGCCTTCGGGCAGGGTTCATCAACCCGCAGGGGAGAGCAAACTCCCTCGGGAGTCTTGCATCTCCTGCATAACATCAGGATGCGTACATCCTGATTATAATCAGCCTCACCCAGCAACTGCTGCCTCTCCAGAGCAGCTCTGCCGGCGTCGATGAGCTGAATCCTGGCACAAGCGTATCATCGATGCGCTGACGTTTGACCAGACTTCGACTGATGAATGGTCGAGCGAGCGCAAAATCTCGCCCTGGTACAAGAACAGCAAGTACCCGGCGGCGACGCGCCATGCTCGGTGGAGCCCTCTTCATGATCGTCCTGCACGAAATGCCTTTGCGGATAACGGATCAACCTCGTTTACGCTTTCTCAGCGTGCGCGAATCTGAACAGGTGCAGCGACGGCAGCGTCAAAGTCGCCGTTCCGCATCAGCTTTGCCGGACCTGACGGCTGAGAAACAAATCTGGTACTGATCCTTGGGCGCTGATAGCAGCGCCGTCCAGGTGAACTCTGACAGATTGCATATCACGACAGTGGGCAGGCTTTGTTGGCTTGTGGAGAATCCCTGTGTAACCTACTGCCCCGTGTCAAAAGGTTTGGGTTTTATTTTTGACCTGCAGGAACGTTTGCGGGGACAGTTCTCCTGGTTTTTTATTTTATATATGAGAATTTTCATGAATACACAAAACATATCATTGGCATACGGATTTCCTCGACATTATTGAGCAGGAGATGCATATCACCATCCGCCCGTGTACGACGACATCGGGAATTTTGACCGGCGCCCGGGTCAACATTACCTGCTAGGGAGAATGGCCGGTTACAGACCGCTGGTAACTGGCTGCCGTGTTAGCCGTATCATCGGTGCCAGTACAAACCGGGACGAGCAGAGGGCCGCCAATACGGTGATGATGCGTTTTTTTGCGCAATACCCCATGATTCAATATTTGCATATTGTGATTTCCTGTCCTGGATCCGTGAAATCCTCGTTGACTAAATTATACTGGACATATGAGGATTTTCATCCCTTATATAGTGAAACGCCTCACAACCTGGGAAACACTGGCTGCTGCGGTTGATCTATATTCTGATAAGAGCGACAAGGATTTGCTTGTCTGGTTGCCAACGGAATGCACTGATGGTCCCTCAGAACAGGTGGAAATGCGGTAAGACAGGCTGGCCTGGCCAAACTGATATTTACCGTTCCGAATGCGAAGGAGGAGATAAACATTATTCCGACGTTATCACAGTTAGCGCAAGCATGCTGTTTGCATTACGCGGACGGTATTTCATTTCCCGCGGGAAAACCGAAGTGGCAATCTGTCCCGGCGAATGGAGCAGACCATTCCTTTGCCAGCCGAATTGACTGACGCTGAAGCCTTGGCCGTGTTTTATGCCCAGGCTTTTACCAGTATTGCCAATCCATATGCCAAAACATGGGACAACCGCTATCAGGTATTCCTTCATGCGGCGCGCGAGATTCTTTTGGTTGAAATCATCCTGGAGACTGCCTGCACACTGATTGAGGATCTGTCTGCCGGATTTGCAGCCTTTTGGGTCTCTAAAACTGGTCAGCGCAGGGGAAACTGTTTCGCCAGGAGGCACAGCGCCTGTCCCGTTAATGCGTGGCATGAGCTGTTTCCACCAGGCTGACAGTGGTCGTCGTTTTGCTATTCGCATTAATGACAATTTTGACGACTTCCACTTCACAACAACGCTCGCGTGGTGATATGGTATTGCTGCTTTGAAAGGTGGCGATCCCGCCTCGCTGTTTTGGCAGCAGCCGGATTGTGAATTGCCTGAGCCCGAAAACCCCAGGATGACGATTTTGATGATAATGTCCCTTTTATCCTTTTTACCCGGCGCAAGCCGGTTTTTCTTGCCCGCGATGCACCACGCGGCAACAGGGCAAAGGGGGCTATATTCCGTCGTGCGTTATGAACCGAAACGGTGTCGTGCGGACTCAAACGCACCTTTAAAGCGCCGGACCGAATCGATATGGTGAGCAATCACGCGAAACTCGTCTGTATCCCGCATCAGCGAAAGCGGTGGCGACTTTCAACTGCTGCAACAGCAGCACCAACCCGCAGGGGAACATCCCTCGCCCGCTGTTCTCCCGCTTTTCTTTTCTGTAAAACAGGAGAAAAACCCATGGCTTCGCGAACCAGGCGAAAAACGCCCCATTGCTGACGCCCCGAAAAAGCGTCGTCCTGCCCGGCTGCTGAAATATAGCCTTGCAGTTCGTCATCACCAACCATTGTGATGACCATCCGCGCGTCTGGTCAATTTTGCAGTAACTGGAAGCAGACCGCCTGGGCGGAACTGGCGGTCAGACCTACCGATCCAAACCGTATTGCCGCATACATCAGCGAGCTGGAATGCGGTGAACTGGCATACTTTAGGCCGAACGAACGCAGGTAAAATGCGCAGCACAGTTTCGGTGAAACTGGTGCGACCTTGCAAAGATCGTAGCAGCGTTGGAATATCGGAAATCACGACAACAGTGACGATGACCGACTATTTTGACGCTGGTCAGTCATAATCGACCCGCGAATTGGTGCATACGACAAACTGTTCCACATCTGCCAGAAGCAGCGGCTGCCTGATTTTTTTTCTTTCTATCAACCCGTGCAGGGACAGCCGCGGGCGTCTCTGTTTTCTTTATTTTGTTTAACCGATATTTCATGAACTGCCAAAACTATTCCGTCGCCCTTCTGGCCGCCGGATTCGGCATCCTGCGCGAAACTGTTGATGCCGACGGTAACGTCAGCCACCGCCGCGAAACCGCCTTCCCGGTTGGCATGATGTGGACTTTGGCCAAAATTCAGGCTATTTGGTATCGTTACAGGTGATGAATCCCATGGCTTAACCGGCCATGCTGAAACGAGCCTGGGTTTCCTGTCGTACCACGCGACAGCGTTGAGTATTTTGTAACGGAGGCGTTGGGTCGTGATGCGCCTGACCCCTGCACCTGGACGCAACGTGACCATTACTGACAGACCGCAACTCCCGCCACGCTGCTAGACGGTAATCCGGCACAAAAGCGCAACATCCCTGGGGAACTTTTCCCTGCAGGGAACAGGTTTTCCTGATTTTTCCTTTTAACCCTTTGAAAAGGCCAATCATGACAAACTCTGATTCAAAAACTCGTTCCCGGACTACCGATGGCCAGCGCCGACTTCGTATTCAGGCAGGACGCAAGATCGCCCGCATATCCATCACCATAACCGCTCAAGCGTGCCGGGAAACTTCTTTGAGCCGGATGACTGGCTGGGCGACCTGACCGATGATCCTGCTGCCACCCTGGAATTGTTGAAGACATATAGCAGTTTTATACGCGCAGGCGTTCGTCACCCCGCACACCAGCTCGCGACAGCACCGCGAGAACGGCCGTATGACGATGCCAGCGGTATTTCCCTGCGCTATTGCCTCGGCGCGTAAGGACAATCCTGCCGCGACAGCCTGATAAATGGCTTTACCGCCTGACGATTGCTTGTAAAGGACAGCTACCGGCCAGAGCATATGCCGTACTTCGACCCAGGTGGCTACTTCCGGAAATCCTGAACTACTGGAGCCGGTACTGAAGATTTCTGGCAACGCGCCGTCAGAACACCGCCAATCCTGACCGCCTGATTTTTCACCCGCCGCACCATGGGTGATTTTCATCTCGCGGTTTTACCGCACAACCCTCGTGTGGGGAACCTTCCCAGGGCGGTGTTCCCCTTTTCCCTGAACAATGGAGGAACACCCATGCAAACCCGCAAAACCCTGCACTCACCTACCATGAAGATCCCGGCTATGGCTGGATTGAAGTGGTCGATGCAGGCGTTGTACGCTCGGCATCGCTGACAAAATCACCCCTTTCTCGTACCGCAACGGCGATACCGCCTTCCTGGAGGAAGATCTGCGATGCTACAACCTTTATCAAAGCCCAGACACAGGGCATTGAAGTAGCGTTTGTGCGGCAACAGGAATACACGCTGATCCGGCACTACGATCCGTACTGGTGCGACCGCCAACCGCCGATACCATCCTGACCTGATTAACCCCGTGGGAACACTTCCTGCCGGGATGGTGCCCCTTTTTCTTTCCCCTGAACAATGGAGAACACCATGAACCCCTAATCCTTTCACCGCAACCGCAACCCCGCCGACGCCGAGGCGTTCTACGCCGAACTCGGGCATTCCTTCATGGATAACCCGTTTGGTGCTGAAAGGTACGCAGTCTGCGCGAAACCACAAACGCCGCCCCAAAAATATCTGGGCGACCCAATGACCGGCCGCCCATCTCACCCGCCGGGTAACCGTTGCCAGTGGCTACTGACGGAGTATCGACGAGGACAACATC